>PVMS01046915.1_pt1 | contig 18909 bp, 14 predicted proteins | sample 1853461 | NCBI WGS metagenome assembly PVMS01 (sample SAMN08582032, study PRJNA380276) | Marine sediment metagenome, whole genome shotgun sequencing project. | isolation source: ocean sediment barecode stripped | collected 2017 | reverse complement strand
TATTGAAATGCGTCATCATCTGGCTTATACTGAATTTGTAAAACAGATTTTTCAGTATGACCCAAGTGAAATGATGCTTGCCTTTCAATATATGATGAAACATAAAATTATTATGCCTGCATTATATTTACGACATTCAAATGGGCAAAAAGGAGATTTGTTTGATCAGTTTTCTATAGTTGCTCAACGGACAGGCGTATATACTGGATTAGATTATGTCAACATTATAAAAAAATTAAATACTGCTTGGGAAATAGATAAAATTTCCCAATTAACATCGGAAGCAGAAAAAGCCAGAGACTACTTAATGAAATTACCCGAACGAATGTACCGAATAATAGATCGAATTGTTATCCCTGATACGAGATTTGAATTTAAATGGATGAATCCCTTGAGTTAAATCTGATTTGCATTTCAATTTTATAAATACACCTCAAAATGAACTATTTCCCGTATCTCATTACAAAATAGTTGAGTTTTCTATCTGACCTTATATATTAATACAAGAACACTGAAAATAATTCATAATTTAATTTCAAACACATCCTTATCGCTTAAAAAATTGAGCTTACTTCTAAGGACATCCAGGTGATTTTTATCTAAAGTAATTACAGCGACCTCTTCCATATTTGGCGCTATTTCTGTAAGTTTTTCTCCCAAACAATCATAGATGGCTGAATGCCCGCTATATTCTAATTTATTGGCATCTTTTCCAACTCTATTCACACCAATGGTATAACACATATTTTCGATTGCTCTGGCTTTTAATAATGTATCCCAGGCCGTAATTCTTGGCTTTGGCCAGTTCGCAACGTAGATCAAGATGTCATAGTCTTCAACATTTCTTGCCCATACCGGAAAACGCAGATCGTAACATACCAGAGGGCATATTTTCCAGCCTTTATAATTTACAACCATCTTTTCCTTTCCTGAAGTATAAATTTGGTGTTCTCCAGCCAATGTAAAAAGATGTTTTTTGTCATAATAATTGATCTCACCTGATGGATGTACAAACAAAAAGCGATTGTAATAGTTGTTATTTTCAGCAATGATTACGCTTCCAGCTATGGCAGCGTTTTTTTCAGTTGCAATTTTTTTCATCCATTTCACAGTGTCTCCTTGCATAGATTCTGCTATTTCCTGGGGTTGCATACTAAATCCTGTGGTGAACATTTCCGGTAAAACGATCAAATCGACATTTTCTTTAATTTGATCGATTTTCTGTAAAAATTGTAACTTATTTTGTCCGGCATCTAGCCAAACTAATTCGGCTTGTATAATGGCTGTTTTTAAATATTGCATAATATGTCTGCGGCTTTTTTTAAGGTTTCATCCGTTTTGGCAAAACAAAAACGCAATACTTTGGAGTCCAATTTGTTTTCGTTGAATACAGAAATCGGGACGGATGCAATTTTATTTTCTTTTGTTAATCTAACAGCAAAATCGTAATCATTCTCCTCAGTGATATTTTTAAAACTAAGTAATTGAAAATAGGTGCCTTTTGATGGTTCAAATTCAAATCTTGAATCTTTCAATAACGATAAGAACAAATCTCTTTTCTTTTGATAGAAACTGCCTAATTTTAAGTAATTCTCCGGTGTTTTTAAATAGCTGGCTAACGCAACCTGAGTTGGATGATGGACACTAAACACATTGAATTGATGCACTTTTCTAAATTCCTTTGTCAATTCAGCAGGCGCAATGCAGTAACCAATCTTCCATCCTGTGTTATGAAATGTTTTCCCAAAGGAAGCCGTTATAAATGCTCTTTCAGCCAATACGGGAAATAAGGCCACTGATTGATGCTTTTCTCCATCAAATATAATGTGCTCATACACTTCATCACTCAATAAGATTATATTGGTATTTTTTAGTAATGCCTCCAACATCAACATATCATCAATCGATAATACTTTTCCTGAAGGATTGTGTGGAGTATTAATGATGATCATCCTCGTTTTATCGGAAATCCTTTCTTTTACTTCCTGCCAATTAATTTTAAAAGCTACCGGATCTAACTGAACAGCAATTGTTTTTCCTCCAAACAGCTTAACAGTAGGTTCGTAACAATCATACGCCGGTTTGAAAATAATAACCTCATCATCCTTTTTTATATATGCAGCAATAACTGTAAAAATTGCCTGCGTTGCCCCGGCGGTAATGGTAATTTCAGAATCCGGATTGTATGAAACACCATAAAGAGAACTCATTTTCTGAGTAATGACTTCCCTTAAATCATATAATCCAGGCATCGGAGCATATTGATTGTGGCCGTTTACCATTGCCTTATTGACCAAATCAATAAGAATTGGATCACTTGGAAAATTTGGAAAGCCTTGTGATAAATTAAGCGCTTTTTGTTCATTTGCTAAAGCGCTCATAACTGTAAATATTGAGGTTTGTAAATTTGGTAATTTTGATTGAAAACGGTTCGTTAATGACTGCATAAAAAACGTAGATTAGGCTGCTAAAGTTACAAAAACAATCAGATTTTACATTCATTTTACGGAATCAGGTAATTTTTAGTCACTTTAAGAGACTAATAAAATCTAATCTTTAATTACCACGGTCATGAATACAAAAAATATCATTCTAAATAATAGTCTTAAAATATACCTTGGAATTGTACTTTATTTCTTCCTGATGAAGTTGTTAAATCTTGAGCAATTCACTGAATTGAGACTCTTGAATTTTATTTTCGTTTTTTGGGGAATAAACAAAGCCATTAAAACAAATATCTTTAAAAATCACAGTAATAATTATCTCGAAAACTTATATATCGGGTTTGCTACTTCATTTTTATCGATGCTTCTTTTGATATTTTCCTTAACAATTTACCTTTACTATATTGATCCGTCTTTTATACAAATCATTGAGAATTTAAAGATTTGGGGAAATCACTTAACACCTCCTCTCATCGCTTTTGCGATTTTTATTGAAGGAATTTCATCATCACTTGTTTGTACCTTTATTTTAATGCAATATTGGAAAGGCTATAAGATTCCTAAAGGCGTTTCAGCATAAATGAATAAAAAAAAATGTTTTTTAAAGTGAGATTTAAGTCATCTTAATCAAATTCAGGTTCTCATAATAATTGGTAATCCTTACGATGAGATTCTGAAATAAATTAAGAATGACGGATTTTATGACTTTTTAGACAGTCTTTTTTTTTTGAATTTAAGCTTTTACAATATTAAATAATGCTTGCTTTTAAATATTCGCGGTTCATACGGGCAATATTCTCTATTGAAATACTTTTTGGGCATTCCACTTCACAAGCTCCGGTATTGGTACAGTTTCCAAAACCTTCCAAATCCATTTGAGCCACCATATTCCGAACGCGATCTGCTGCTTCAACTTTCCCTTGAGGCAATAAGGCAAATTGTGAAACTTTGGCGGCAACAAATAGCATGGCACTGGAGTTTTTGCAACTTGCAACACAAGCTCCACATCCGATACAGGAAGCTGCATCCATAGATAGATCGGCATTTTGTTTTGATATAGGAATCGCATTGGCATCCTGTGTATTTCCGGAAGTATTTACAGAGATATATCCTCCGGCTTGCTGAATTCGTTCAAAAGCCATACGATCAACAACTAAATCTTTGATAACAGGAAATGCAGTTGCACGCCATGGCTCAATATGAATTGTATCGCCATCTTTAAACATCCTCATATGTAACTGACAGGTTGTAATTCCTCTATCAGGTCCGTGCGCTTCTCCATTGATATGCAAGGAACACATTCCACATATACCCTCTCTACAATCGTGATCAAAAGCTACAGGATCTTCATCTTTTGCTACCAGATCCTCATTCAATACATCCATCATTTCCAAGAACGACATATGTTCTGAAATATCAGTTACTTTATATTCGACCATCTGACCTTTATCCTGAGGCCCTTTTTGTTTCCAAATTTTTAAGGTTAAATTCATCATTTAAGGTTTTAGTTATTAGTGAAAAGCGAAAAGTTATTATCCTTTTAATTCTAGTTTTTTAATCAATGAGTTTAACATCTTGCTAATTTCTATGATCAAATTATCTATGTTTTCACAATCGTTACTGTATTTTAATTTTTTTGAAATTATTATTTGTGTTTCCAATTCAAATAAAGAACCTCTTGAAATTCTTAAAAAATGAATATAATTTTTTCTTGACATTCTTCCCCATCCTTCTGCAATATTAGAAGGGATTGAAATGGCCGCCCTCCTAATTTGACTTATTAACCCAAATTTCTCATCAACTGGAAAAAGGGAGGTAAGTTGATAAACATCTTCAACCAACTTCTTCGATTTTTGCCAGACCAACAAATCTTTATATGATCTTATCGCACTCGCTTAGTTACTTTTTGCTTTTCTCTTTCCCTCTTCGCTTATCACTCTTCGCTATTTACTTATAAGATCTAGTTTTTAACTCTATATCTTTAAATTCCAATGTTTCTTTGTGCATGATCGCTTCACTGGGCTTACCGGTGTATTCCCATGCAGCGACATACGCGAAATTTTTATCATCTCGTTTCGCTTCCCCATCTTCTGTTACATGTTCTTCCCTAAAATGCCCTCCACAAGATTCCTCACGCTCCAAGGCGTCCTTAGCGAATAACTCACCCAATTCAAGGAAATCAGCTACTCTACCCGCTTTTTCCAATTCCGAATTGAGCTCGTTCAAAGAGCCCGTAACTTTTACATTTTTCCAAAAATCTTCTCTTATTTCCTGAATTTCTTTTATTGCTTCTTTTAAATGGGTTTCATTACGTGCCATTCCTACTTTATTCCACATAACCAATCCCAGTTTTTTGTGGTAATAATCTACTGAGTGTGTTCCGTTATTATTGATAAAAAATTCTAACTGATCATTTACTGATTTCTCTACTTTATCAAACTCAGGTCCATCCGTTGGTATTTCACCTGTTCTGATATCATCTGCTAAATAATCACCTATTGTATAAGGCAATACAAAATAGCCATCAGCCAACCCTTGCATCAATGCGGAAGCTCCCAATCTGTTTGCTCCGTGGTCGGAGAAGTTGGCTTCGCCAATACAATACAGTCCGGGAACTGTAGTCATTAAATTATAATCAACCCAAACACCTCCCATGGTATAATGTGTTGCAGGATAGATCATCATAGGTGTTTTGTATGGATCTTCATCAATGATTTTCTCATACATTTGAAATAAATTTCCATATTTAGCTTCAATGATTGCATCTCCTAACTTGATGATATCATCGTTTGACGGATTATCGATCCCTTTAATTTTAGCCTGCTCATTACCGTAACGATAAATAGCAGCAGCAAAATCCAAATAGACGGCTTCTCCGGTTGCGTTTACTCCATAACCTGCATCACAACGTTCTTTTGCCGCTCTTGATGCAACATCACGGGGGACTAAATTTCCAAATGCAGGATAACGTCTTTCTAAATAGTAATCTCTGTTTTCTTCAGCAATTTCAGTCGGTTTTAATTTTCCTTCCTGAATGGCTTTTGCATCTTCAATTTTTGCCGGTACCCAGATTCTTCCGTCATTTCGTAAAGACTCCGACATTAATGTCAGTTTAGATTGGTAATCACCGGACCGTGGTATACAGGTCGGGTGAATTTGGGTAAAGCAAGGATTTGCGAAGAAAGCTCCCTTTCTATGAATTTTCCATGCTGCCGTTACGTTTGAACCCATTGCATTTGTTGATAAGAAGTATACATTTCCGTAACCGCCGGTTGCAATAACTACTGCATGCGCAGCATGCCGTTCGATCTCCCCGGATATTAAATCACGTGCAATAATTCCTCTAGCCTTCCCGTCAATCTTTACAACGTCCAGCATTTCGTGACGGTTGAACATTTCTATTTTTCCACGAGCAATTTGTCTGTTCATAGCAGAATAACATCCTAACAAAAGTTGCTGACCTGTTTGTCCTTTTGCATAAAAAGTACGGGATACCAATACACCCCCAAACGAACGATTATCCAATAATCCTCCGTAATCCCGTGCAAAAGGAACCCCCTGAGCCACGCACTGATCAATAATATTGCCTGAAACCTCTGCCAAACGATGTACGTTTGCTTCACGTGACCGATAATCTCCACCTTTTACAGTATCATAGAACAACCGGTAATTAGAATCGCCATCACCCATATAGTTTTTAGCAGCATTTATACCTCCCTGTGCAGCAATTGAGTGTGCTCTGCGCGGTGAATCCTGATATCCGAATGCTTTAACATTATATCCTAACTCTGCCAGGGTTGCAGCAGCTGAACCTCCTGCCAATCCGGTTCCAACAACGATAATATCTATATTGCGTTTATTCGCAGGATTTACCAGGTTTATTTTGTCTTTATACAGTGTCCATTTATCTTTTATTGGACCTTCTGGTACTCTTGAATTTAAAGTCGTCATAATTTTTAAGAATAATGGTTAAGTTGATTAAAATGGTGATACAGTGCAATGATGATAAATCCTAAAGGAATCGCTATTGCATAAATCTTTCCTGCAATTTTTACACATTTTGTGTACTTATTATTAAATCCAATGGACTGGAATGCCGATTGAAATCCGTGCAATAGATGCAGGGCTAATAATACGAAAGCAATAACATAAGCTCCAACTCTCCACGGATTCATAAATTTATGTTGCAACTCTCCAAAATATCTTGTTGGATCTTCCGGTAAATGTTCTATGTATTTGTGATTCATTTCAGGGAACCAAAAATCGATAAAATGCAATACGAGAAAGGCTAAAATAACTGCTCCGCTATAAATCATATTCCTGGACATCCAGGTGGCACTTGCTGAACCCTTGTATTTTACATATTTTACATTTCTGGAACTCCAGTTTTTAAGTTCTAAAATGAAACCTAAAATAAAGTGAAAAACAACTCCGAATATCAATACGGGCTGCATTCCAAATTGTATCAATGGATTTGTACCCATAAAATGAGATAATTCATTAAAAACAGCTTCGTTAAACAATGATGTTAGATTGACCGTCAAATGAATAATCAAGAAGATGATAAGGAACAATGCCGACAATGCCATAAACACTTTCCTCGCAATTGAAGAATATAAAAATCCATTCATTTTTATTTATTTTTTGAATGCGCAAATATAATCATTTGAATTCATGTTTTTAAAAGCTTCTGAAACATGCGCTTCTAATTTAGAATCATTATAAATAAGGATTCTCCCGGGAGAATCTGATAAATGTCATTATGAATATCAATGACCTATTTTATCTTTATGAATTCACTTCAAATAATTAGCCTTATGGCAATAAAAAAAGGCCTCTTCAAAACATCGGTAGGTCGAAAAAATCTAATGGCTTTTACCGGGCTATTCATCATCTTTTTCCTTGTAATTCACCTAGTTGGAAATCTTATACTTGTTATTCCCAATTCGTTTTTTCCAATAGAATTTTGGGACAATGTTGCAAATGCACATGACATGTACAATGCCTATTCTCACTTTTTGATACATTTTTGGCCTGTAACAATTGTTGCATGGGTTTTATATGCGGCTATTATTATACACATAATTGATGCCCTATTAATTACACTTCAAAACTGGAAATCAAAAGGTGAAAAATATCAAATAATTGATTATTCAACAAGTACATGGATATCCAGAAACATGGGTGTTTTAGGGTCGGTAATTGGAATTTTTATTGTGCTTCACATGGCACAATTTTGGTTGCCATACAAAGTTCTTAAAATTGAACACGATCTATATGATCTGGTGATTGCTACCTTTAATATATGGTGGTACGTACTTATATTTGAGATTGGAATAATTGTTTTAGGACTTCATATAGCACATGGCATAGGGAGCGCACATCGTTCTTTAGGTGTTTATCCCAAAAAAATGATGCAAGTGATCAAGTATATAGCACTGTGCTTTAGTTTTGTTATGGCAATTTTATACGCCATTATTCCAATCATTCTTTACTTCAAATAAACAGCATTATGGCTCTTAACGCAAAAATTCCGAAAGGACCTTTAAAAGATAAATGGCAAAATTACCTTGCTAAAACTCAAATTGTCAATCCGGCTAATCGTAAAAAATTGGACGTCATAGTTGTTGGCGGTGGTTTATCCGGTGGTGGTGCCGCAGCATCATTAGCCGAATTAGGTTATAATGTCAAAGTTTTCTTTTTTCAGGATTCGGCACGGCGCTCTCATTCCGTCGCGGCACAAGGCGGTGTAAATGCAGCAAAAAATTACAAAAACGACGGTGATAATGTTTACAGGATGTTTTACGATACTATCAAGGGAGGAGATTTTCGTTCGCGCGAATCCAATGTATACAGAATGGCAGAAGTCTCTGTTGATCTGATCGATCACATGGTTGCACAAGGAGTTCCTTTTGGCCGTGAATACAGTGGTTACCTCAGCAATCGTTCTTTTGGAGGTGTATTGGTCTCCCGTACTTTCTATGCGCGAGGACAAACCGGCCAACAACTATTATTAGCGACCTATCAGGCTATGATGAAGCAAATTAAAGTAGGACAGCTACAACAATACAATCGTCATGAGATCTTAGACCTTGTAGTAGTAGATGGCAAAGCCCGTGGTATTATTGCACGTAATCTGAATACAGGAAAAATTGAACGCCATGCCGCTCATGCAGTTGTTTACGGAACAGGCGGATTTGGAAAAATATTTTATTTATCAACTTTGGCGATGAATTCCAATGGTTCCGCTAATTGGTGCGCTCATAAAAAAGGGGCTTATTTTGCGAACCCTTCATGGACTCAAATCCATCCAACAGCACTTCCTCAATTCGGGGAACATCAGTCAAAACTGACCTTGATGTCTGAATCTCTCAGAAATGATGGCCGAATATGGGTTCCAATAAATAAAGATGAAAAACGAGCTGCAAAAGATATCCCTGAAGAGGAAAGAGATTATTACCTGGAACGTCGCTATCCGGCATTCGGTAATCTGGTACCTCGAGATGTTGCTTCCCGTGCCGCTAAAGAAAGAATGGATGCCGGTTATGGGGTCGGGCCTTTAAAAAATGCCGTATATCTTGACTTTAAAACTGCCATTGATCGTTTAGGTGAAGCTACAATCAAGGAACGTTACGGAAATCTTTTTACCATGTATGAAAAGATCACTGCCATAAATGCCTATAAAGAACCAATGAAAATATCACCGGCTGCTCATTTTTCTATGGGTGGACTATGGGTTGATTATGAATTGCAAACCACTATTCCCGGTTTGTTTGCTGTAGGAGAAGCTAATTTTGCCGATCATGGAGCGAATCGATTAGGTGCAAACTCTCTTTTACAGGCTTCTGTTGACGGAAATTTTATTTTACCCAATACCATTTCCAATTATTTAGCAAATGACATTCGTACCGGTCCGATTCCTACAGATACTCCTGAATTTGACAAATCTGAAAAGGAAGTAAGAAAACAAGTGGATAAAATATTAGCTATAAAAGGAACGATGCCTGTAGATCAAATTCACAGACGTTTAGGAAAAATAATGCTCAAGGAAGTTGCCATGTCCCGTAATGAAAAAGGAATGAAATGGGCTATTGAAGAAATTCAAAAACTACGAAAGGAATTTTGGGAAAATGTAGCGGTTACGGGAAATCAGGATGGTCCTAATTCCGAACTCGAAAAAGCCGGACGTTTGGCCGATTATCTTGAAATAGCAGAATTAATGGCTGTTGATGCTTTGAACAGAAAAGAAAGTTGTGGAGCACACTTCCGTGAAGATTTCCAAACAGAAGATGGTGAAGCGAAACGTGATGATGAAAATTACATGTATTCTTCCGCCTGGGAATGGCAAAATGGAGATAAATGGAAATTGCACAAAGAACCTTTAGAATTTACTGAGGTTAAACCAACTGTTCGCTCCTATAAATAAATTAAGATTATGAAACGAGCATGTTAAAGTTTATATCACCCAAGAGAATGAATAATAGCGAACTTGTCCCGATAACTATCGGGATGACCATAAAAAAGCAATAAATATAAACACATGAAACTGACACTTAAAATATGGCGACAAGAAAACGCCGAAGCAAAAGGGAAAATAGAAACTTATGAATTGACAGATTTAAGTTCGGACATGTCTTTCTTAGAAATGCTCGACACACTGAATGAGAAACTGGCCAGAAAAGGAGTGACCACCGTTGAATTTGATCACGATTGTCGTGAAGGAATTTGCGGACAATGTTCGCTGGTTATAAACGGACAGGCTCATGGGCCTGAATCGCATTATACAACTTGCCAAACACATTTGCGCTCATTCAAAGATGGCGACACTATATTCATTGAGCCTTTCAGAGCAAAAGCATTCCCTATTATAAGAGATCTCAAAGTAGATCGTACCAGTATGGATCGTGTCATACAGGCAGGCGGTTATATTTCATCATTTACCGGAATGGCTCCTGAAGCGAATGGTATTCCAATTCATCATGATATTGCAGAAAGTGCTTTTGACAGTGCTGCCTGTATTGGTTGCGGTGCCTGCGTAGCAACCTGTAAAAATTCTTCGGCTGCCTTATTTGTATCCGCCAAAGTAGGTCATCTGGCTAAATTACCACAAGGAAAAGTAGAACGTAATCAACGTGTAATGTGGATGGTAAATGCACATGATGAAGAAGGATTTGGTAGCTGTACGCACACCGGTGCCTGTGCTATGGTTTGTCCACAAGAAGTACAATTATTGGATATTGCCCGAATGAATTTTGAATACAACAGAGCTGTTTGTCTTTCGAAATAATTATTTCAAATGTTGTTGATACACCTACCCTAATGATGAGATTACTTCGTTTCATACTGTCATTCTATGTTTGTTCAAAAAATCACCTTGAACTTTTCGACGAAGCTTGTACTAAGGGTTTGACGTGCTCAAGGTAGGCTAAAGTAGAAGGATGAGCTACTAAGGTCTCGACTCCGCTCGACCTGACGTTTAAAAATCACTTGAATCAAAGAGAAACCAAACAAATCAATATTTTTACTTATTTTTAAAACAAAAAAGCTCTGAAATCTTCTTATGTCTACATTTTAAGGTGTTCGGACGAAATATATTATACAGGTGTTACTTCTAATCTGGAGAAAAGAATTGTTGAACATAAAAAAGGTACCGTAATAAATTCCTATACTTCAAAAAGACTGCCTGTTGAACTAGTTTATTGTCAACAGTTCATGGATATAAATCAAGCGATAACATGGGAAAAACGTATTAAAAATTGGTCTCAAAAAAAGAAACGAGCTTTAATTAGTGAGAATTGGAAAAAAATAAAGGGATTTTCCCAATGCAAAAATGAATCATCCCATTGGAATTATAAAAACTCAAAAGACTCGAATTGACTAGGGTCTCGACTCCGCTCGACCTGACGTTTGTATTTGGCATTATAAAAGTTAAATATTCTTTTGATCCAATCTACTTTGTTTAAGTATAGTTTTGGGTCGTCAATTCACTTTTTTCCTTAGTCGAGAAATTTCGTCAGTTTGATCTCTTCGTCATGCTCAGGATAAACTTAGTCGAGAACAGTTTGAGGGAAAAACGCCTTTAGTCTCGACTCCGCTCGACCTGACGGTTTGTTTAGCATTATTATAGTTAAATTTTGTTCCCTTCAGAAACCCTGTTTATTTGAAGAAACAATGCATTTTTTGTTTTTCCAGGTATGCAACAATTCTTCAGGAGGTATTCTTTCATTATCGCAGGTCAAATAGTTTCCGGATGCATCTTTTTTAATGATTCTTAAATCCCCTTTTAGTATGCCGTTTGCTATTTTATAAATAAGTCCGTTTTTAGAACGAAAAACACCTTTTTTTGTAAAAGATAAACCTGCTTTATTATTGAATAGATCCATTTCCTTAGATGGCTTGTCCGGAGATATATTATTTTCAAATTGAGACTTTTTAAACGTTCTGTAATTAGCTCTTTCATGGGCTTTTCCCAGCGAAAGAGCGGCGCATTTCCCAATTTCTTGGTTCAGCCTTGCCATCCAGTAGGCATGTCGAAATGCATCTACTTGTCCACCCGCACTATCCGTATCCAGCAAAGGTGTTTTTGCAATTGAATCAGAAACTCTGTTGGCTTCTATCGAAATTCTTAAAGCCCTATTTGCTTTAAACGGATGCAATAAGACCCACTTTTTTATAGGTCCGGATTCCTTCCAAAATTTATGCCAGTTTGACTGCGCAGAAAATTGTGTACTTAGGAAGACCAGTACTGTAAAAAACAGGTGCTTTTTCATGTTTTTACTTCACTTCAAACTGTTGTTTACTTTCGCCGATTTTAATAAAATAGCTACCTGTAGGCAAATAGTAATTCCCGTCATCCGCTTTTTTTATTTTAATATCTTTTTTTGCAAAATAGCTCTTCACTCTTTTATCTTTAACCGAAACAGTATAATCAAAATAGTTGAATCCTTTGGTGGCATTAACCGAATAAGAATTTAATTCAGTTCCATCTTCCGTCAATATTTCAATAATGTATTTTCCTTTTTTCAGGGAAAAATATGCAATTGTTAAATTCGGTTCAATGGGTTTTTCCCAGTGATCTGTAATTTTTCCCCATAATGAATCCTGATGAATTGACGGTATTTCAAATACTGTCACAGCTTCCTTATCTATTTTATTGAATTGTTGCAATGCAGCTATATTTGCTTTATAAATTGAACGTCCGTGTGTACCAATTACCAAATCTTTGGCCTTATTTTGAATAACCAGATCATGTACCGCAACTTTTGGCAATCCCTTTGAAAATAACTGCCAGCTTTCACCTTTATCAAAGGAAATGAACACTTCTCTATCAGTTCCAATATATACTATATTTTCATCTTCAGGATCTTCCCTCACCACATTGATTGGAGAATCGGGTAGGTCACTTTGGATATTTTTCCACGTTTTCCCTTTGTCTTCACTCACATAAATATAGGGTTTGAAATCATCATTTCTATAACCATTCAATGTCACATATACCCTGTTTTCTTCATGTTGAGAAGCGATAACACGTGATACCCAAAGTTCTTGCGGCAAATCATTTGAAATTCTTGTCCAGCTTGCCCCGCTATTGCCGGTAACATGCACATAACCGTCATCGCTTCCGGTATAGATCAACCCAAATTGAAATGGACTTTCAGAAATTGAAGTCAGGGTACCAAAAGGGACATTCCCTTTTTTTCCTCCGGTTGTTAGATCGTCTGAGATAACTTCAAAATTTTCTCCTTTATCCATGGAACGCAGCAATTTATTTGCTCCCATATATAGTATATCGTTATTGTGGGGAGATAATAAAATTGGAGTTTGCCAATTATAACGATATGGGGAATTTCCTAGTTCGTGTTTCGGATGTATATCAAATTTTTTCTTTGTTTTTAGATTTACACGATAATAATACCCAAACTGTGATCCTGAATACACCACATTGTTATCTCGCTTATCGATCTGCACCTGCATTCCATCTCCGCCTCCAATACCTTTATAAGGGTAACTTCCGGTACTATTCCAACGTTTTGAAGCTTTGTAATTACTTGGGCCATACCAAACGCCATTATCCTGTAAACCACCGTATACATTGTAAGGCTTTTGATCATCAACATTGATAGCATAAAATTGTCCCACAGCCGGTGCATTATTTTTAGTCCAGTTTTCACCATCATCATACGTAATATTAATTCCCCCGTCATTACCATCGATCAAATGACCTTCCAACTGCGCATTTACCCATAATGCCTGATGATCGCCATGAACGTTTTCTTTTCCCATTGATGTGAATGTCTTTCCTCCGTCGTCGGATTTCAACAAGGGAACGCCTCCTATATAAATTTTATTTTCATTCGAAGCATTCACGGCTATAATTCCGAAGTAATATCCGTATGAATTATACATATCATCTAAATAACCGGCATGTGTTTTTTTCCACGATTTCCCTCCGTCAACCGATTTGTAGACTTCAGCGCCAATGACTTCAGAATGCAACAACACAAAATTTGCATCTTCCAAATATGTTGCCATATCGCTTGGCTGAATTTTGCCTTTTTGCACCATTTCCTTGACAGTTTTTGCGCTATACTTTTTATTAAATTCATTGACTTTCAAATAGGCATCCAGCTTTTTATCATCCAGACTCATAAAATCGGCTGTCGTCATTTTTTTAAAATCTGCTTTCGTCAAGTTTTCATCTTTTTTCTTTTTCTCTTCAGGTCTTCTGTATTGATTGTCCAGCAAGGCATAAACAATATCATTATTAAAGGCGGCTAAACCAATACGACCAATACCACTTCCTTCGGGGAAACCACTCCCTTCTTCAGTCAGCTTAACCCATGTGGATCCTGAATCCGTACTTTTATAAATTGAAGAATTTTCCCCATCACCATCAAAATTCCATGCTTTTCGCTCTCTTTCCCATGAAGCAGCAAACAATACATTCGAATCTGTTGGGGAAACGGTGATATCGATCACTCCGGTATTTTTATTGATGAATAATACATGATTCCATGTTTTTCCTCCGTCTGTAGTTTTAAAAATTCCACGCTCGGAATTTGGCGAATATAAATGACCAATGACTCCGATAACAACTTCCTCCGGATTCTTTTTGTTGATACATATTCTTCCTATATGATGTGAATCTTTCAGGCCAACATTTTCCCATGTTTCTCCTTTGTCATACGTTTTTAAAATTCCGATTCCGGAATATGACGAACGAGACGAGTTACTTTCACCGGTCCCGACCCATAGTGTTCCGTTGCTCCAGTCCACTTCAATATCTCCAACATTTATGGTGGAAGCATTGTCCATTATTGGTGTAAATGACGTTCCATTATTATTCGTATACCAGAGTCCGCCGGAAGCATATCCCACATAGAATTCTGTAGGTTGGTCCGGATTTACATCAATATCGACGATTCGACCACTCATAATCGAGGGACCAATATTGGTAAAGTTTACATTTTTAACTAAAGAAGTTGATGTTTGGGCGATTAATCCGGAAACCAGCAATAAAAAACTACATAAAAAGATTCCTTTTTTCATTATATAGAGTTAGTGTTTGAATGATATTAAATTTACATGGATTACTACAATTAGCTCAAAGTTATTACATTATAATATCATACAGCAAATGAACATGTATAAATTTATCTTAAATAAAAAATTGCCCTGAAGATTGCATGATTTAAGTCATAATAGGAATGGTTTTAAGCTACTGATTCGTTGCTTAGTTGAAGAATCCTTTAATAGACTCGCAAAGTCTTTTAGACTTTGTTAGTCTTACCCATATCCTATAAAGCCCAACTTTTTTATTCTTAAAAAAGGTCCTTAAAAATCCTTTTTTAAATAGTAATTCACAGACCATTTCCCAGATCCAAAAACAAAGTAGATACACAATAAAAATAAGACAATAACGGCCAACTCCAATGACTGTCCTCCCATCATTAATCCGCCTTTGGCATGAAACATAAACACTGCACTAAATAGAATTGGTATTTGGATCAAGGCTCCAATTCTGGTAAAAAAGCCAGCTGCTATCAATAATCCTCCGGCCATATGAGCGATTGCGATATATGCATACCAAATAAATAACTGATCCTGATCGATTACCTCGATAATCGCATTTGGATTTGAAAATATAATTTCACCGCGAATCACCAAGGCAACTCCCAAGAAAATTCGGATAAGTGCATACGGAAGTTGTTGATTCTGATTCAGTTTTGTTAAAAGTTCTTTGATGGAAGCCATACTTAGTGATGTTGTTTGTATTAGAAATTATTTGTTTTATACAATGCCAATTTGATTTGCAACACTTTAAATTTACTGCTTTTTTTGGATTTTAAAACTCCCGCTTTAAAAAAACCGACATATTTCTAAAAATAAATTGAGTTTTACGGATAATTTTATCTTCTATTTTGATTTAGTTTTTTAATAATTAAGTATCTTTACCCCTAGTAAAAAACTTCAACAAATTAAACATAACAAACCCTTAATTATGAAATATTTCAACGTGCTTTTCAGAATTTTTTCTTTAATTTTTCTTTTCGCAGTACTTTCCTGTAATTGTTCCAAAGAATTCACAAAAGATCAAATACCAACACTAAAAAAAGACATCACATATCTGGCTTCTGATGAATTAGAAGGGCGTCTAATCGGCTCTCCAGGTGAAAAATTAGCTGCCGAATACATTTCTAACCGTTTTGCTGAAATGGGACTTTCAGGAATTGACAATTCAGATTCCTACCTGCAACCTTTTGATGTGAAGCCCAAAGTAAATCCGCATAGCAGCATAAAAGATACCACTACCATAACCGGACATAATATTGTTGGATTTTTAGATAATAAGGCTGAAAAAACAATCATTGTAGGTGCTCATTATGATCATTTGGGTCATGGTGAAATGGGAGGTTCTCTTTTTGCTTCCAATGAAAAACAGATCCATAACGGTGCTGATGACAATGCCAGCGGTATAGCCGGTATGATGGCTGTGGCTGAGCGTGTCACAGCAAAGAAATTAAAGAACTATAATTATTTATTTTTGGCATTTACAGGGGAAGAAGAAGGTCTTTGGGGATCGAATTATTTCGTTAAGAATCCTACCATCGATCTTGAAAATGTAGCGTTTATGATCAATTTGGATATGATCGGAAGATTGGATGAAGATAAGCGCATTGCTATTCACGGAACCGGAACGGCACCTGTTTGGGATGTATTGATTGATTCACTTTTAGTATCTGATTTCCAAATAAAAAAACACGCATCAGGAGTTGGTCCTTCTGACCAGACATCTTTCTATTTACAGGATTTACCGGTGTTGCATTTCTTCACAGGGCAGCATGAAGATTACCACAGACCAGGAGATGATGCTGAGCTGATCAATTATTCTGGACTTGAATCGATTGTGGATTATGTGGAAGCCTTGTTGACCGCTATGAACGAAAAACCAGTACCTGTGTTTACTAAAACCAAAGACGAATCCAGAACTACACCCTCTTTTAAAGTGACTTTAGGTGTGATCCCGGATTATTTGTACAACGAAGCGGGAATGAGAATTGATGGTGTTAACGAAGACAGACCCGCTTTCAATGCAGGGTTGATCAAAGGAGATATCGTAAAAAAAATGGAGGATCTTGAAATTATTGACATGATGAGTTATATGCAGGCTCTTGGTAAATTTGAAAAGGGTCAGACTATTACCATTACCATAGAAAGAGACGGTAAAAATATTGAAAAGCAACTGACTTTTTAACCCGACCTAATTTCAATAAAGCAAACTTATTGATAGGGTCTTTTTAGTTTTGCTGAAAAGGCCCTTTTTTTACACCAATTATCTCAACTTATAAAAACTTCTTAAGGATTGGAATTCAGGCCAAAAGCTGATATAAGTCATGGTTTCTCTTTGGTTTTAATGTTACTTTTGTAACATAACTTACTCTTATGAAGTCCTCGCTGAATACTATATTCGCCGGCATTGCCGTAATAACGAGTGTTTTTTATGTGAACGCACAAACTACCGCCAGTGATTATACAGCTACATCTGTAATAAGTGAAGGGTTGAGTGCTCCGGGAAGAATGGCTGTTGACACTGACAACAATGTATATGTAACGGATGCTATTCAAGTCAATATTGTCAAATATGATGCCCAGGGAAATTACATGGGAACCATTGCTACCGATTTTAATCCGATCTCCATAGCCATCAATAAAAATAATCAATTGTTTGTAGGAGATAAAGTAACAGGAAATATTTATAAGTTAGCTCTAAATGGCAGTAAAACATTGTTCTATTCAGGGGCTACACTGCCAAATTCTATGGTATTCGGATTGAACAATATCTTATATATCGTAGACAGCCAACTAAAAAGAGTAATAGGTCTGGATGGTTCCGGAACTGTTGTTACAAACTTTACTTCAGAAAATTTTGTATTCCCTACTGGGATTGCATACGACAAACAAAATAATCATATTCTTGTTTCTGAACATGGTGGAATTGGTGAGGATGTTCAATACTGCTATTCCGGTAATTGGCAAGTTAGCAGTTGGGGGCCGGAAACAACAATATATATCTTAGATCTCGATGGTAATTTAATCAGTCAATTTGGATGTTTTGGAACAAAAGATGGTGAATTTCAAAGAATACAGGGCATATCTATTGGTACCTGTGGAAATATTTATGCGGTTGATCCCTATCTGGGACGTGTGAGTGTTTTTGATGACGACGGAAATTACGTCACAAAATTTGGACTTCAGGGTGACGGGGTAGGTGAACTTAATTTACCAATAGACATTGTTTTTATTTCTGATAACCGTGCGTTTGTATCTTCCATGAAAAAAGGAGCTATGGATGTTTTTTCAATTGCAGATATACTTCCAACTGCCACTATTACAAGTGAAGATCAAACAATCTGTGCCGATGCTACAGGAAATATTGCAATTAATTTTACAGGGAACGGACCTTGGACTTTTACCTATACCGTTGACAAGTTAAACCCTGTAACAATTAATGCTGATGAATCACCATTCAATCTCGAAGTTACAGAGGCTGGTCTTTATGAAGTTGCCGCTTTAACAGATAGTGATAATGTGGCAGGTACATGCTTTACTGGGGCAACATATATAAATGTAAATCAACTTCCAACTGCATCTATTTTAACAAACGATTTTTCAAAATGTGGAGGTGAAAACGCCGGAGTTGAAGTTCAGTTCACCGGAATAGCCCCGTGGACATTTACGTATACTGTTGACGGATTAAATCCGGTTGAAATTGCAACTGAGGAAAGTGTCTTTACAATTCCTGCAGAGTATTCAGGTGTCTATGAAATTATCGAACTTGAAGATGGCGCTTGTGCAGCAGGTACTTTTAGCGGAAATTCCTCTGTCACTGTTCAGCCTTTACCAACAGCTACTCTCGCTAATGAATTCAGATATATCAAAACAAACCCTGGTGATGTCACAGATT
>PVMS01026196.1_pt1 | contig 18926 bp, 18 predicted proteins | sample 1853461 | NCBI WGS metagenome assembly PVMS01 (sample SAMN08582032, study PRJNA380276) | Marine sediment metagenome, whole genome shotgun sequencing project. | isolation source: ocean sediment barecode stripped | collected 2017 | reverse complement strand
ATGAAATTTGTTGACAGCAAATGGCACACAGTGGTATATTTTGTCAACAAAAAAATTTTAATATAAACAACTCACGCCAAAGCGCTCACAGACACAAAGGAATTTTTTTAATATTGAGTCTGGCGTTCCAGCCGTGAATGAAAGTATTAGAACCTATCTCAAAAATAAGATTAGTGTTCAGGGCAAGGCGCGAAACGGTGAAAAAGCGGAGCATACACGTAGTATGTGAGCATTTTGAACCGTTTCGCAACACCGCCCCATGGGTACTTAGATTGTTTTTGAGATAGGTTCTAGTACTTTCATCCACGGCTGGAACGCCAGACTCAATATTAAAAAAATTCCTTTGTGTCTGTGAGCGCTTTGGCGTGAGTTGTTTATATTAAAATTTTTTTGTTGACAAAATATACCACTGTGTGCCATTTGCTGTCAACAAATTTCATCGTTTCCAATTTGACAAAATATTAGTGAGGAATCTATGGACAAAAAAGAATTTTCCCATTTTCGTAAAAAACTAAACAAGACGCAGAAGCAGATGGCCCAACTACTCGGAACTTCTGTTAAGGCTGTACACAGTTACGAGCAGGGGTGGCGGTCAGTGCCGGCCCATGTGGAACGGCAGATGTTTTTTCTGGTTTCCAATACGAGGGAAACCCCAAAAGCACGCAAGGCTTGCTGGACGATAATGAAATGCCCACCCGAGAAAAAAAAGCAATGCCCTGCCTGGGAGTTCCAGTCGGGGAAACTCTGCTGGTTTATCAACGGAACAATTTGTGACGGTATCGTTCATAAAAACTGGAAAGAAAAGATGAAGATTTGTCGATCTTGTGAGGTTTTAACTTCCTATCTGTAGACTCAAAGCACTCACTTTTTTGACCGGTCTGCTCCCCTCCGCGAAGCACTGCCGGAAGGAAGAACCCCCTCCCTTTAGGGCCGGGAGCTTAACTCTTCCCAGCGCTCTTTTCCTTTAACTAAACGAACTGGCTAATGGAGGAAGAGAGAAATGAGTGCTTTTTATAAAGATTACTCTGAATTTACCACAATGTGGCATTTTTTTCTTGACATGGTTATTCAGGGATGCTATGTTTCAATTGTAAGCCATTGTACTTCCTCTCATCTTACTACTGGCTTAGGGCGGTTCATCTTTCTGATGAGCCGCCCTTTTTTATTCTTTTCGCTTTATACTTTGTCGAATTTTAATCACTAATGTATATCTCACATATTGAAGAGTGACGAAAAAACATCCGAACCTACAAAATGCATAATAAATTTAAGAACATAAAAGATTTCTTACGTTTTGTTTACGAACAATCAGGGGAGAATTAAAAGCTGATGCGAAAAACGTTCAAAAATGGAACAACTCGATATCTTTATCCAGCAATGTATCAGCCCTTTTAACCCGAATCTTGAGTGGACTCCCGATTTCTTTGTTAAACAGTGCAAGTTTCAAGTCGGCAAGCGATTTTATTGACTGCCCCGCAAACTGTTTAATAATATCTCCTTCCTGCAAACCTGCTTGCTTAGCGGGACTTATATTATTAACACCAATTATCACCAGGCCCTGATCTTTTTCTTCAACCATTAAACCCAGTTTAGGTGATTCCTTGCCCTTCAACTTTGTGGTCAGCAGTACGTAATCAGCAATCCCATCTTCAATCTCTTCATCCTGAACAACGACAGTAAACGGCTCGAGGTTACGCCGATAAAGGCGTTCAGGAATTCCATATTTATGCCTGACATGCCCATTGCCTGCTAAAATTACTATTTTGCTGTCTGGATTGTTTGTCAGAAACTGATGTGCGGATTCTGCCATGACTTCATCCCACAGAGTTTGTGCCTGTAAAAAATAATTAAAATCTTGTATTTCCTCTTGTTCCGCATGAAGAGTAAACACCTTATTCAAATCATCCCGGTATTGTTCATTTGAAAAATCCATCGAAGAGGGTAACTGTTTCTTCCTTTTATCTGACAGACTGTAAATGCCTTTTCGGGCAACTTTTTTGTTGATATCTCCTTTTATATTGAGGGCTACAAGCGGGATGTTTTGTTGTTTGAGATAATCAATGATCGGCTTATACAGATTGTAATCGTACCTCCACCTTTTGAAATATTCAGACTTTAGTAAAAAATTATGCTCGTCAATCCGTCCAGCCAGGAAATCATTCACCACTTTTTGAAAAGGTTTTTGGAACATCTCCATACCAACAGCCAGTTCATACCCGGATTCATGTATCTTTTTAATAACATGAAGCTGATTAATATGGTGGGCGAACTGGTCGTGTTTTTCGCCCAGATAAATTATTCGACTGGATAGGAGTTTTGGTATTATTTCGTCCAGCGTTGCCAGCTTGTCGGGCTTTAGAGCCCAGGTTGGCGGCCGGGACAAAACTAAGATGCCGTTATTTGTCTTGGCAATCGCTTTAAGATTGTTACTCCCGTCTTTAAATGCCAGTTCGGTATACTTGCCGTAATGCGGTATTTTTTGATGCACTGCTTTTGCTTCTGCTTTGTTTTTGACGTGTAACAGCGCGATGAGCTCAGCTGTATTGTATGGATTTTTATACACTTTTAAGCGTACACCATCTTTCGGTATGTGCTGTTTACCGAATAACATATCCACAAGGGCATCTTCATGGCCTGCAATTAGAAATGAATTTTCTTTCATCTGGGCAAAAGTGATTTTGTCAGGGGTTAAATAGGTGATATTTTCAACCCCAAGCGCGTCAATTAGAGGTTGGTAAATGTCACGCCGGTTGGCTGCAACAATCACTATCAGCTTTTCTTTGCCCATGACAGTTGCCAGAACCGGAGGAATCTCTTCAGGTGCTAATTGCCGCATAAGTGTGTAGTTTTCATCAATGACAACTTTTTTGGGCAGTTCGTCCAGTTTAAGACTAATGTTTTTCTTGGAATGCATCAGCTCAAGAAAGCGCAGACTTTTGCCTTTATCGAAGTATAAGGTGACAGGGATGCGCAATTGATAAGCTTCATCCTGCTGTAATAGGGCGAAGTTCAGCTTGATTTGTCCTTGCTCTATTTTCAATTCTGCATTTTTCACACTAATTATTGGAATGTCTTTGCGGCTGAGCCATTGTTCGAAATATGCATGAAGTTTTTCCCCAGTCGCTTTTTCAAAAGAGAGTTGTATATCGTTCCAGGAGGCCGCACGAAAGCTGTTCTTCTGGAGAAACTCACGTAGGGCAGTGAAGAATGATTTATCACCAAAACGTCTTCGTAGCCCATGAAAAAGCATTGCTGTTTTACCATAGCCGATGGAGCTTTGTGCCTTGTTGTGGCGGCTGTAAAAATCACTTACCGGCATGGTGTTGTCTTTATTTACATAAGCGTTGTAATCCACCATGATCTGCTTGCGATAGGCCGTATCTTTGCCCTCTATGGCCGCATAGTAATGATCCGCCAGATAAGCTGTGATACCTTCTGCCCAGTTGCCATGCTCAAAATCAATATAAACAGAATTACCAAACCATTGGTGAAGAATTTCATGCCCCAGAGAGGTTTTGACGATAAACGGTAAATGAACAACCCGGCTACCCAGCAGAGTAAAAGTAGGCATGGAATTTCCTGTTGGGAAAATATTCTCGACAATGGCAAAACGCTTATAGGGGTAAGGTGTTAGCATGGTCTCGTACATTGCCAGATATTTTTTGGCATGGGCAATATAAGTATCTGCAAGTTGGGAATCTTCTTTGAAGAAATAAGCCTCAATGGCAATATTTCTATAGCGGCCTTTTTTCAAAACATACCGGGTTGAAGCTGCCAGATGTAAAATGTCCAGCGGATGGTTGAATTGAAATTTAAATGTTTTTGTTTTGCCATGTTTTTGGACTGTAACGGTTTCTGCTTCTGAAGTGGCAATAAATTTTTTTGGCAAAGTCACAGAGAGCGCATACTCAACCAGATCATCCGGTCGGGGATACCATCCCCCAGTTAAAAACACATTCTCTTTGCTAATGAAGTTGGCCTTATTATCGGTGAACAGAGCTTCATAGCTGATGAGCGTTTCTTTGCTGCTTAGCACCGTAATGCTGATGCTTTCATCGGCAGCAACAGCCTTGCCATCCACTTTAAGCTTGCTCAGATTGAGCACGGAAAGAGTAATTTTTTTGTCGGAATCCGCAATAAGGCGGGCAATGCCTGATATTTTCTGTTCGGAGGTATTTATCTTAACATCAAGCGCATAATGCATATCCGCGCTCCAGGTCGTAGCCGGCAGACAAACCAGCACCCCGATTATTAGTTTTTGTATTGGACCCATACATCATTTCCTCACAGCAAGGGTAGTCGACAGCTCCGTTGGTATTCAATCACCAATGCGGATAAAATGTGCACCTTGACCGGTCTGCTCCCTGCCGCGAAGCACTGCCGTTAGGCAGAACCCCCGCCCTTTAGGGCGGAAAGCTTCAATCTGAAACACAAGATAAGGATATTAGAACCTATCTCAAAAACAATCCAAGAGCCCATGGCGGTGTTGCGAAACGGTTCAAAATGCTCACATACTACGTGTATGCTCCGCTTTTTCACCGTTTCGCGCCTTACCCTGAACACTAATCTTATTTTTGAGATAGGTTCTAGTACTTCCAGAAAGAACGATATAAAAGGTTCTGCTTCTGACCATTGATATAAATCTAAATGAGTCAACAGCGGACCCTTTTCTTTTTTATAAAAGCGTTGCTTATGTTCGAAACCGAACCGTCAGAAGATTATACCCTAAACATATTGCCCGTTTTGTTTACGATCAATTAGGGTTATAGGTTCTTATCTAAAAAGGCAACAGTTCTTTTCCAGGCAAGATCGGCAGCCTCTTTGTTGTATCTGCTTCCGCCCTCATTAGCAAACGCATGTCCGGCGTTCTCATAAATATATATTTCGTGATCTCCACTTAAAGTTTTCAACTTCGCCTGAAATTCATGAACAGTATCAACCTTGATACTGAGATCTTCTGCTCCGAAGTTTCCCAGAATTGTTGACCTCATCTTACCGAGGTCATCTTTTGGATTAAAATGACCGTAATAAATTACAGAAGCCTTAGCGCCAAGATTGTTTTTTGCAATTTGATACGACCAGCCCCCTCCGAAACACCATCCTATAGAAGCAACACTTTTCGGATTCACGTTCGCATGATTCTTTACATATGATATGGCGTTTTTCAAATTCACGAATGCTTCTTCCATGTTTTTCCTGACACTGGTTGCCAGCTTTTTTGCTTGCTCTCGGGTAGTGGTTGATTGTCCCTCGTAAAGATCTACGGCCAGCGCTACATATCCAAGCTTGGCAAATTTTCTTGCGTTTTCATGGATATTATCGTTCAGTCCCCACCATTCATGAATCAAAATTATTCCTTTATGTTTTTGATTATCATCAGGTCTGGCAAAATATCCTTTCACATCTTTACCATTGTTGTAATAGACGACTTCTTCAGTTACTATCTTTATGTCTGCTGCAATTGCATAGCCGGTAAAAAGAATGAAAAAAACAAAAGCAAATATATAATGGTAAAATTTCATGGCTCCTCCTTTTTATTATTGTCTTAATTTTTTGCTAAAAGATGGCTTTTTTCAGAAATATTTCTAAAAAACCGTTGTAAAAAGCTCATTCCAGCATTTTAAAAAATCATTTCAAAATCTTTAATTGATCTTTAATCCCAAATTATATATTACTATAATCATAGTACCACAATGTGGCAAGCCGATATTGCCGTTAACTTCTATAAAAAAACTGTTTAGCGCCTGTTTTTTCTTAACGCTCTCTAATACACACAAAACCGATAATTGCCACGATGTGGTATATTTTACTTGACATGGTTATTCATGGATGTTATTTATTAAATGTAAAGCAATTATTGCTTTATTCTATCCTCCCTCTGGCTAAGGGCGGTTCTTTATTATAAGGAGCCGCCCTTTTTTATTCCCTGAAACGCAACAGTTTGTTCAAGCATAAGAAGATATTTGAAAGGACGAGTGAGGAATTTAAGAAGGCAAATGAAAAGTCCTGTTGCGGAAAAAATGTGATAGAAGAGGAGCACTTCAAGAAAAAAGACAAAGTGTTCACATAAAGACTTGACATATCGAAGGCTTGTTATAATATGAGTATATGATCATATATTAAAGGAGTAATCAGTAAATCTGTGGAAGATAGGCATATTAAGGAAGATGCATGCGAAGTGAGGGTTGTGCACATGAGCCGGGTTAATCTTGCCCGGGACGAGGCCATCCCTGACCAAGAGATTGACCGCCTGTCCCAGACTTATAAAGTACTGGGAGATCCGACCCGTTTAAAGATCGTAATGGCCTTAGGAGAAGGTGAGATGTGCGTCTGTGATCTGGCTGCTTTTTTAGACCTGACTGAATCTGCGGTATCGCACCAGCTCAGGCGATTGAGGGACACGTCCCTGGTTAAAAAACGCCGGGAAGGTCAGATGCTTTTCTATTCCCTGGACGATGATCACGTGGCTGACCTTCTCAAGATTGGGCTGGAACATGTGCGTGAATAATAAAGATGAGATTGAGACAAAATGAATTTAATTTTGAGTGTTTTTTATGAGGCATGGAATCTTCTTCTGGAATCTTCTGTGTATATCATTTTCGGACTAATGGTAAGCGGTTTGCTTAGGGTCTTTCTAAACCCTAACTCTGTGGGCCGTCACTTTGGACAGGGACGGTTTCTCTCTGTATTCAAAGCCGCTCTAATTGGGATCCCTATTCCCTTATGATCATGCGGGGTGCTGCCTGCAGCCGTGTCGCTGCGGAAACAGGGTGCAAATAATGGAGCAACAACTGCGTTTTTGATATCCACTCCCGAATCAGGTGTTGATTCTATTGCGATTACCTATGCACTGATTGACCCTATTATGACTGTGGCTCGCCCGATGGTGGCCTTTTTCACGGCAGCAGTCGCCGGAGCGGCTGAAAATCTTTTTAGTTTCGGCGGTAAAAGTAGTATTCCTTCTCCGGACCTCACCTGCCCTGTTGACGGGTGCTGTGACGGCATTGAATGTCCACCTGAAGAGCATTCGCGGCATCATAACTTTTTGAGTAAGTTTCGAGCCGGGCTCTACTATGCCTTGACAGAGCTGTGGAGTGATATGGCCGGATGGTTTCTTATTGGCCTGATTCTGGCAGGGCTGATCACGGCCGTCATCCCGGAAGAGATGCTCAGCAATAACCTTGGAGGTGGGATGCAGTCAATGCTGATAATGCTGGTGGTGGGTATTCCTTTGTACATCTGTGCGACGGCTTCGACACCCATTGCTGCAGCCCTGATCCTTAAAGGAGTTAGTCCTGGGGCGGCTCTGGTCTTTCTACTTGCCGGGCCTGCGACCAACGTTACATCACTGACGGTGCTGCTTGGCATACTTGGAAAAAGGGCTACAGCAATCTATATTGCTTCCATTGCCATTATGGCTGTATTTTTCGGGCTGGCTCTGGATCAAATTTATGCATCCTTTGGCATATCCGCCCAGGCCATGGTAGGTCAGGCAGTAGAAATCATGCCGGTCTGGGCCAAGTGGGCAGGGGCGATTTTTCTTCTGTTCCTTTCAGTGAAGCCTATTTCAAAAAGTATCATGAACCGGTTTAAGTCTGAAAAGGAAGCCCAACACCACATTGAAAATGAGAGAGACCTCCATGCAGAAAACACTGATATAAGCACTTGCTTTGAGACTGACTGAGGCTGTTCATAAGGACCGGTCAGGTCCAGAAGCCTTAAATAATTAGGTTAAGGGGTTATATAAAACTATGTCAAAAAAATATCCTGAATGCCCACTGTATAATCACAATAATTGCAAAGATCTCCATATCCACAAACTTTGTGCCATCGTCAGGAAGGATAAAATATGCTCTAAAAAAATACCAAAACAAATGTCTAAGACTTTGAAATAAAATCAAAACGAGATAGATTCAGTGACTAATTAAAGCAAAATAAATTCATAGGAGATCAAATTAATGACAAGCGGGAATGCATAGTAATTTGTTTTAATACCAATACCGTTGTGGATGAAGCAAAACGTCAGTTCAAAGAAAGTGTGAAATAGCAAAAATCGACATTCGGGTAGTCTCTATTTTTTTTTAATTCGGAGTTCTCTTCCCCAACGGTTGATTGAATAGCTACCTGTTTTACCAATGAAGGGCAAAACTAACATCCACAACAAAGTCAGCCGTTTTGCATCTCTAAACTGGGAAAGGCCTATGGTCATATCGTCATGCCCTGCTGCAGGTTGAGCACGGTATGTGCCGAGGAGGCGGTCCCACCAAGGCAGGTTAAAACCAAAATTGCTGTTTGTTTCGGCTATTACCACGGAATGATGCAAACGATGCATATCTGGTGTAACCACAAACAAGCGAAGTACCTGATCAATTCTTTCAGGTATGTGTATGTTGCCGTGATTGAACATTGCAGTTGCATTAAGCAGTATCTCAAAGATAATCACTGCCAGTGCCTTTTGGCCAAAGACAACGATTACAGCAAGCTTAATCCCCATGGACAATAAAATTTCTACGGGATGAAAACGCAAACCAGTTGTCAAATCAAAATCCAAATCCGCATGGTGCATCATGTGCAGACGCCACAGTACCGGAACTGCATGAAACATGACATGCTGAAGATATATCGCTAAATCAAGCACGACAACACCAATAATTACCACCGCCCAATAAGGTAAATCAAAAAAATTCAGCAAGCCCCAGTTTCGCTCTTGTAATAATAAAGCCGCAGCAACGGGTGTAATTGGTATCAATAGTCGTACAACAATTGTGTCTATAAATACTATACCCAAGTTGTCGCGCCAGCGCACCGGTTTAGATATAGTCAGGCGTCTTCGTGGTGCGATTAATTCCCATATGGCAACAAAGGCAAGGATGCCAAAGAAAAAGCCAATCCTGACAATAATTTCATTGGTCATATTTTTGCTCCAATTATAGAAAAACTGAAATATCTGTCACATCAATCGGCGAAACAGGGTAATAAAATTCCGATACATAATATGAGACATATTGTCTCATCTAACCTTTCTTTACTTTTACTTAAAGGTGATCGATTTTTTGCATTACTTTATAACAGCCTAATATCATTAGTTACAAGCTTTTGGAAGACATATCACATTAAGATGGCATGGAATTTGAGTAATATAATTATATATTCAATCCGTTTTCTTTGGTAGAAAGAAGGTATAGGCTTATAAAACCTTAAAGGAGGGTCTGAACAATGGATAAAAAAATATTAGTGGCAATTGATGATTCTGAAAACGCTATGCGAGTAGTTGAATTTGTAGCAAATTTATTTACTACTGATACCAAAATCACTCTATTTAACGTAGTTCAAGACACTGCAGCCTTATGCGAAATGAACAGTCCGGAGCTAACTCCATATTTTAAATCTCAACAACACTCTTTCTGTTTACTGGAGGATAAAAAAAAGGAATTGGTTGATGAGGCACTGCAGAAAGCCAAAGAGGTACTTTTAGGTGCAGGATTTGATGTAAAGAATATCACCATAAAGTCAGAGGTTATAAAAAGCGGAGTCGCGAGGGATATCGTAAAAGAAGCTCAATCCGGTTATAGCACCATTGTTTTGGGGAGAAGGGGTGTGTCTGGAATTAAGGAATTTATCCTCGGGAGCGTTTCACAGAAAGTATTCAACTCAGCAAAAGATATTTCGGTTTTAGTTGTAAATTAGGTGCCGCACAAATGAATGCAGGTGGTATCCAAGGAGCGGTATTATGAGTTCATTTTGGATTTGGTGGCAGCAACTTCCCATGAAGATCGATCCGGTTGTCTTTGAAATCGGCGGGCTTAAGGTTCATTACTACGGCTTGATGTATATTGTTGCTTTTGCAGTAACTTACGCCTTAGTCAGGCACCGGCTGAAACATGAAGGACAGTTTGCTATTTCCGTCGATCATGTCAATAACTTGATGACGTTTATGCTCATCGGTGTAATTGTCGGTGGGCGGCTGGGTTATGTGCTGTTCTACAATTTCTCTTATTATTTGCACAACCCGCTTGAAATTTTTCTGCCGTTTGAATTTTCAAATGGTGTTACCTTCACCGGCATATCAGGGATGTCCTTTCACGGCGGACTGCTTGGAGTAATATCGTCAGTATGGCTGTATACCAAGAAAAACAGCTTAAGTTTTTGGGTTGTGGCTGATCTATTTGCACCGGCCATCCCTCTTGGGTTTACTTTCGGTAGAATGGGCAATTTTATAAATGGTGAACTTTTCGGGCGAGTGACTACCTCACCAATAGGCATGTATTTCCAGCTAGCGCCGGGCACCGATCTCCGTCACCCTTCTCAACTGTATGAAGCTTTTTTTGAGGGAATCTTCCTGTTTGCGGTCTTATGGCCAATGAGAAAAATCCCTTTCCCAAACGGTACCTTAATGGCCTTTTATATAATCGGTTATGGGGTGGTCAGATTTTTTATTGAATATTTTCGTCAGCCGGATGCACATCTCGGATTTGTCTGGATGTCCTTTTCATTAGGCCAAGTCCTTAGTGGGTTGATGATAATCAGCGGAGTTTTTCTATCCGTTTATATTCACCGCCGAAAAAACCCATGACTACATGGTATTATTCGGGTGGGGAAATCACCATGAGGACAGCATGGGGAACCGTGGTGTTATCAAAGCAGGAGATGTACAACGTATGTCCACGGGAACAGGCCTAACCCATTCAGAACATAACCTGAGACCTTTGCAAAACGCCCCCTTTTGCCCAATTTCTGTGTCAAGCTCAAATTATAATCCTCAAAATACTCAATGTATTCCTGTGGTTAAAATTTTCGCCTTCCTTGAACTTGAACAAAATTGAGCATTTTTCAAAGGTCTCACTGTTTGATAAACCCCTACACTTTTATCAGATCTGGATTTATCCTGATCAAAGAGGGCTTGATCCCTCTTATGATCAAATGAATTGCCATCTTACTGACCACCCAGCTTTTCTTTACGTTTGAAAGTCTTAGATGCAAACATTTGGTGATGCGAGTTGTGCCATCTGTTTACGTGTTTCCTAAACAGACAACAAGAGGATCATTCAGAACCCTCTTGTTGCTCGACTGAGGCCGACTTGTCCCCGTTTTCCTTCAATTTGCCCATCGCTTTCGTTAACTCGATCAGTACACCCAGCCCTTCCTTGACTTCAGGGTTGGAGCCAGCCGATAGAAGGCCCCACGGCCCGATTTTTTTGCTGACCGACAGGTCTACTGTGGCCGGAATTTCAGCCCATTTTCGCAAAAATGCCAATGCCTGAGGATCGCTTACGCTTTTGGCCAATTCGAGCAGGGCGACGAGGCCGTCTCCGATTTTTTCCATGTCTTCAGGAGTATACGTATCAGCAACCTTTGCACGGATATCAAGAGTAGACTTATAAATTCTAAGCACGCCCTTTTGTTCGAGATCATCCAGATAGCTTATAAACAGGGGCACGACGGTCCTCAGCAATGGTTCTGCTGTTTTAGCAAAGTCAATGGCGGTTTCCAATTGATCCAATGCAAAAGTTATGTTCTTGACACTCCTGAGCATCCGCTTCGTTAACTTCACCAGGTCTTCCAGCTGAAAACTCGATTCAACATCCGCCAGTTCTTTGATCAACATTTGGGAAGCCGGCTGAGAAACAATCATCATATCATCCTTAAGTTCTCGCAAACTTCTGATGGATTCAGACAGTGGAGCAATCTGTTTTTCAATGCGATCAAGTCGCTCCATAATCAATTCTTCATTTGTCATAACGCCTCCTTATTTGACAATCTGGTGCATCTTACCAGCTATGTTGAACTGGGGTTCCAGCGGCAATTCAAAACCCTTCAACATCAGGTTCCAGTAGACCCATTTGAACATCATCTTCCCAAAATAGTTCATCTGACTTTCTTCTAAAAGACCGAAGGGTCCCAGGCCGGGGAAAGGGAACTTTCCGGCAAGGGGCTCTGTATCGTAGTCGAAATCTATCAGGTAAGCCATACCATGGCTCGAGACTATAAATCACGTTGAGTGTCCATCAAAGTCGGGTAGTGGCTCTTGACCCTCTATTTGGCGGATGATGTTCTCTACCACGACGTCGGATTCATAGTGCGCAACCGCCCCGGACTTGGAGGTGGGCACATTGGTTGCGTCACCGATCACATAGATACTGTCGAAGCCATTGGCCTGCAATGTACCTTTATGGGTGTCGACGAAACCCATGGGGTCACCGAGACCGCTGTCCATTAACACTTGTGCGCCAAAATGCGGCGGAATGGAAACAAGGATGTCGTAAGGAACCTTATCGCCGGTTACAGATTCGATCGTCTTGTCGCTAACATCAACATTGTCAATAGACCAGTCGGGTATGACCTTGATGTTCTTTTGGTCGCAGACTTCACCCAAAACCTTTGAAGCCACAGGCTTAGTAAAGGCGCCATCCAACGGAGTCACCAATTCAATTTCGACATTGTCCCGCACGCCTTTGTCTGTAAAGAACCAGTCTGCAAGATAGACGAATTCCAAAGGCGCAACTGGGCATTTGATGGGCATTTCCGCTATATTGAGAATTACCCTGCCCTTGTCAAAGTACTTCCATCGCTTGTAAAGTGCCTCGGCACCTTCTATGGTGTAGAAATTATGGACATCACCAAGCCAGTCGTCCATCATGCCGTCGACTTCTTCGGGTACGACTCTACAACCGGTGGCGATAACCAGCCAGTCGTAATCGTACTGACCTTTCTTGGCCTTGACTTGCTTTTTCTCGTGGTCAACGTTGACAACCTCGTCGACAACGAATTCGACTCCTTCCGGAATAAAGTCGGTTTTAGGCCTTACACATTCCTTTGCCTTGTAAATCCCAAACGGGATAAACAGCCAACCCGGCTGGTAGTGGTGCATCGGATCCTTGTCGAGGATGGTAATTTGCCATTCGCGCTCGCTTAACTCATGGCGCAGCTTGTTGGCAACCATCGTGCCACCAGCGCCCGAACCCAAAATTAAAATTTTCTTCATAAAACAGCCTCCTTTTCTTATTTTTTCTTATTAATACTGCTTCCTATAAACGCAGTTTACTGACTGCGCCGGTTAGGAAAAATTAATGTTCCACTTTCTCATTCTCCAACAAATCTGCGATAGTAGTGGAATCCAATTCTTTGTATAAGGCCTGAGTGGCTCTTTTCCAGGCCGGTCGAATCAGGCAATCATCACTCATTGGACAATTTTCAGGGCTGCTGATACAATCAGCAAGTTCAGTTTGACCTTCAAACAGTCGTGTAATATCGCCAAGGGTAATTTCTTTCGGTTTTTTAGCCAACATGTGACCGCCTTTAGGCCCGCGGATGCTGTTAACAAACTTGGCTTTCTTGAGAGGGCGGATGAGCTGTTCAAGATATTTAACAGAAACATTCTGACGTATGGAAATCTTGCTCATTTGGATAGGACCATTGTCCTGATGTTGGGCCAGATCGAGCAACAACCTAACTCCATAACGGGTTTTTGTTGTAAGTTTCATGTAACCTAAATTGACGATTGACTTTCAGATTAATTTAATCTATATTAATTAAGTATGATATAATCTTTAATTTTGTCAAGTAAAAAGTTCCCAATTGCTTACACTGCAAAATAGAATGTGATAGTGAATCAAAAGTTTTCAAAGTTTGGGTTGTATTTTCGCATTATTTTGTTGTAAATGAAACTGAATGCAGGTGTACACCACTTTCGTTTTCATCGATTTACTATAATTTTAATCTGCTGGATAAAAACGATATTTATTGGCGAGTCAAATGACAGAAAAATCAACCAAAGTAGCGTCTCCAACCGATCTTCAAAGATTGATAAACTTGGGACTGTTTGCAACTATCCCATTGGGAATTGCCGTCATCGATCCGGATTATAATTTAGTTTATGCCAACAAAACTTTTGAGCGATTGTTCGGTACCTGGAAAAACCGTAAATGTTACAACGTTTACAAAAGCAAAAATGAAATGTGTTCTTACTGTGAAAGTGCGATGACCTTTGTTGACGGAGCTCCCCGCGTAAATGAGGAAGCGGGATATGACAAAAACGGACGGCATATTCACTATTTACAGCACGCAACTCCTATCGTGGACGAAGATGGTAATTTCCCCTATATAGTACATATCTTCACCAACATCACCGAAGAAACCCAGATTCGAGATGAGCATCAGATTCTCTTTGACCAAGTTCCGTGCAACATTTTATTAATTGACAAGAACTTCCGCATCGTAAGGGCGAATAATCGGCTTAGGGATTCGCACGGCAACCTGGAGGGCAAATACTGTTTCGAAACTCTCAAAGGATTGAAACATAAATGTACCGAATGTACCGCCCGACAAACGTTTGAAGACGGTCAAATACACACCGGGCATCACGTTTGGAAATCCAAAAAAGGAAAAGCCCTCCATTTACATGTAATCACCATACCGCTGAAACGGGCGGACGGCGGTTTTGATCTCGTCATGGAGATGGCCGTTGACGTTACCCAAACACTGAGGCTGCAAGATGATTTAAAATTTGCGCATACTTATCTGGATACCATCATTTCAACTTCTATGGACGGTATCTTTGCGGTGAACGAAAAGGGAAAAGTGACTACTTTCAACCCCGCAGCCCGTAAATTTTTTAAAATAAAGGAAGACCAAGTGGTTTCAAGGGAGGAACTTGCCGTCATCCTCCCCAATGGGTTTTTGGCTCAAGTTTCTGAACGGCCCGGACATGTTTATCTGCCGGAAACAGAGGTCAAAACAATTGACGGAGAAGCATTTCCGGTACGCCTGGTCGGCAATAAGCTCATAGGAGCAGATGATAGTCACCTAGGTATGGCCTTTTCGGTCCAGGATCTGCGTGAAATCAAACAACTTGAGAAAGAAAAAATTGAAGCTGAACGCCTGGCGGCTGTTGGCCATACAGTTGCCGGATTGTCCCACGGTGTTAAGAATCTTATTACAGCCCTGGAAGGCGGTATGTTTATGTTGAATTCGGGTTTGGCCAAAGGGAACATTGAGCGTATCCAGCAAGGCATGGAAATGTTAGTGCGGAATATCGAACGGACTTCATTATTTGTAAAAGCATTTTTAAGTTTTTCCAAAGGTCGCGAAATTCAAGCTAAAATTTGCGACCCGGCCCAAATCGCTAAAGAGGTTGTCGATTTGTACTCGGTCAAGGCCAATGAACTGGGTATAGCGCTTAAAAACGAAAAGATAGGCAATGTCAACCCAGCTTCCATCGATTATGAAAGCATGCACGAGTGCCTAACAAATGTTGTAGGTAACGCCATAGATGCCTGCCAGGAGAGCGACGGAAACTCGTGCTATGTAACGGTTAGGACGTTTGAAGAACACGGCTCCATTGTATATGAAATAGCTGACAACGGATGCGGTATGGACTATGAAGTAAAGAAAAAGGTTTTTACAACCTTTTTTACTACCAAGGGTTTGGGCGGTTCTGGTCTGGGGCTGCTAATGACCAAAAAAATTGTTCAGGAGCATGGCGGGAGAATCTATTTGGAATCACAGCCCGGTAAAGGAACAACTTTCAGCATCAAATTCCCAAGAAGGCGATTGCCTAAAATAATTGAATCTGAAGCCTAAGGAGGAAGTTTCAAAACGTTCAATATTGTTCAAAGTCAAGGAAGGCGAAAATTTTCCCCACCCCGTACGACCTTCCGGACCTACGGGGCAGGCACGAATACATTGAGTGTTTTGAGGATAAAGCTAAAGCTTCACTGCGTGCAAAATGTTGAGCCTGTTAACAAATCCCGCTCATCGGGGAGACAGTTATTGGGCAAAAGGGGGCGTTTAGAAATTGCCTCTAAGGGCAAAGCGCCGTTAAAATTGAATATAGTGATGAGCGAAACTAAGAAGATTCTGATTGTCGATGACGAGCAGGATGTTTTAACCTATTTTGAAGCCATATTTCAGGACAACGGCTATGATACCGTTTCGGCTAAAGATGGTATTGAGGGTTTTGAACTGGCCAAATCAGAAAAACCTGACTTGATTGTACTTGATGTAGCCATGCCTCAACAATCCGGATTAAAAACATATCGCCAATATAAAAGGCATTCTGCGCTAACAAATATTCCGGTTATCATCATTACCGCCGTCGACGATTCTTTCAGGATATTTCTTGATGAACTCAAGGAACTTGGACCCCCGGAAGGCATTTTTAACAAACCCATTGATCCACAGGAGCTATTGAAAGTGGTTGCGGAAATATTATCAGATTAAAATGAAACCGTAATGTCTTATTCTGAGGGATAAATTAAATGAAGATTTACAAGCAACCTTTTGCTGTTGACATTTGATTTGGTCATAATATAGCCTAATGCAAAATGTAATTTCTTCATATAAAGGAGATGGAAAATGGCGCAAGTATCTAAAAAAAGGATTCTTGTTGTAGATGATGAACCGGATGTTCGCAATTTTTTTGCCGCTTGTTTAGAAGATGCCGGTTTTGATGTTGAAATAGCCGTTGACGGCTTAGATGCTCTGGAAAAGGTTGAAGCGTTTTCTCCCGATTTAATTACACTCGATATGGTTATGCCTAAGATGTCCGGAATCAAGGTTATTCGCAAGTTGAGACAAAATGAAAAGTGGGCCAATTTACCCGTAATCGTCATCACTGCTCATGCCTATGACGAAATGGGAAGTGATCAAATCAGGATATTAAGTGCCATGACATCGGGACTGCGTCCAAGGGTTACATTGGATAAACCGATTTCCCCGGCCAATCTAATTAAAACTATTTGTAAGATTTTGGAGATAGAGCCGGAAGCCGTGAAAGAGATGAGCGAAGAGCTTACAAATGATCGTAGTAGGCTCTTAAAATTAATTCATGAGACCGATTCTGATACATTAAGGAAGATACGTGAGATGTTGAATAAAGAATAGATTGGAAAGTTCAGCAGTTAAACAGCAGGTTACATCGGCAAAAGCATTATCCAGGATAGTATTAAGCAAAACGTTCAAGAAGCCTCAATAAATACCCAAATCTGCTTTAAATAAACTTCAAGATTTAGACCAAAAGACTCTACTCGTAAATTCCGGCGCCGACGATCACCTTCTCATCGGGAACTTTATATATACGTTATTTTGGGTTTTAATGGTTCATCAACCTCTTTCGTCTATGGTTTCACTTTAATTCACTCATCCTGGGGAGAGGCTTAGGGTGAGAGGATAAAATCAATCCATTTTGATACTCTGCGTTTCGCTTCAAGGAGCTTCATTCAGAAGGGGATTGAGTTGGTGAATTTTAAAGCCGATCTTGAAAGAACCGGTTCAAGCAGCACCTTCTTTGAGTCTGGAAATTGAAAAAGCCTAATCCAAAATTCAGAAAACACATCCTAATTCCCCTATATATCGCACTGCTGGTGCTGTTGTCGGCTTCCATTGTCAACACTTACAGGCTACATCGGTTGCATATAGACAGCCGCGTAAAAGCGCATCTTGGTGAAGTACAAAAAATTACACTTGCCCATTTGTCAGAAAACTCACAGGTTTTAAGCAGTGTTATTGATTTGAATTCGCACACTTATCTAAAAAAAAGCATTTCTTTCTTTCTTCTTGATTTAAGTCAAGGAAAAGACTTCGGTAATGTTATAGATTTCTTTAAATTTAGGAAAGAAATAGCGGTTTGTAGGCAGTATTCGCTTTGAACAGACGGTTTCTAAAGCAAAGCGTAAAGATGCACACGGTTTTATAACCTCAATTGAGATATAATCTTTTTATGTGGTTAATCATGAGTTGCGATAAAAAAAATGCAGATTTTATTTTTCTCTTTTTGTTAATTTCAATTATCGTGGGCCTTCCACTAGGCATCATGGCTTACGATCAATACTTGCAGCCGAAAAACATATCATCAAGTGCCAAAGAGTTTACTCTTACCGGCCACGCGCAAAAAGGCTGGATATTGGGTGAAGTTCAGGCCTATGATATTATCTCTCTATGGCAAAAAGATGAACAGGTCGGGACGCCGGTGATAACGGTCTCCAAAGATGACTGGGTAGTATTAAAGTTGCGGAGCAGTGACGTGACTCACGGGTTTAGCCTAAAAGCCTTTGATGTCTATATTGCGGATGGTATTAAGCCAGGGAAGACCGTTTTTGTATCTTTTAAGGCAGACAAGGTGGGCACCTTTATATTTAAATGCAATGTCTACTGCGGTGACATCCATCAACAGATGAAAGGTTCGTTGGTGGTCAAGGACTAACCCGCGTCAACAGCACACCGACAAATCTTCATTGACTCAATATCAGAGATTATGAGCAGAAAAAAAGTTTGGCTTATTATCCTTATTAGTTTCGAACTGGCAGTGATAATTCCGCTGGCCATCGGACTTATGCCGGTACAAACACGCACGCGATATATTTCAATAGATGCAAAAAAATACAGCTACACCCCTTCCAGGATCGTGGTAAACAAAGGGGATACCATCATCTTAAAGCTTTCATCTCTCGATATGTCTCACGGATTTCTTCTGGACGGGTATCCGATAGAATTGATTCTGCGAAACGGGGTCATGTTTCAGAAGAATGCCTTGCATGATAGTGCGGACAAACTCATGACCAATTGGGACAGGGTTTCAAAGACTAAATTCGTCGCCAATCGAACGGGCAAGTTTATATTCAGATGTACACAAACCTGCGGGAATCTGCATCCCTTTATGACCGGGGAGATGATTGTGCGGCCCAATACCCCGTATCATCTTTCCATTACTTTATCCGTATGGATCGTAATTTCATTACTCATATGGATTCGCTTTAAGACCGCTTCAAGTCATACCGGTTTTAAACGGATCAATATCTTTGAGATTCTGCCGAGGCTGAAACGGATCGTCAAACTCCGCAGTTTTCAATTTTTGTTTATTTTTCCCAATTTTATCGTATTTTATTTGTTTATACTGAGCAGCCTGTGGGGAAGCCCCGTCGGCAACCGGT
>PVMS01040893.1_pt1 | contig 18934 bp, 23 predicted proteins | sample 1853461 | NCBI WGS metagenome assembly PVMS01 (sample SAMN08582032, study PRJNA380276) | Marine sediment metagenome, whole genome shotgun sequencing project. | isolation source: ocean sediment barecode stripped | collected 2017 | reverse complement strand
GGGAATGGTCGGCATCTTCACGAATCACGTCAACAACGTCATCAATGGTAATGCGGCCCAGCAGCCTGCCTGACTCGCTGGTGACCGGTGCGGACAGCAGGTCGTGGGTCTCGAACAGTCTGGCAACCTCGGTATCGGGCGTACTGGCGGTGATGGCGACAGTGCCCCGGTCCATGACATTCGTAACCAGCAGCTTCGGGTCGTTGGTCAGCAGGGTGGTCAGTGACAGTACTCCCCTGTAGTTGTCATTGCGGTCAACCACGATCAGGTTGTCGGTGTTGTCAGGAATGTCGATGTACAGGCGTAAATAACGCAGCACGACATCGAGGGTAACATCGGCACGGACAGTCACCGTGTCCACGTTCATCAGGCCGCCGGCCGAGTCCTCGGGGTAGTGCAGAACCGAGTCCAGGCGGTCCCGGTTCTGCTGGTCCATGAAACGCAGAATTTCCCGGGTTGCGGCACCGGGCAGCTCCTGGATCAGGTCGGCAAGATCATCGGCATCCAGGCCTTCCGTGGCAGCGACCAGGTCAGCGGTGTTCATTTCATCGATGAGGCCGGCACGGACCTCATCATTCAGGTGCACCAGTGTCGCGCCGTGATCATCCGGGTTGACCAGGTCCCAGAGGATTTCACGCGGTCCGCGCGGGAAGGATCCCACCAGGTCGGCACTCTCGGCCGCGTGCAGGCTGGAGAGCAACAGACTGATCTGGCTGGCAGCGCCCGAGTCGAGTGCCTGCGTCAGTATTTCCAGTCGAGTATTACTGGTGTGGTGTGTGTCTGCTGTTTCTGTCATGGCTGCACGCTAGTGTAGTGCGCAGTGTACCAGCACGTTTTGCACACAGTAAGACTGGGGCGGGCTATCCGAAGGTGTTCCGGTTCAGCGAGTCAACCCGCTCCGGGATACGGCCCGGTCGGGTATTGTCCAGCAGTTCCTGTACCAGTGGCACCAGTGCCTCAATGGAACTTGAATTGATCACACGTTTTACTTCCGGTAATGCTGTGTGGTGCATGCTGAACTCGCTCAGTCCCATGCCCAGCAGCAATCGGGTATAGCGGGGGTCGCCGGCCATTTCACCACACATGGCCACCGGAATACCGGCGGCCTTGCCGGCATCGATGGTCATTTTTATGAGCCTCAGGACGGCAGGATGCAACGGGTCATAGAGATAGTTTACTTCGTCGTCGACGCGGTCGATGGCAAGAGTGTACTGAATCAGGTCGTTGGTACCGATGGACAGAAAATCCATGTGGCTGGCAAAATCGGCGGCGGTCAGGGCAGCAGCCGGCACCTCGATCATGCCACCGATTTTAACGTCCGGTGCAAAGGCGAGTGACTCACGCTGCAGTGCGATTTTGGTGTCATTGATCAGGGCAAGCACCTGGTGCAATTCCTGGGTATTCGAGAGCATCGGGATCATCAGCCGCACCGGACCATGAGCCGAGGCCCTCAATATGGCGCGTAGCTGGGGCCTGAACTGCGAGCGGTCCTTGAGACAAAGGCGGATAGCACGCAGGCCCAGTGCCGGGTTGCTGCAACTGCCACCGATCTGTTTGTCGGCGCCCATGTCCAGTGTGCGTATGGTGAGGGGTTTGCCCTTGAGTGCCTCGATAACACTGATGTAGCAATCATATTGCTCGTCTTCATCCGGTGGTTCCGGGCGATTCATAAACAGGAACTCGGTGCGATACAGGCCCACACCGTTGGCACTGGCACGGCTAACTGCATCAATATCCTCCGGCAGTTCAATGTTCGTCATCAGCCTGATGGGTATCCCGTCCCGCGTAACGGCAGGTATATCTGTGAGCCTGGCCAGCTCAATCTGCCGCTGATATTCCTGTTCCTGTCGTTCACGGTAGTAAGCGAGGGTACCTTCATCCGCGCCGGCAATCAGTACACCCTGCAGGCCGTCGAGAATGATGGTTTCACCGTCCCGGATGTAGTGCTGCAGGCCGTGTGTGCCGACCATGGCCGGAATCTGCATGCTGCGTGCAAGAATGGCTGTATGTGACAGCGGGCCGCCACACTCGGTTGCAAAGGCACTGACACCCTGGTGCTCAAGCAACATGGTTTCCGCAGGGTTCAGCTCATAGGCGAGTACGATTGAATTTTCCAGCACAATCTTCTCGCCCTGTTCCTCGCCCTGGCCACTGTCCAGCAGTATTCGCTGGATGCGGTTGATGACATGGTCAATATCGTCACGGCGGGTGCGCAGATAGGCGTCATCCATTTGCTCGAACACGTTAACAACGGCATCACGTTGCAGTTTCAGTGCCCACTCGGCATTACAGCCATGTTCGCGGATGAGGTCTACCGGTGTTCTTACCAGGGTGGCATCATCCAGCATCAGCAGGTGTGTTTCGATGAATGCCGCGATATCAACGCCGGTGTTGGCCGGGATGCGTTCCTGGATGGCCTGCAGCTGCTGGCGGGCACTGTCGATCGCGCTGAGGAAACGTGCGATCTCGTCTTCGATCAGGTGTTCGGGTATGGCGCTTTCGAGCACCTCGATGCTGCCACGCAGGATGATATGAGCCTTGCCGATGGCAACGCCGCGGGATACTCCAATGCCGGAAAGTGCCAGGCTCATGTCCCGTTAAACTCCTCCAGTCTGTAAAGCAGGCAGTCTGTATGAACGGTTCGTGCTTACTCCTGTTCGCCGAAGCGGTCAGCAACCAGCTTCTCGAGGCTGTCTGCCGCCTCGACTTCGTCGCTACCGTTAACCGTGATGAGCAGTTCCGTGCCGCGTGATGCAGCCAGCATCATGACGCCCATGATGCTTTTTCCATTAACCTTCTGGCCGTCCCTTGCGATATCAATTTCGCTGGAGAAGGATGAGGCTACAGTGACCAACCTGGCTGCTGCGCGCGCATGCAGGCCAAGCTTGTTAATGATGGTGACCGGTTTTTCCAGCATCTCAGGATGCCACTTTCCGGCGGGTGACGATGATGCCATCACGCGCCCCGTTGATTGCCTTCTCGCAGAGGGCATCCATGTCCATCTCCGGATAGTTAAGAACCCGTATCAGCATCGGGATGTTCACACCCGAGATCACGCTGAGATTGTGCCCGTCTGTGAGTCGTGTAGCAATATTGCTGGGGGTGCTTCCGTAGAGGTCTGTCAATACCAGTACACCCGCACCCTGGTCCAGTTCCGTGCAGAGTCGGTTGGCAGTCTCGTACAGCAGGTCGGGGTTACTGTCCGAGTTAACTGCAAGGGTATCTGTCGGCAGCGGACAGCCATCAAGAATCTCCGTGACCGTGTCCAGCATGTCACTGCCGATGTTGCCGTGGGTGATGAGCAGCAGACCTGTTTTCATTCAAGTTCCCGGTGTCTTGTCACGATATCGCAGAGCCGGCCGTTGAGGTGTTGTGCCAGCCTTTCAACCAGATAGACTGAACGATGTTGTCCGCCGGTGCAACCGATGGCGATACTCAGATAACTGCGGTTGTCCTCCCTGAAACGCGGTACCCAGTTGACCAGAAAGGTTTCCAGTTGCTGGTAGTATTCGCGGGCGACGGCTTCCTCTTCCAGGTACTCCACGACTGCACTGTCCTTGCCGGTCAGGTTGCGCAGGCCTTCCTGCCAGTGCGGGTTGGGCAGGCAGCGGGCATCAAAAACAAAATCGGCATCTCCCGGAATACCGTGCTTGTAACCAAAAGAACGCAACAGCATGGAGAATCCCGCTTTCTCTGTATTGCCCTGGCATTCCATGACCAGGTCCCGCAGCTGGTGTACGTTGGTGTGGCTGGTATCAATAAACATGTCCGCGTTGGCCGCAATCGGTGACAGCAGCTGGCGCTCCCTGTCGATGGCATCGGACAGCGGGGTGTCTGTACCCGACAGGGGATGTTTGCGCCGGGTTTCACTGAAGCGCTTCAGCAGGGTAGCGTCATCCGCCTGCAGGAACAGGATTTTGCAGGCAATTCCCTTGTTCCTGAGGCCGGCAATGATATTCGGGAAGTTACTCAGCTGGTCCGGGTGATTGCGGGCATCGATGCCGACGCCGACATCATTGCCGTTTGCACGGCTCTGTTCACGAATTTCGCTGGCAAAGGCGTCCAGCAGTCCGACCGGGAGATTGTCGATGCAGTAAAAATCCATGTCCTCCAGCGCATGTAATGCGATACTTTTTCCGGAGCCTGACAGGCCGCTGATGATTACCATGTTCATTGGTGGACCTTTTCCAGGCGGCGTTTCTGGCGGTCGATGAAGGCCTGCGAGGCATCATAGCCCTTGACGCTCAGGATATGATTACGCACGGCGGCTTCCAGTAATACCGCAAGGTTTCTGCCCGGCCCGACGGGCAGGGTGATCTCGGGGATATCGACATCCTGAATCTTGCGCAGCTGCTTGCTGCCGTGCAGGCGATCCATGCGGGTGGCGTCTTCCAGTTGCTGCAGCACGACAATCAGGCGCAGGTTGCGATGCTGCTTGATAGCGCTGGCCCCGAACATGGCCCGTATATTGAGTATCCCCAGTCCGCGTACTTCAAGATAATCACGCAGCATCTCGGGACAGTTGCCAAGCAGGGTGTCCGGTGCGACCCGGGAGAACTCGGTGGCATCGTCGGCAATCAGGCGGTGCCCCCGGGTGATCAGTTCCAGGGCCAGTTCACTTTTCCCGATACTGGAATCACCGGTGATCAGGACGCCGGTGCCCATAACTTCCATGAACACGCCATGCAGTGTAATTCTCTCGGAGAAATAGCTGGCCAGGTAGTGCTGCAGGTTCTCGATGGTTTCCTGGCTTGGCAGGCTGCTGGATAGCAGGGGCATCCGGCTTGCCGCTGCCCGGGTTTTCAGGTCGTCGGGTGCCGGCAGTCTGTTGGCAATCACGACCAGTGTGGTATGGCCGGAGAACAGCAGGTCGATGGCGTCCTCACGGGAGTTCTTCCTGAGGGCATCAAGGTATTCCAGTTCCCGCTTGCCGATTATCTGTACCCGGTGCTGGATGATCAGGTTAAGGTGACCCACCAGCGAGACTTCGGGTAATTGATCCTTGCTTGAATGGAGCGTTTTTCCCTTGTATTGCTCCCCGGTTATCCAGACCAGCCCCAGTTTCTCATGCAGGGCCTGGAACAGAGTCTGAATTTCCAGGGTCGTGCTCATGCAGAAATTCGCCGGGCCTCCCACTGACACAGCTGCTCCAGCAGGCAACTGTCAGTGTCGCATTGTCGTAATGCCATGCAGATCCCGGTATTGCTGAATATCTCTGCAATGGTTGAAAGTACCTGCAGGTGTTCTTCAGTTGAGTCTTCCGGTACCAGCAGTGCGAACACCAGGTCAACCGGTTGTCCGTCCGTGGCATCAAAATCCACCGGGGTTGCCAGTTTCACAAAGGCGCATACCGGTTGTTCAAGGTGGGTGATTCTGCCATGTGGTATGGCAACGCCCTTGCCGAGGCCGGTACTGCCCAGTTTTTCCCGGCAGATGAGGGCATCAACGATATCGTTTTGTGAAATCCCCGGAGAGCTGGCTGCCAGCAACTCGCTGATGTATTCGAGCAGGCGTTTCTTGCTGCCCACATCATTACAGCAGGAGACGCGTTCCGACAGTAGTAAATCTGTAATGTTCATGGTGATGTTTGCAGTGCTGCAAGGCCGGTATTCAGCCGGGTATGCTCACAGTTCTCTTGCTATTGATCCCTCGCTGCGGTGATGGTCGGTGATTTTTTCCTTGTGCTTCTTGAGCTGGCGGTCGAGTTTGTCAACCAGCGCATCAATGGCGGCATACATGTTTTCCTCGACGGCGTCGGCAAATATGGTTCCTCCACTGATGTGCATCGTGGCTTCAGCCTTGTGGCGCAGTTTTTCCACGCCAAGGACAACATGGATGTCTGTGACGTGATCAAAATGACGCTCCAGTCGATCCATCTTGCTGTTTACATATTCACGTAACGGGGTTGTTATATCGACGTGATGTCCTGACAGGTTTATTTGCATAGTGTGTCTCCTGTGTTATTGCCTAGGCAAGGCGTTTACGTTCATTGGACGGTGAAATTGAAAGTGATTCCCGGTACTTGGCGATGGTGCGCCGGGCGATATTGATGCCCTGATCGGCAAGTACGGCGGCCATTTTATTGTCGCTGAGTGGCTTCGCAGGGTTCTCGGCAGCAACCAGCTTCTTGATAATGGCCCGGATGGCTGTGGCGGAGCACTCGCCACCTGATTCAGTGCTGACATGGCTGGAAAAGAAGTATTTGAATTCGTATATGCCGCTCGGTGTATGCATGTACTTCCTGGTAGTGACGCGTGAAACAGTTGATTCATGCATTTCAATCGTCTCGGCAATGCTGCGCAGGATCATGGGCTTCATGGCTTCCTCACCATGTTCAAAAAAGCCCTGTTGACGTTCCACAATACAGGTGGCGACTTTCAGCAGGGTGTCGTGCCTGCTCTGCAGGCTTTTCAGAAACCAGCGTGCTTCCTGCAGGTTGTCACGCAGGAAGTTGTTGTCCTTGGTGTTGCTGCCACGCTTTATCATTTTGGCATACAGGTTGTTGATGCGCAGTTTGGGCATTGAGTCAATGTTCAGTTCGACTTTCCATTTACCTTTCTTTTTGGTGACAAACACATCCGGGACGATATATTCAGGTTCTGTCGTGTTGAACTGTGAGCCGGGCCGGGGATTCATCGACTGAATCAGGTGAATGACATGTTGCAGGTCATCGGTTGTCAGTTTCATCTTGCGGCCGAGCCGGGTGTAATCGCGATTACTCAGCAGGTTGAAGTAATCCCTTACAAGGATTCTGGCCTCTCTCAGCCAGGGGGTATCCGGCTCATAGTGATGCAACTGTAGCCGCAGACTTTCCTGTACATTGCGTGCGCCGACGCCGATCGGGTCAAACTGCTGGATACGGTGCAGGGTTGCCTGCACCTCGTCATGTTCGATTTCCAGACGACTGTCCAGGGTGCTGTGGATGTCCTCGGTGCTGACCGTCAGATAACCGTCGTCATCAATTGAATCGATGAGGATGCGCGCGATATGCGCGTCGGTTGCAGAGAAGTGCGTCAGTTCAAGCTGCCAGATCAGGTGATCGTGCAGACTGCCACTGCCGACAGTGACCGTATCCAGCAGGTCGCGGCCACTATCCGCCTCCGGCGCACTGTAGGAGGTTGCACCCGTATCAAAGACGTCTTCCCAGCTGCTGTCGGTCGGCAGCTCATCCGGGATGCTCTCGACTTCCTTTGCCGCGGCCGTGACAGGCGTTTCCCGCTCTGTACCATTGACGCCGGGGTCTGCTTCCGGCGCCTCGGTGCTGCCCTCGTCCTGTTCCAGCATCGGGTTCGATTCCAGCGCATCCTGTACTTCTTCCTGGAGTTCGAGAGTTGAGAGCTGTAACAGGCGAATGGCCTGCTGCAGCTGGGGTGTCATGGTCAGATGCTGACCAATTTTGAGTTGCAGTGATAGCTTCATAGGTGCTTTTCTTGGTGCTTCCGTGATGTCACAGCGTCCATACTAAAAGTATAGGGCATTTTTCGTGCCATACAATCATTATTCCTTGCAGATCACCGCCTAAAGGCGAAACTCGCTGCCTAAATAGACGTCCCTTACCTGCTGATTATTAAGTACAACATCGGGGGTTCCTGCGGCAATCACCCGGCCTTCATTCAGAATATAGGCGTGATCGCAGATGCCCAGTGTCTCACGCACATTATGGTCCGTTATCAGTATCCCGATATCGCGTTTGCACAGGTGTTTGATGATTGCCTGGATATCAACAACAGAAATCGGGTCAACGCCCGCAAACGGCTCGTCCAGCAGGATAAACCGCGGATTTGCTGCCAGTGCGCGGGCGATTTCAACCCGCCGGCGTTCGCCACCTGACAGGCTGATGCCCGCCTGATCGACCAGGTGGCCGATGTGCAATTCGTGTAACAGGGACTCCAGCAACTTCTTGCGGCCGGCCTTGTCCAGGTCCTTGCGGATTTCAAGGACAGACATAATATTGTCGGCTACCGAGAGTTTCCTGAATACGGATGCCTCCTGCGGCAAATAACCGAGTCCGCGCAGGGCGCGCAGGTGCATGGGCTGGCCGGTCAGGTCAATACCGTCAATGTCGATGCTGCCTTCTCCGCAGGGTACCAGCCCGACAATCATGTAAAAGCAGGTGGTTTTGCCGGCGCCGTTGGGTCCCAGCAGGCCGACTACCTGTCCGCTGCTGACTGTCAGCGAGACATCATCAACAACACGGCGGGACTGGTAGCTTTTACCCAGCTTGTGTGCGTTAAGAACACTCATTGCGACGGTACAGGAAGCTGTTTGTCCTTGTCTTTTTTACTGCCGGGTTGCAGGGTGATGCGTACGCGGTCGCCGGGACTGCTGCCGCCCGCGTTGACAGTATTGTTTTTCAGGTTAAAGACGATGCGGTCACTGCGGAATTCCTCGGCACCGGATTGCCAGACGCGCGCGTTCTCCAGCAGAATGATGCGGTCTTCGATTGCGTAGTATTCAATGCGTCCGGCTTCTGCATGCTGGTCGGTATCCTTGCCGTCCGGCCGTTGCCTCCAGGTTGCCGGGCTGCCGGTGAGTATGATCTTTTCAATGGTACTGTCGTTGATCTGTACCGTCATTTTACTGCCCTGCAGTACGAGGCTGCCCTGTTGCACGTGTACGTTCCCTTCATAGGTGCTGTTGCCGGTTTTCTCATCCAGCGTGGCCCTGTCTGCCTCAATCGTCATTGGCTGCTCGCGGTCACTGCTCAGCCCCCGGGCAGCGAAGGGCATGACTGACAACAGTAATGCAACTCCCAGCAGGCGCCCTGTTACCCTGGCGCTACCCTGTGCCATCGCCTGTTCCTTCAATGGTCCCCCTGACCCTGGAAAGCAGTTCCAGAACGCTGCTTCCGAAGTCAGCTCGCAGGCCAATGGCATTGATCACGTAGTGCTTGCCGGTAATGGTGGCTGCATGCTCTGTTTCGGCCAGCTCTTCTTCCGGTTTAACCAGCAGGTCGCTGGTGGTGACATGGATTGCCTCCTGCGTTGCGGATTCAGGGCGACGGATATCGACCTCCCCGAGCAACCAGATCCGGTCGCCTGCCGTGGTGGTTTCACCGCGCTCCGACCTGATACGCCAGACTGTCCCGTTCGCTTGTATGATATTGACATCAGGACGCGTGAGCCTGAGCAGGTCCTCATTCGGGAAGTGTGACATGTGTGCGGCCCTGACCCGGTAGTGCAGGTGGCCGGCCTCATTCATGACTGCAAGGTCAATGTCCTCGACGAATGAGTCGGGTCCGGTGGCGCTGACGCTGGCAGGCAGCTGGCTGACAGCCTGTTGATCCAGACACCAGCCGGTGCCAATGACAGTCAACAGCAATAGTGCAAACAGGCCGGATTGCTTGAGGTTCACAGATAACTGCCCAGTTCGTCTTCCAGTACGCCCCTGGCTTCCATCAACATTTCACACACGTCACGGGCTGCACCACGTCCGCCACAACTGGGAGTTTGCCAGTGGCTGTGCGTGCGCACCAGCGGGTGGGCATCCTGTACGGCAATCGCCAGCCCGACCTTGCGCATGACCGGCAGGTCAACCACATCATCACCGACATAGGCGGTTTCCTCTGCCGGTATGCCGAGTTTGGCGGCGAGTTCTTCGTAGGCCGGCAGTTTTTCCAGTCTCCCCTGGTACACATGCGAGACACCGAGGTTTGCCATGCGGTGCTCGACGACTCTGGAAGTGCGTCCGGTGATGATGGCGACGGTGACACCGTGCTTCTGCAGCATCTTGATGCCATGCCCGTCACGCGAGTTGAAGGCCTTGTATTCCTGCCCGTCATCGCCGATGAACAGGCTGCCGTCTGTCAGTACGCCATCGACATCCAGGATCAGCAGTCGTATGTGTGCGGCTTTTTCGAGTATGTCTTGCATAAAATCAGTCCGTTTATACTACGCCGGCGCGCAGCAGGTCGTGCATGTTCAGTGCGCCGACCAGTTCATTTTCGCTGTTAACAACGGGCAGGGCGTTGATCTTGGTGGTATCCATGATGTGCAGGGCCTCCGCGGCCAGCATACCGGGGTGCACGGTCTTGCAATCGGCCGTCATCACGTCCTTTACCAGGGCGTTGTGCAAGTCAACCTTGTGATCGATGGTGCGTCGCAGGTCGCCATCTGTAAAGACGCCGGCAAGTTTGCCCTGCTTGTCCACGACCGCCGTCATGCCCAGTCCCTTGCGGGTCATTTCCATCAGGGCATCGCTGATGGGCGTTTCCGGGTCAACTTGCGGAATGGCATCACCGGTGTGCATCAGGTCATCAATCAACAATAGCAGGCGGCGTCCCAGCGCACCGCCCGGATGTGAACGCGCGAAATCCTCTTCAGTAAACCCCCGTGATTCCAGCAGTGCCACTGCCAGGGCATCGCCCATTGCCAGGGCGGCGGTGGTGCTGGCGGTGGGTGCCAGCCCCAGCGGGCAGGCTTCCTTCTCGACGCTGACATTGATATTTGCCCTGGCGGCCGCGGACAGGGTGGAACCCGGGTTCCCGGTCATGGCAATCAACGGCACGTTCAGGCGTTTGATGATCGGCAGGATAGTGATGATTTCTGTCGTTTCCCCGGAATTGGAGAGCGCGAGTACGACATCGGCAGCGGTGATCATGCCGAGGTCCCCGTGGCTGGCCTCGCCAGGGTGGACAAAAAAGGCCGGTGTTCCGGTGCTTGCCAGGGTGGCGGCAATCTTGCCGGCGATATGCCCGGATTTCCCCATGCCGGTGACTACTACACGTCCCCGGCAAGCCAGCATCAGCTGACAGGCCTGGATAAAGGACGGTTGCCTGATTTCCTTCGCCAGCCCCTTGATCGCGCGGGCCTCGGTATCGATGACAGCAAGCGCGAGTTCCTGGAGGTTTTTGTCACTCATTGGTACTTTATTTTCAATGGGGTATTTAGTCTACGAGGCTTCTGTAAAGTATAACAGGGTCTGGTAGGCAGCAAAGGCAGTGATCAGCAGGGCACCTTCAAAGCGGTTGATGCGGCCCGGCCCGCGAAAGCCGTAGGCCATGACCAGCAGCGCCAGCGTCAGGCATATCATGACAGGATAGTCCCGTGTCAGCACGACCGCATCGACGGGGCCCGGGTTGAGCAGTCCGGGCAGGCCAAGTACCGCGAGCAGGTTGAAGATATTCGAGCCAATGACGTTGCCGATGGCAATGTCATGCTCGCCCTTGAGGGCGCTCGTCACGGAGGCTGCAAGCTCCGGCAGGCTGGTGCCCAGTGCCACAATAGTGAGGCCAATGACAAGGTCGCTGATCCCCATGGCCTGTGCAATTGATACCGCGCCCCATACCAGGATCTTGGAACTGGCCAGCAGACACAGGGCGCCGACAAACGTCCAGACCCCGGCCATCGCCATGCTCATGCCGGTCGGTACTTCATCGGCAAATTCCTCGCTCATGGGGTCATGAGAGGATTTCTCTTTCATGCCGATGCGGGTCATCCAGAGGAGCATCAGGGGCATGCCGGTCACCAGTATGAGGCCGTCGATGCGTCCCAGCGTCCCGTCGAACAGCAGCAACAGTGCCAGCAGCATCACCCCGATGAGTACCGGCATTTCCCGCCGCACAATGCTTGAATGCACGTTCAGTGGCGTAATCAGGGCGGTAATGCCCAGGATCAGCGCAACATTGAAGATGTTGGAGCCGATCGCGTTACCGATGGCCAGTCCGGCGTTGCCTTGCAGGGAGGCCACCGCGGAGACCAGGATCTCCGGTGCCGAGGTCCCCAGGCTGACAATGGTCAGACCAATAATGAGGGGGGATACATTGAGATTAAAGGCGAGCGCGCTGGCACCGACCACAAAGCGGTCAGCGCTCCAGGTAAGCAGGACAAATCCGCCTGCAATGGCCAGCAACTCCATTAGCATGGTTGCTTATTCAGGCAGGGCGGGGCAGGCCATGTATGGCCCGGCCGGTAAAAAAATCTTCATCAAGGAAGTTCTTGGACGCATTCTGCATTATCATACACGCCGTCATGAACAGAGCGATACCCGTATGACGGAACCGGTAGTACAGATCAGGGGCCTGTATTTTGCGCACGGCGGCGCATGATCTTTGACGGTATTGATCTGGACATTGCTCCCGGCGGTGTGACTGCCATCATGGGGCCCAGTGGTACCGGCAAGACGACCTTGCTGAAGCTCATTGGGGGCCAGTTGCACCCGCTGTCCGGGTCTATCCGGGTATTCGGAGAAGAAGTGACGACCTTGAGCCGGAAGGGCCTGTATCAGCTGCGCAAGCGCATGGGCATGCTGTTTCAAAGCGGTGCGCTGTTGACAGATATCAATGTGTTTGAAAATGTCGCCTTTCCCATGCGTGAGCACACCCGGTTGCCTGAAGTATTGATACGTGATCTGGTGCTGATGAAGCTCCAGGCCGTCGGTCTGCGCGGGGCGTCCACCCTGATGCCCAGTGAACTTTCCGGGGGTATGGCCAGGCGGGTTGCGCTGGCCCGGGCAATTGCACTGGACCCGAGTATGGTGATGTACGATGAACCGTTTACCGGACAGGACCCGATTTCCAAGGGGATACTGGTAAAGCTGATCCATGAGCTGAATGATGCCCTGGGGCTGACCAGTATCGTGGTGTCGCATGATGTGCGTGAAACAGCGGCTATTGCGGACTATGTCTACCTGCTTTCACAGGGCAAGGTGATTGAACACGGCGAACCGGAAGCCTTGTGGGACTCATCACTGGAATGGTCACGCCAGTTTCTGGAAGGCAGGCCGGACGGCCCGGCGGCCTTTCATTATCCGGCACCTGATTTCCGGGATGATCTGTTAGGTGGAGGGCTGTCGAGGTAATGCTGGATGCACTGCAAGGACTGGGCAGGGTAACCCTCGGTTTTTTTCAACGGCTGGGACGGGGGCACCTGTTTCTGTTGCAGATTTTTGCCACTATCCCGGGCGTGTTATTGAGGCCGCGGCTGGTCTTGACACAACTCTATAGCGTCGGTGTGCTGACGCTGCTGATTATCCTGGTGTCCGGCCTGTTTGTCGGCATGGTGATGGGGCTGCAGGGATATAATACGCTGGTTGATTTTGGCGCCGAGGATTCCCTGGGCGTGATGGTCGCACTGTCACTGGTGCGGGAACTTGGGCCGGTGGTTGCCGCCTTGCTGTTTGCCGGACGTGCCGGTTCGGCGCTGACCGCCGAGATCGGTTTGATGAAGGCGACGGAGCAGCTGGCCGGGATGGAAATGATGGCTGTTGATCCGGTGCAGCGCGTGGTAGCACCGCGTTTTCTGGCCGCTTTTATCTCGATGCCCCTGCTGGCGGTGATATTCAGCGCTGTCGGTGTCTATGGCGGCTATTTTGTCGGGGTTGATCTGCTGGGTGTGGATGACGGCGCCTTCTGGGCGCAAATGCAGGATACGGTGGACCTGCAGGGCGACATATATAATGGTGTCATCAAGAGTGTTGTCTTTGGTTTCGTCGCGGGCTGGATTGCGTTGTTTGAAGGTTACGATGCGACACCAACGGCGGCGGGTGTCAGCCGTGCAACCACACGTACCGTGGTTCATACTTCACTGGCAGTGCTCGGGCTGGATTTTGTTCTTACCGCATTGATGTTTGGAGACTAGCTTGAATAACAGAACGGTCGAAATCGGGGTTGGTTTGTTTGTGGCTTTGGGTATCGCCGCCTTGTTCATGCTTGCCATGCAGGTGAGTAATCTGGGTGCTTTCGTTTCTGCCGATGACAGTTACGTGCTTGAGGCGGGCTTCGAGAACATCGGCGGACTCAAGGTGCGTTCTCCGGTGACGGTTTCCGGGGTGCGGGTCGGCCGGGTGGCTGCGATTGATTATGATACTGAATCCTTCGAAGCGGTTGTCACCATGCGGATCAGTTCCAGCTATGACAATTTCCCGGAAGATACCTCGGCCAGTATTTTTACGGCCGGGCTGCTGGGTGAACAGTACATTGCGCTGGAGCCGGGCGGTTCGATGGAGAACCTGGTCAACGGCGACCGGCTGCAGTTGACCCAGTCGGCACTGGTGATGGAGCAGATCATCGGGCAGTTCCTGTACAGCACCTCTGCCGTGAAGTCAGAGGAGGAGTAGTACATGGCTGCCGCGCAGCTTGTTGAAAATGACGATGGCAGCTGGTTGCTTCAGGGTGAGCTGGGTTTTGCATCAGTGCCGTCAGTCCTGCAGCATGCGGGTGTGAATATGCTGGGCAAGGAGCAGGTCACGGTAGACCTCGCGGGGGTTACCCGCTCGGACAGTGCCGGTCTGGCGTTGCTGGTTGAATGGTTGCGCGAGTCGGAGCTTGCCGGCAACACGATCAGGTTTGTGAATGTGCCGGCGCAGTTGCTGTCAATTGCGCGCGTCTGCGGGCTGGAAGAGATCCTCTCGCTGAACTAGTATATGTTTATATTTACAACAAGGACAATAAAATCCCATGCAGGGCAGTGAAGTTGAAGCATTGATCAAGGCCGGTATTCCCGATGCAGAAGTGATCGTGAAAGGTGAGGGTGATCATTTCGAGGCGATCGTGATCAGCGGGCAGTTTGCCGGGCGTTCCATGGTGCAGCAGCATCAACTCGTCTATGGCACGCTGGGTGATCGTTTTAGCGGTGAACTCCATGCGCTGGCCCTGCACACCTATACGCCGGAGGACTGGGCAAGTCAGCGCCGTATCCAGTAACAGATGGACAGATTAATCATCAAGGGCGGAGAGCGCCTGCAAGGCGAGATTCGTATTTCCGGCGCAAAGAATGCGGTGTTGCCCATCATGGCGGCGACACTGCTGGCCGACAGTCCGGTGACCGTGCGTAACATTCCGCACCTGCATGATGTGACGACCACCATGGAACTGCTGGGTCGCATGGGTATCCACCTGACCGTGGATGAGAAGATGGATATCGTTGTGGATACCAGCACCATTAATTCGCTGTATGCGCCGTATGAACTGGTGCGCACCATGCGTTCCTCCATCCTCGTGCTGGGTCCCATGCTGTCGCGTTTTGGGCGGGCCGATGTCTCGTTACCGGGCGGTTGTGCCATCGGCTCCCGGCCGGTCAATCTGCACATCAAGGGCCTGAAGGCCATGGGCGCGGACATTGAGGTGGAAAACGGTTATATCAAGGCGCGTGTTGATCGCCTGAAGGGTGTGCGACTGGTTATGGATATCGTCACGGTGACCGGCACGGAGAACCTGATGATGGCGGCAACACTGGCTGACGGGATTACCCTGATCGAGAATGCTGCTCGCGAGCCGGAAGTGACCGACCTGGCGAACTGTCTCAACTGTATGGGCGCAAAAATTACCGGCCACGGTACCGATACCATCCGGATCGAAGGCGTGGAATGCCTGTCGGGTACTGAATACAGGGTATTGCCGGACCGGATTGAAACCGGCAGTTACCTGGTAGCTGCCGCCATTACCGGTGGGCATATAAAGGTAAAGGATACCCGTCCGGATATCATGGATGCAGTGTTGCAGGCACTGCGCGAGGCGGGTGCCGAGATCACCCTGGGTGAGGACTGGATTGAACTCGACATGCACGGTAAACGACCGCAGGCGGTCAATATACATACGGCACCCTATCCGGCGTTTCCGACAGACATGCAGGCACAGTTTACAGCGCTGAACGTGGTGGCCGAGGGTACGGGCACGATTACCGAGACCGTGTTTGAAAACCGTTTCATGCATGTGCAGGAAATGCAGCGTATGGGTGCAAAGATCCAGCTGGAGGGCAACACGGCGATCAGTCAGGGCGTGGAACAGCTGGCCGGTGCGCCGGTGATGGCCACGGATCTGCGTGCCTCTGCCAGCCTGGTGCTGGCAGGACTGGTGGCGGACGGGGAAACGACGATTGACCGGATCTATCACATTGACCGCGGTTATGAGCGCATTGAAGAAAAGCTGTTGCAGCTTGGCGCCAATATCCGTCGGGTGCCTGAGTAGTCCCATTGCAGGGGGTATATATGTTCTGTGGGAGCGGCGTCCCCGCCGCGATTCGCGCCGGGGACGGCGCTCCCACAGGTAATGTTGCAGATCACCCCAACTGCTAACATCCTTTCCCGGCGTGCTTGTAAAATGGCGGTTTCTCCCGGAAACTTGAGCCCATGAAAAACGCACTGACCATTGCCCTGTCCAAGGGGCGGATCTTCGAGGAAACCCTGCCATTGCTGGCTGCCGCCGGGGTCGTGCCCGTCGACGACCCGGAGACCAGTCGCAAGCTGATTCTTGATACCAGTCAGGATGACGTGAAACTCGTTATTATCCGTGCGGCTGACGTACCGACTTATGTCGGCTATGGTGCAGCTGATATGGGCGTTGCCGGCAAGGATGTCCTGATGGAGCATGGTGGTGAGGGCCTGTATGAGCCACTGGACCTGAAGATCGCGCGTTGCCGCCTGATGGTGGCCGGGCCAAAGGACGGGCACAGGGAACAGAAGCGCCTGCGGATTGCGACCAAGTACGTGCGGAGCACCCGGCGTTTTTATGCAGACCGGCAGGAGCAGGTAGAGATTATCAAGTTGTACGGTTCCATGGAGCTGGCGCCGCTGGTCGGGCTGGCCGACCGTATCGTGGATGTGGTGGATACCGGTAATACCCTGAAGGCCAACGGGCTGGTACCGCTGGAGCACATTGCCGACATCAGCTCACGCCTGGTCGTGAACAGGGCGGCGATGAAGATGAAGCATGCGCGTATCACGGAATTTATCGAACAGCTGCAAGCGGCGGTGGCTTCGTGACGCGTTAATATCATCCTGCAGCTATGTATATTATTTTTGAGAATGTATGCTTGATATTGCCCGCTTAAACAGCCAGGATGCCGCGTTTGATGCAGCTCTTGAGCGCCTGCTGGACTGGGAACAGGCGGCTGACCCGGCGGTTGAGGCCGTGGTGCGTGAGGTGATTGCCGCTGTGCGATCACGCGGTGATGCGGCCGTGATTGAATACACGGCACGCTTTGACCGCTGGTCGGTGTCAGCTGCCGATGAGCTGGAGATTTCGCTGGAGTCCTGTCACCAGGCAGTGGTTTCTCTGCAAGATGAGCAGCGCGTTGCGCTGGAGCAGGCGGCTGCCAGAATACGTGACTATGCCGCACACCAGAAACTGGAGTCCTGGTCCTATACCGAGGCCGACGGGACCCTGCTGGGTCAGCAGGTGACACCCCTGGACCGGGTGGGTCTGTATGTGCCGGGTGGCAAGGCCGCTTATCCCTCCTCGGTGTTGATGAATGCGATTCCGGCCCGGGTCGCCGGTGTGGCCGAGCTGGTCATGGTGGTGCCGACCCCGGACGGTGAAGTAAATCACATGGTGCTGGCCGCGGCCAGTATCGCGGGCGTTGATCGCGTGTTCGCCATCGGTGGTGCCCAGGCCGTGGCGGCGCTGGCCTGGGGGACGGCTGCCATACCGGCCGTCGATAAAATTGTCGGGCCGGGAAATGCTTATGTGGCCACGGCCAAACGAATGGTATTCGGCAAGGTCGGGATCGACATGATCGCCGGGCCGTCCGAGATCCTGGTGATCTGTGACGGCCGGACAGACCCTGACTGGATTGCCATTGACCTGTTTTCACAGGCCGAACACGATGAAGATGCCCAGTCCATCCTGGTCAGTCCGGATAGTGGTTTCCTGGACCGGGTAGCGGACAGTATCCGGCGTTTGCTGCCGGAAATGTCGCGGGCAGATATTATTCGTGCCTCATTGCAGGGGCAGGGTGCCCTGATACAGGTGCGTGATCTGGATGAAGCCGTTGAGATTGCCAACCGGGTGGCACCCGAACACCTGGAGCTCTCGGTTGCCGAGCCGCAGGCAGTCGCTGCGCAGATCCGCCATGCCGGTGCGATTTTTATGGGCCGTTATACGGCCGAGGTGCTGGGTGATTATTGTGCCGGCCCCAATCATGTGCTGCCGACATCACGCACGGCGCGCTTTTCCTCGCCGCTGGGCGTGTATGACTTTCAAAAGCGTTCGAGCCTGATTTACTGCTCCGCAGAAGGCGCCAGCAGGCTGGGTAAAACAGCCGCGGTACTGGCGCACGGCGAAGGCCTGACCGCGCATGCCAGGTCAGCCGAAGTGCGGATAAAGGATTAGTCATCAGCTCGATACATACAAACATGATGGCCACGAAATCCACGGAAGAACACGGAAAAATAAATGCCTTAATGGGTTTTCTTCCGTGTTCTTCCGTGGATTTCGTGGCTATTAAATAAAAGGGGGTAGTCAATTAGCGCCTCCTGGTACAAGATATAGGGGTGAAAGATTTACAAGATCAAACGAAAACACGGCCAATCCTGGAAGCAGGGCGTGACTATCCACGAATATATCGGGAGTTTGTGGAGTGGTTTCCTGACGAGGAATCCTGTATCGCCTATCTTGAGAAGCTACGCTGGCCGAATGGTTTTGTCTGCCCAGCATGTAGCTCTGTTTCAGAGCCGTGGCATCAAACTCGGGGGAGACTGGTTTGCCCCCGATGTCGTCACCAAACATCCGCTACCAGAGGTACGATCTTCGACAAAACGCGCACCCCTTTTACGACTTGGTTTGAGACTGCTTGGCACATGACAACAGCCAAGAATGGCTTGTCTGCAAAAACGCTGCAACGAACATTAGGCACAAGCTACCGTACCGCATGGAAGATGCTTCATCGGTATCGTATTGCCATGGTGCGGAGTGAGCGAGAACAGCTATCTGGAATTGTTGAGATCGATGAGAGCCTTGTGGGTGGTGTCGATCATGGCGGAAAGCGAGGGCGCGGTACTGATAAAGCCATCGTTGTGATGGCTGTTGAGATCAAAGAGCCAAAGGGGTTTGGTCGAGTTCGGATGCGCCATCTTCCTGATGCATCAGGGGACAAGTTGGTTCCATTTGTCTGTGATGTGGTGACTCCGGGGACTACTGTACAAACAGATGGTTGGGGCGGCTACAATAATCTGCGACAGAATGGTTATGTGCACCAAAAGAAGATACATTCATCCAACG
>PVMS01006382.1_pt1 | contig 18934 bp, 20 predicted proteins | sample 1853461 | NCBI WGS metagenome assembly PVMS01 (sample SAMN08582032, study PRJNA380276) | Marine sediment metagenome, whole genome shotgun sequencing project. | isolation source: ocean sediment barecode stripped | collected 2017 | reverse complement strand
CCTTCCGGTTGAACTGCTTCCTGGAGAGGGTTCAAGTGCAGGATCAAAGCATCGGCATCGATCATATCCACGGCTTGCTGGCATTCCTTGATGCTGTACCCGTAGTTTAACTGTACTGCCCCGAGATTTGCAAATAACAGGATATCTGGAGCATATTCACGCACCTGGAATGTGGATTGGAGTTCTGGATTCTCAATTGCCGCTCGCTGCGATCCGAGCCCCATGGCGACCCTGGTTTCCTGGGCAGCCTCCGCCAAAGTGCGGTTGATCCTGCCCGCCTGGTCGGTACCACCAGTCATTGATGAGATCAGGATGGGAGCATTTAACCGGCGATTAAATACTTCCGATTTCAGATCAACATCTGCCAGGTTCAGCTCGGGGAGGGCCTGGTGCGTGAAGTGATAACGCTCGAAACCAGTTGTTAAACCAGACCTGACGTCTTCGTCCAGATTGATGCGGATATGATCAGCTTTTCGAGCGCTGGTTTGCGTAACTTTTGGCATTAAGCGGTGTTCCAGTGAATTGAATATATCTTACCAGTTTGGGCTTTTGACGTCATTATAATCGATCCTCCCGGGATCATGAATTGGCCTAGATACCTAACTAGTCTTGACATATTTGGCGTGCAGGATACAATAAGCGATATCAAACGCAGGAGGTTTTTACATGGCAGACACCTTTGAGCAAGTTAAGGAAATCATCGTCGATCTATTGAACGTGGATGAGAGTAAAGTAACCCTTGAGGCAAAATTCCGCGAGGATCTTGAAGCAGATTCACTGGATCTGGTTGAATTGATCATGGCTTTCGAGGACAAATTTGGTGGGGAGATCTCTGATGAGGATGCCCAGAACATCACAACTGTTGGTGAAGTGGTCAAGTACATAAATGTGCACATGGTGAACTAGCAGTCAATTAAACTCTAAAAACGGCGCGGTTCCTGCCGCGCCTTTTATTTCATTAAGTTCTTCTAATCCTAACTCGTTGACATGCTTTGCTATCCCATTTATATTTGGGAAAGATTTTGATTATTAAGAAAACTTGTGGGTGTTGACTAAGGAGGCGAAAGGCATGAAGATAGGGAAATTCTCAATTCTCCTGATAACGATCAGCGTGGCAATCATTGCGGTTTCAGCTTGTTCACCGAGCCGGGTCCTGGTGGAAGAATATGATGCCGTATCCTCCCCGGTCGCGACTTCTGAACCAGAACCTGTTGACGAAGCTGATCCTGAGACAAGCGAGCAAGAACCAGAACCTGAACCAGTTGAGACGCAGGAAGTGAGCCAGGCTGATGATGTTCCTATTATGGAAGCCGGAATCCAGGTTCAAAAAAGCAGGTCTGGCAATAACATCACTTACCAGGTGGATGGCACCATCGACGATGTGATGACCTTTTACCAGGAAGAATTACCGAAATACGAATGGGAGATGGCTGGTCCGTCTGATAATGCTGTTGCATATATTGCTACTATGCTGCGGGAGAATGCTGCTGGAGACCGCTTGGCGATCAACATGCAGTTCAATGAGTTAGGCGAATTCGTCATACTTTCGATCACCATCTCGCGCGCAAATTAATTTCGCGTTCCTCGACTAAGAATTGAAATAGGGTCGGAGGATTTTTCCCTCCGACCCTATTTTTGTATTCACCTGAAAAATGACTACGCTAATAAATTGGGGATCTCTTCAGGATGGGTGGCCACCTGCACGCCAACTTCCTTCAAGGCCTTGATTTTTTCCGCAGCAGTCCCCGCTCCCCCTTCAACAATCGCACCTGCATGCCCCATGCGTTTTCCGGGAGGCGCAGATTGACCAGCGATAAAAGCCACCACGGGTTTTGTGAGATGATCAGCGATAAATTCAGCGGCTTTCTCCTCGTCGGTACCACCGATTTCACCGATCATGACAATTTTTTCTGTGTGCGGATCAGCTTCGAACATTCCCAGTGTATCAATAAAACTGGTTCCATTAACTGGATCACCCCCGATACCTACACAGGTCGTCACACCCATTCCCACCAGTTTCAGGGCATACAGCACCTCATAAGTCAGCGTACCGGATCGGGATACCACACCGACACTGCCGGGCATCGAAATGTCTCCTGGGATGATACCCACTTTGGCTTCGCCCGGCGTTAACAAACCAGGGCAATTTGGGCCAACCAGGCGGATACCCTTCTGATCCAGGTAGTTGCGCACACCCATCATATCCTGTACCGGAATACCCTCAGTTATACAGACGATTAATGGCACTCCTGCATCAGCAGCCTCATAAATTGCATCGGTGGCAAACCTGGCAGGGACAAAAATCACGCTGGTGTTGACCCCGGTCGCCTCATGGGCAATACGAACCGAGTCGAATACAGGAACTTTCCCATCCAGGACCCATTCACCACCTTTTCCAGGGGTCACTCCGGCGACTACATTCGTTCCAAACGCAAGCATTTGCTCGGTATGGAATGACCCTTCGTTGCCGGTTATGCCCTGCACCAGCAGGCGAGTGTTCTTGTCGACGAGTATACTCATGCTGAGCTGCCTCCCTGCGATGCTTCGATAGCTTTCTTGGCTGCATCAACCAGAGTCTCTGCCGTAATCATATTGGCCTGCTTCAGGATCTCTCGTCCTTCTTCCGCATTGGTTCCGACCAGGCGGATCACCATGGGGACGTCAGTCTTTACTTCTTCCAGGGCTGCCAGTATTCCCCGCGCTACCTCATCACCACGCGTGATACCGCCGAATATATTGAACAAGACAGCTTGTACATTTGCATCCGAGAGAATAATTCGTAGGGCGGCCGCCACTTTCTCGGAACTTGCACCCCCGCCGATGTCGAGAAAATTGGCTGGTTCACCGCCGTGCAGTTTGATGATATCCATGGTTGCCATGGCTAATCCGGCACCGTTCACCATACAGCCAATATATCCATCCAACTTGATAAAAGATAAGCTGTATTTCCGGGCTTCGGTTTCGGCATCTGGTTCCACATCTACATCTCTCATCTCAGCCAAATCTGGATGTCTAAACAGGGCATTGTCATCCAGGACCATCTTGCCATCAACTGCCAGGAGTTGATTTTGGGATGTAATTACCAGGGGGTTGATCTCTGCCAGGGTGGCATCACTCTTTAAGTAAGCCTGCCATAATCCACGGCAGATCTGGCCAAACGTACGCCAGTGCCCTCGGGGCAGGTCAATTCCTGCAGCTAAGTCACGGGCTTGATAATCGCGTAATCCTAACAGGGGGTCAATATGAACTCTGACAATTTTTTCTGGCGTATCTTTAGCAACCTGTTCAATCTCAATACCACCGGCGGATGAAGCCATCATGACTGGTTTTCGAGCTGCGCGGTCATTTGTGATACCCAGGTAAATTTCTGTTTCAATGTTCGCAGCTTCATCAACCAGCACCTTGCTAACCGGCAACCCTTTGATCTCCATCCCCAATATTTGAGTTGCCAAATCTTCTGCCTCTTGTGGGTTCTTCGCCAGGCGGATACCGCCAGCTTTTCCACGCCCACCAACCAGGACCTGGGATTTGATTACCACCTGTCTGCCCAATTCTTCGGCGATTTGCTTGGCATCGGCAGCGTTGGTTGCCATTCGACCTGCAGGGATGGGAATCCCAAATTTAGCGAAATACTGCTTCGATTGGTATTCGTGCAATTTCATTCAAATAGGCTCCCCGTATAAGATTTTGTCTTACTTGTTCTCTGGAAACGCTCCGGGATTATACCACCCGGCATTATGGCAAATTGAAGTGCATAATGCGGCTGTTTCCGGTATCAGCAATCCATAATCCACCATCCGGATCGATGGTTATACCACCTACAAGTGAGAAGCCATCACTGCCAACGCTGTAATCTCCCCAAAAGCGTACAATCTCACCCTCATTGTTGAACTCGAGTACTCGCACACCCTCAGGGTCGGTTGCGAAAATGTGAATCTGGTCATCTGCAGCCAGGTAGGGTTTGTTGTCCAGGGATTGCCCGTACCAACCATAAATATCCCAGGAATTCAAAGGTATGAAGCTGCCAGCGCCATCGGGTTCAAAGGATTGGATGCGCTGGTTCCAGGTGTCGGCAACGTAGAGGATGCCATCAGCATCCAGGGCAAGCCCGACCGGTTCGTAAAATTGTCCTGGTTCATAGCCTTCCTCGCCAAATTCGGCGATCCCTTCACCATCAGGTCCAAAGATTACAATACGCTTGTTCCCTGTATCGCTGACGATCACCCGACCATCTGCATCGACGACCACATCCCGGGGACCCCAGAAACCATCGAACTGCTCTGCCTGGCCAAAATACCCCCACATGGTGAGAAACTCACCTTCAGGGGAGAACTTCTGGATGCGGTGGTTCCAGGTATCGGCCACATAAACCGAACCATCCGGTCCGACCGCGAGACCCCACGGCTCATAAAAAGTGCCTCCCGGGGCAGGACCCAGGGCAAGGTCAGCAAAACTGCCCCAGGTATTGATCGGGGTGCCATCCCGGTCGAGATGCTGGATGCGGTGGTTATCTGTGTCTGCAACATATAGAGTGCCATCCTGGGCTGCTGCAACACCGCGGGGACGCTCGAATTGACCGGGTTCTGAACCAGGTATCCCGAAGAGGATGTCAGCATTGAGCAAGGCTTCCTTGCCTTCATAAGGATCCGCAACAATCTCGTCAGTGCTGGGACCAACCCCATAATTCCAGATCATGGAGGTGATATCCTTGCGGATGTACATGCGCATTAATTCCGCTGGCTGCCACTTAGGCAGGCTCATGTCACGGCCGACAACTTCACCGTATTCGGTGAAGTCGCGGTTCAACCAGATTTGGAACAGCGCCGAGCGCATCGCTGGATTCTTTATTGCATTCCAGATCCGTTCCCAGGTCAGGTTGTAGTAATCCTGATTGGGCCACCACATGCGGGTGTATTCGAAGCTGTCAAAAGCCTGGCCAACAATCGGTTCGATCTTGCCGTAATTCTCGCTGCCGACGATAATGACTGGAGAATCGCGCAAATCCCGGGTTGGGTTTTCGGCGAAGTAATTCGTACTGGGGTAATTTCGCAGGTACCACCAGAATGGATAGGTGGTTTTATTATCGTAAGCCACGACCAGATCTTTTCCGTTCGTCGTGCGGCGGGAGATTTCTGCAATCTGGTCCATAATTCGTTTGGGTCCCTGTCCCGCGTGAGCATATACCAGGTACTCGTTGGCAAGATCATAGTTGATGAATGATGAGGTGTATGCCGTACGTGCAGTCAGGAATGCAAGTATGCCAAGAACAATTAATCCAGATAAGCGGGCGACTTGACTAAAGGACCAGCTTTTCAGCAGGTAAACTAAACCAATTCCGCTGGCGATAACAGCCAGCAGTGCAAATAAGAATGTGCTGCTGTCCCGCAGCTGTTGCAGCTCTTTACCCTGGAAGGGGGGATTTGCACCCAAAACTGAACCAAGTAAACCCGCCAGGCTGATCACAAAGACGATGATCAGGAGCACTACCAGCACACCTCTTCTGGCCCGCAGCCGCGACCAATCTGTGGTTTCAATCAAGTACCCGAAAGCCCAACCCGATAACAAGATCATCGGCAGGGCAATATGCACTGTCAGCCAGGGCATTTTTTCACCCGCGTAGGTATATGCCAGTAAACTGGTAATCGCCCAAAAACCGAGTAAAGTTATTGCTAAACGCTGGGGATTTGGTTTCGGTTCGATTTCATCATCATCATCAGAAGGTTCAGGGACTTCTGGAAATACATTTTTTCCGAAAGTCGCCAAACCAAGGGCCAGCAAACTGCCGATGGCGGTGAGATACTCATAGATTGGTATCTGGAGCGCGGCGTAGTAGTACCAGGGTTGGTTACCTCTTTCGACTGATTGCTGGGCTAACCAATAGCCAAGTGATCCAACCATACCGGTGAAAAAACCAGTGCCGTTGGTAAAGAGGGTAGTGTAGAAAACAATGAAGATCGCATAGAAGAGTGCGGCATTTAATAACCACACGCGTGCATTCCACCAGAGACCGATCAGTATAGCGATGATCGTGAGCGGAATCATGAAAATACCTGTGCGCCACATACCCAGGCTGGTGTAATCAAGCGCATCCCAGCCGAGCAGCTTGACCGGGAATGGGGCCAGCATCGGCAGTACTAACGTTCCGAGCAATATCAGCAATCCAAATGATTTCTCCGTGCGTAAATTGGCCAACCCGTAACCGCGAATGAGGAAGAATAGCCCCACCAAGAAGCTGAGTAAACCAACCCCTGCAACCAGAATCACTGGTAAAGGAACGGAAAATCCGCTGGCTTCGGGTGTGTCACCAGGCAAAGCCGGTGCTGCGGTCTCCACCTCGGCAACCGGCAGCTCTTCCCCCGCAATCAGCAAAAATCCTCCTGCGAATCCAACTGCAACCATAGCGATGAGCACAGCTATCATGAAGCGATTGCGGTATTCAGGGCGTTTCCAGGAAGTTTGGTAAACCCTGGCAAGGAAGTAAATCGCCAGGAAGATCATCATCTGGGCGGTGTAGATGTAAGCTGTTTCTTTGGTGGTGAAATGCAGGGCAGTGGCAGCTGTGAGCCAGAATAGGTAGCGAGAACTGCCAGATTCAAGGTAGCGTAATAAGGCCCAAATCGATACCAAACCAAACAAAACCACCAGGGCTTCATTGCGCGCATAGCGACTGTAGTAGAGCATATATGGCGAGATCACCATCAACACAGCCGCAACCAGCCAGCCCACTTTCCCCAGATAACGACGATAATTCCACAGGAATAAAACTGACAGGATGCTGGCGATTGCAAAGGGGAGTCGGGCGCTGAAGTCACTATCACCAAGGAGGAAATAGGAGAAGGCGATCAAATGAAACTGCAGTGGACCATGGGTGACCGGATCGTGGGAATAGCCACGTCCCTGGTCCAGGATCCATGAGAAATACACATGTGATGTCTCATCATGGCTCATCACGCGTGATCCGAGCATCGTGGTGCGGCTGACCAGCGCGATCAACAGCACGCCGATGAATATGATCACAGACCATTTAAGTGTGACACCCCCCAGGAGGGGGCGATCCAACCAGCTATCTTGATTTTCTTGATGCATTGCTTCGGTGGGTTCCATACGGTTTCCAGTTTATCATCAAATGATTAGGTGAAATTAAGAACTAACCTGATGTTTTCCCCCGAATAAAGCTGCTGAAATAGAAATGATTTCATGAATCCAGTTGTTACATCTCTTTGAGAGAGTCAATTTCCTTCTTGCTCAAAGGTCGTGATTTACCGGGTTTCAGGGAACCAACATGTAGAGACCCGATCCTGACACGAATTATTTTTACAACGGGTAGCCCGATGCGCTTCGTGATCTCGCGAATCTGGCGTTTGCGCCCTTCGCCCATGATCACTCTCAACCAGGCACCCTTGCCTTTATAACTTTCCATCCATACTTTCGCTGGAGCGGTACGGTAGCCATCTTCCAGGACAACGCCCCGGCGCCAGGTTTCCAGCTGTTTCTCTTCAGGATGGACCGCCACGAGAACCTTGTATTCCTTCTGGTGACCATATCTTGGGTGGGTCAAGCGATTGGTTAACTCACCGTCATTAGTCAGCAGGATCAGGCCCTCGCTGTCGGCATCCAGTCTGCCGACCGGGTAAAGGCGTCCAGATTCTTTTACCAGGTCGCGCACAGTCTGCCGGCCTTCAGGTGAGCTGGCGGCTGAGATAACCCCGCGCGGCTTATACACCGCGATATACTTCAATGGTTCTGCAGCTCGCACGATCTTATTATTGATCTCGATGCGGTCTTTCTCGGGATCAGCTTTCATGCCAAGGGTGGCGATCTGACCGTTAACAGTCACCTGGCCTTTGGAAATAAATTCTTCACAAGCTCGCCTGGACCCGTATCCGGCCCGGGCGAGGATCTTTTGTAGGCGTTCTTCCATAGTGATTTGTACCTTGGAAAATTATAACGCACATCAAGATATTCATTGAGTTGCGATGAAATCTTCTACTAAACAGCCAGAAGATTTTTCTCGTGCAGTATCCATTAAGATCTACGTCTTATGAATTATCCAATCCAAAATCACATCCAAGGCTATTGTGATATTTCCTACCTGGCAATGATTTTGCGCATGCTCTTCTTCTGAGAAGATGCGCCCGGATATCGACCGAGCATTCACTAAACCCTGTTTGTGTTTGTCGTATTCATTAATAGGGATCATATGATCCTCTTCACCAGCCAGGAGCAAGACATCCTGGTGGATTTGAGCCGCAATATCGGAGACGGAATAATACTGCATTTGTGCAACATATTCAGCTGGTGTACTTGAGTTGAGAATATACATCCATTGACTGATGAGGTGGTCCACATCAGGGCTTCTGCGCATCGCAGTCCGCGCAACCCAATTGTAAGCTGATGGGTATTTCAGGAATAATTTGTACAATGCTCCTTGCAGGCCACTGCCATGCTGGTCATAAATGAAAATATCATAAGCAACCACCCGGGAAATCCGGTCTTCAAAAGCAGCTGCGCGCAGCGCAAGATACCCACCCAAAGATACGCCAATTAAAGTTACGTCATCGAGACCGAAGAAGTCAAGGATCGCAGATACGGGTTCTTCCCATTGATGCGTCATATACAGATTGCTCTTTCGCAATGCAGACCCTTGTCCTGGACCCTCGAATAAGATCACCTCAAGTCCAGCAGCATACATGTAATATGCCGCTGTGAATAATTCTTCCATGAAGGAATCCAATCCTCCATGGATAAGGATCGTACCCTGGCTGTTTTCTGGAGTGAACCGTAAAGCCGGCAAGCTGCCTGACTGGTATGGTACTAGATGCTTTTCGACCTCCAGGTTCTTAATCCCTAGATAGAAAGTTTCCTGGAACTGGTCATATAAGGGAAGCTTGTCAGTATCACTGGGGTGGGTGAAGAATTCCGCAGCCCGGTAGCCGATCGCAGCATCCAGTTCACGATTCTCGCTTTTCATCTTATCAGCATAACCAACCAAAACCTGCTTCAGATCACCAGTGTCTTGAATATCAGCGCCTATCGTAAGGAGGTCTTCTTTCTCCCAATAGCCGAGTGAGAACCAGCGATTTAAGTGGTAATTAATGTGCTGATCTTTGTGAAAAGAATAGTAACCAATTGGAAATTCAAAATTGAGTTGTTTCATTCCCAGCTTCGTCCGCGTCAATTTTATTTTATAGCTTACTGCACATCTGATTGTTGGATGCTATCCACTTGTTCGTCGTCCATTTCCAAAGGAGGCATTTCTTGTAGAGTATTCAAGCCGAACTGCTGCAGGAATTCTGGGGTGGTAGCATAGAGAATAGGCCGTCCAGGCCCATCTGCCCTGCCGACATCCTGGATCAGCCCTTTGTGAAGCAGGCTTTTCATCACCCCATCGCTGTTTACCCCCCGAATGCTGTCCACCAGCGGCCTGGTCACAGGCTGCTCGTAAGCCACGATGGATAGGGCTTCTAAAGCAGCCTGGCTTAAATAGGTGCTGATTTCCAAACCCAGGAACCGCTCCACAGATTCACCGGTTTCAGGTGAAGTCGTGAGCTGGATGCGCCCCGCATGGCGTTGAATCCGTAATCCACGATCATGGTAGTCTTCCTCCAGCTGGGATAAGACTTTCTCAACCTCTCGTTCGGTAATATCGAGAGCAGTAGCCAGCTGAGACAGCGTTACAGCCACTGGAGCGACAAATAGCACTGCTTCCAGGCTGGCTTTCAATTTCATCATCTTTTTATCCTGTTCAATATCGGACATGCTATAATCAGTCCTTGGAAAAATTCTTATTCCCTTTGAATTAAAGAATAAAAATTATTATGAAACGATTGCATTGGATATTCCTAATTATATTCGTATTAGTATTAAATTCGCTAGCCTGTAATTTCGGGTTTGGTCGTCCCGCAACGCCGGAAATCGAGGTTCCAGTGACCACTGAAGCGTTAGCTCCGCCGGGCAGCAACCAACCCGCACCCAACCAGGGCATGGAACCACTCGTCGTCACAGAGGGACAGCTGCTGGCTTTGATGGAGCAGGAGCTGCAGCCGCGAATCGGAGATCAGATTTCTAATCTCCAGCTCAATTTGCGATCTGATCAGATCCAAATACTGGGAGATTTAAAAAGCCAGGGGATCGCAGCGCCATTAAAAGTTGTGATCGATGTCAGCGTCGATCCTGTTGGGCGACCAACCCTGAGTATTATATCTTCGAATATCGGCCCTTTTCCAGTGCCTGGTGACCTGGTTGCTGAGGTCGAGGCTCTGGTAAACAAGGCCTTCCAAGATAAGGTGATCGCCTTGGCACCAAATATGCACATTGATGATATAGTGATCCAGAACGGGGTCATGACGATTTACGGTCATCCAAAATAAATTATTCGAATGGGATCTATCTTCCCGAAGCTCAGAGGTTTAATTCTAATACTGGGGATAAGTGCCGTATTCCTTACGGCTTGTGCTGCCCCGCAGGTAACCGAAGAAGTGATCTCAGTAGTAATCACCGCCGATGGAGATGACTTATCGGTTGATATTCCAGCTGGCAGCACAGTTGATAGTGCCTTAAGGGCCGGGGGAATCATTTTGGGAAATCTGGATCGCGTTGACCCACCCCAATACACTGTTTTGGATGATGGCTCAAAAATCCTGATTGTCAGGGTTGAAGAGGAATTCACTATTGAACAAGAAATCATCCCCTTCGAGAGCCAGGTCGTACGCAACGAATCACTCCCAGAAGGCCAGGAACACTGGCTTCAACTGGGTGAGAATGGATTGAGGGAAATTACATACCGGCAGTTGTTCGAGGATGGTGTAAAAATCTCCAGCAATGCGGTTAAATCTGTTGTCGTCCAGGAACCCATGCCCCAGATAAAGATGGTTGGCGTTCAGAAAGCTTTTTTTCCCTTCGATATTCCGGGCAAGATCGTTTATCTGGCAGATGGAGATGCCTGGCTTATGGATGAGAATACGGGCAACCGCAGGCAATTAGTCTCGTCAGGCGACCTGGATGGCCGCATCTTCTCCCTCTCGCCTGATGGCGAATGGCTATTGTTTTCCCGCAGTGATGAAGATGAAGAGATCATCAATACCCTGTGGATTGTCGCGGTTGACAATGATTCGGAAGATGAGATTGATCTGGGTGTAAGTAATGTTGTTCACTTTGCGGATTGGAAGCCGGATGAAGAATTGACTATCGCTTATTCGACGGTCGAACCACGGCTGGGGGCACCAGGCTGGCAGGCTAATAATGATCTGCAGATGCTTACCTTTTCTCCCTCCGGGTTTGTCCGCAATTTGCCGGAGGTCCTTGAAACAAATTCAGGCGGGTTATATGGGTGGTGGGGGACAGAGTTCAGCTGGTCACCCGATGGGTCGAATATTGCATATGCACGCGCGGATGAAATTGGGTTGGTGGATTTTGAGACAAACGATCAAGTTCCATTAAAGGAATTTACTCCTGTACAGACCTTTGGGGACTGGGCCTGGGTTCCCGGCATTTCCTGGAGTCCGGCTGGCGATTTGTTGTATGTAATTGACCATGTTCCCCCATCAGAATCTCAACAATACGATCTGCAGAGTTTACCTTTGGCAGATGGGAATCAGATCGTGATAACTCCTGAGGTGGGCATGTTTTCTTACCCGGTTCCATCTGCTGTGAACGAATTATCCTCTGAGGAGCAAGCCCATATGGTAGCTTTCCTCCAAGCACGCTTCCCCCTTCAAAGTGAAACAAGCCGCTATGACCTGGTCAGGATGGACCGCGATAGTTCGAATAAAGTGCGTCTGTTCCCTCCGGATGGCTCAGAAGGTCTACAACCTCAACAGCTGGTCTGGTCTGCTGGTGAGCTGCGCGATAGCGGCAATTTCGCTATTGGTTTAGTTTTCCAACAAAATTTTTGGATCGTGGATAGCATCACCGGGGAAGCCTGGCAGATAACCGGGGATGGATTAACCAGCCGCATTGATTGGAAGTAATACCTCGGAATTCAATTAATCACGCGTGCAGGAAGAAAAAATATACTGACTGACAAGGAAATTTTATGAGAATACTTATAACGGGTGCGGCAGGATTCCTGGGATCAAATTTGTGTGATCGCCTGTTGGCTGAAGATCATGAAGTTATCGGTATGGATAATTTCATCACTGGCAGCCCCGACAATTTAGCCCACCTGGCAGGCCACAACAAATTTTCTTTCATCAGGCACGATGTCTCGAATTTTATCTTCGTGCCAGGCAAGATAGATGCAGTAATGCATTTTGCCTCGCCTGCCAGCCCAAATCCGAATTCCCCTCTTGGTTATTTAAACCTGCCCATTCAAACTCTAAAGGCAGGCGCACTGGGTACCCATAATACTCTGGGGCTGGCACGTGTACAGGATGCAAAATTTATCCTGGCTTCGACGAGCGAGATCTACGGTGACCCGCTTGAGCATCCCCAAACTGAGTCTTACTGGGGTCATGTCGATCCGATTGGTCCACGTTCAGTTTATGATGAGGCGAAACGATTTGCTGAGGCATTGACCATGGCTTACCACCGCTTCCACGACGTGGATACTCGGGTGGTGCGCATCTTCAACACTTATGGACCACGTATGCATCTGGATGATGGCCGGGTTGTGCCGAACTTTCTGCAGCAGGCAATTCAAAAACAGCCATTAACTGTGTATGGTGATGGATCTCAAACCCGAAGTTTTTGCTACGTGGATGATCTTATTGAAGGCATCTACCGCCTATTGCTTTCTGATGAACACCAACCGGTTAATATTGGCAATCCGGTGGAGACAACCATCTTGGAATTTGCAGAATCTATTAACAGGATCACCGGAAACCCGGCTGGCACAATCTACAAACAGGAGGCACGTGGGGCGGGGGATCCACAACGCCGGCAGCCGGATATCTCGCGGGCAAAAGATATTTTGGGTTGGATACCCAAAGTAAACTTTGAAGAAGGTTTGGGGCGCACTATTTCATACTTCGAGGAAAAAATGGGACTGGTATGACTCTGACCTCGATCATCACCAATCCACGTGAGCGAACGCGGTTTTTCCGCTTTGCAGTTGTCGGCATCATTGGTGCTGTAGTTGATTTCGGGACTTTTAATCTTCTGACCAGTTTTGCTGGCTTATCCGCAGTTTGGGCCAGCGTTATTTCCTTCATCGCTGCGATCATCAGCAATTTCACCTGGAACCGCTACTGGACTTACCCAGATTCGAGGTCGAAACCTCTTGGACGACAGTTATTTCAATTCTCAATCGTCAGCCTTCTTGGATTGATAATTCGAACTCCGATTATCGCCGTGTTGGCACCACTCTTCAACCGGATTTTTGCTCAATCAGCATTTCTCCCGATTGGCTTTATCACCGCAGAATTCCTGGCCAACAACCTCGCACTGGCTATCGCAGTGATTGTGGTTATGTTCTGGAATTTCTTTATCAACCGTTATTGGACATATAGTGATGTCGAGTAGGTTTAATAAAGACCGGCTATGCTGTCCGGTGTATATTTCCTGAATATTCGCTGATTGTGCAGGTATAATTTATTAAATATGGCTGATTCGAAAAAAGCGATCCCGATATACACTACCTCTGGAAACACAGGAGGTTTTTTATGCTTCCCATACATTTTCAACCAGATCGGTGATTGGATCGGGTGGGTCACGGAAGACAACCAGGTGTACTCAGTTTATGGTCGTTATGTGGGCTGGTTGAATAAAGATAATCGCATTTTACGGCGCCGGGCAGATGATTTCCAAAAAAAAGACCAGCAAGCCCCACCAACGCCCACACGATTATTACCACCGGCAACGGTACCTTTGCCGCCAATGATGGCAGAGTTGAAGTATGAGACTGTTGATGTGCTCGAAGATATGCCTGAATTAATGCCCAGGCTGGATGACTTTGCAATAAGTGATGATGAATTTATTTAGACCCAATAACCAGAAAGACGTTTGAACCGTGATAGGTTCTTAACTGAAAATTAACCTAAATAAATACCTTGCTAGACAAATTCTTCATCAGATGAAAATGCGTTCAGGAGAAGTAAAACAATGAGTCCATGGAACCCCTTGAAACGGAAAAGCAGCCAAGACGAAGAGACTGCGGCGGGAGGTCCTTCCGAGATCAAAGATCCGAATGACCACGACAGCTTCTTGCTGCGAGGTTGGGCTTACCACGCTCGGGGCGAGCAGGAGAAAGCTGAGTCAGATTTTCGCAGGGCAGTATCATTCTCACCAGAGTCGGTGGAAGCAAATTACGCCATGGGATTAATCATGAAATCCCAGGATAAAACCCAGGAAGCGATCGAGCTTTTCGAGAAGACAATGGATTTGATTTTACAAGGAAAGATCGAAGATCACTCAAAATCAGAGATGATGCGCCGGCTCACCTTGGCGCATATCAATGAGCTGAAAACAGGGGATTGGAACCTGGAGGACCAGATTTGGCATCAATCTTGATGAATCATCGCGAGCGTATCGAAGCAACCATTGCCAAAACAGAAGCCGATCGCCCGGCTATCGCTCTTTGGCGGCATTTTCCAGTGGATGATCAGGATCCAACCAGCCTGGCTCATTCAGTGGTCGACCTCCAGCGCAGTTTCGATTTTGACCTGGTTAAGATCACACCTGCTTCATCCTTCTGTATTAAGGACTGGGGAGCCGAAGATGAATGGCGTGGAGCTGTAGAAGGAACGCGTGAATACACCCACCGGGTGATCCAGCAGCCAAGTGATTGGGAAAAGCTAACACCACTGGATCCAGGGAAAGGGTACCTTGCGGCACAGCTGGAATGTATGCGCTTGATCGTCGACGAATTGGGCGCAGACGTCCCTGTAATCCAGACTGTCTTCAGCCCCTTATCACAGGCCAAGAACCTGGTCGGCAAAGATAATCTCTCTGTGCATGTTCGTAAATATCCCGGTGAGTTGAAAGCAGGGCTGCAGACCATCGCAGATAGCATCCAGCGTTTCCTGGAAGCAAGCCAGGCAACAGGCATAGACGGCATCTTTTACGCTGTTCAGCATGCCCAGTATGGATTGTATTCAGAGCAGGAATATGGACAATTTGGGACTGTATTTGACCAGCAAGCTTTGGAGCCGATCCACCAGTACAAGATTAACATGCTGCACCTGCACGGTCAAGAAGTCATGTTCGACCGCTTTCTTGATTATCCATTTGGGATCATCAACTGGCATGACCGCGAATCCCCTCCTTCATTGGCAGATGCCCAGCAGAAATTTTCCGGTGCATTGTGCGGTGGTTTGCGCCGACAGGAGACGATGGTGCTGGGAACTCCTGAACAAGTCAAAGCAGAAGCGCAGGATGCAATCCAACAGACCAGCGGTCGCGGTTTGATCTTGGGTACCGGATGCGTTATGCCAACCATCGTCCCCCGGGGTAATGTTCTTGCGGCCAGACAGAGTGTTGAGGTGTGATTTCAGCGCCGATATTTGGAGAATTTAATCCGGCGATCGAGATGTCTCGGTCGCCGCTTGTATTATGCGAGTAATTTCAGGAAGTGCCAAAGGTCGCAAATTGGGATCCGTCCCTGGAGATTCCACCCGTCCAATCACGGACAGGGTGAAGGAATCTTTGTTTAGCATCCTCGGAGCTGAAATTCAAAATTCAACTTTTTTGGACCTGTTTGCTGGCACGGGCAGTGTGGGGATCGAAGCATTGAGCAGAGGGGCAGAAGCAGCACTGTTTGTCGACCTTAATAGACGAGCGATTAAAACGGTGCGTGCCAATCTTAAGCTTACTCAACTCGCAGATCGGGCTCAGGTCATCCAGGGCAACGCATTTTCATTCCTTGAAGGGCAAGTGAACCAGCAATTTGATTACATTTATATCGCGCCACCACAATATAAGGGCATGTGGCTCAAGGCATTAGAATTGCTGGATGCTCATGCGGCGTGGCTGTCCCCAGATGGTTGGGTGATCGTCCAAATCCATCCCCGGGAGCTGACTGCTTTCACCCTGGATCATCTGGTCGAATTCGATCGCAGATCTTACGGCAGCACCGCCCTTCTGTTTTTCCAACTCGAAACGAGTTGATTCTATTCTAGAGACCAGTTTTCAGTCGCTACCAACCTCAACCGTCAGTCCATTAATCCCTAGAAAAGACCGCGTAAGGTGAGCAGGAATCCAAAGGCGATCATCGGGACTCCTACCGGCAGCAAGATTACGGTTATGCACAGCACGGCACCGATGATTATCAGCGCGAAACCTAAGATAACAGCGATTAATCTGCCGGTTAGCCTGACAATCCAGGTTAGTAATCGCCAGATGGCGTAGAAAGGCCATAAATACCAGGGCACTCGATTTGCGGTCATACTAGCTTGCGACATTCAATTCTCCTGATTATATTTACACCAAACAAGAAATACCTGCACAGCATTATCTATTATTTAATACGCAATAAAGTGGATTAAGGTTGCATACTCACTGATCTCGAAAAAGGATCATCAAGCGGTCTTGCTCGTCGTACATATAATGAGCGGAAAATGGATTATCCCCGCGTTGAGTGCTTAAAGCTCGCGGCAGTAAAACCGGTAAATCCTCCACCAGCGGAAAAGAATCAACCTGGTTTATAGGGATCCATTCCAGAATTCCTTCTGGTGAAGGAGGCAGCTCGTGGCTGTGATCGCTGTAAGTTGGGGGAATATCACCTCTCAGCACAAAAATCCCCACCCCGATATCATCTCCTGTATCCACGGTGATCAGGCCGCACAGCCAGAGATCGTTGATCTCATAGCCCGTCTCTTCAGAAAGCTCACGATAAGCGGCGGAGAGGATATCTTCTCCACGTTCAACATGCCCTCCCAAAGCGTTATAAAGACCAGCCCACAGCCGTTTATCCTCACCCCCTTTCAACAGCAAAACGCTCTCTCCCCGGGTTAGAAAAATCAACGTTCTTGGAATGAGCAGGTAGCGATCCAGGGTGATTTTTTGATCGGAACTTGGCATTAGGCATCCTTTTTTAGATTTGCTGCAATCTATTGGAGGGTCAAAAGACCTTTCTTATTATATCCTTTAGGAATCTAAATCAACCTACAGTAGGATATGGCATTTCTGATAAGCCTGGTTGCAAAGGGGTTGAACTAAGGCTATAATCGAGTTGACAAAGTATCGATTTAACAATTTATAAGGAGTGAACCATGGCCGATGAAAAAGAGCAGATCTACAGTAAAGTAACGGAGGATATGGATCCATTTAAGAAAATCCTGAACAAAGTGCCAGGATTTGGGGGTTACATCGAGCGTCAAAAGCGGCGTGACTCGGATAAATTGATCCGTGAATACCTCTTCGACCAGTTCCGTAAACTGGAAGGCCGTGTTTCTCGAATGCAAAGAGATTTCATCAGCCAGGGTGAAATCAAGTACGTGGATGATCTTGAAGCGACAGCCATCAAGCTGCGCACGTTTGCTGACCGGATAAAGACCGCGGCAAGAGGTTATTCCGGGCTCTTCGACGCTGTCAACGTGAACGAAGCCGAATTAACCCAAATTTATGAGTACGATTCTTCGATGCTAGACCTGGTCGATGAAGTAGATCGTGCCATAGATAATGTTGAATCATCTGTTGGAACCGATGGTCTCCCGGCCGCAATCAGGCACTTGGAAACCAAAGCTGGAGATTGCATCCAGGCGTTCAATGACCGTGAAAATGTTATCCTTGGTTTGGCAGGATAATCTATGGAATTAGGGCCAGATAAACCCGGTATTAGTAATTAGGAGAAATTGTGATGGCAAGAGTATTTGATGTAATTGAATATCCAAATGAGATGGAAGATGAGATCGTACACCGTTTTCCAGAGGTTGGAGCCGGAGATTTTCGAATTGGTTCCCAGGTAATTGTGCGTGAATCGCAGGCAGCAGTCTTCTTCCGTGATGGGAATGCCCTGGATGTATTCGGTCCCGGCCGCCACACGATCACGACTGCCAACATCCCGCTGCTGATAGATCTAATTGGCAAAGCCTTCAATGATAAGACGCCATTCCCTGCAGAAGTTTATTTCGTCTCGATGCGCGAATTTGCGGACGAGAAATGGGGTACGCCACAACCGATCATTGTCCGCAACCCGAACATGGGCCTGGGGGTCGCATTGCTGCAGGGGTTTGGCACCTACAGCTTCCAGGTGAGCGATGTCCAGCAGTTCGTGACCCAGATCGTGGGCACGCGCGGCAGTTTCGATACGATCGAGATTGAGAGCCGCATGCGCTCGATCCTGCTATCCAAGCTACAGGATTTGCTGGGTGAAACAGCAGCAGAAGCAGATGTTCCGGAGCTGATCGGCATGACCGAGGAGTTAGGAGCCGGAGTACGTGCTAAATCGCAGGATGATTTCCTGGCTATTGGATTAGCCCTCAAATCGTTCTACATATCAAATCTGAGGCCTTCCAGCAAGTCTGCAGAAGAACTACGTGCTATGGGTATGCTGGATATGCAAACCTATACCCAGCTGCAGGCGGCTGATGCGATGCGGGATGCCGCCCAAAACCCCAGCGGTGGGGCAGGATTAACGGCTGGAATAGGTGCCGGTATGGGAGTCGGGCGCGCGCTCAGCGATTCCCTGGAAGGTGTGTCTGGTTCATCGGCTGCGGGTGCAGGCGCCAGCCAACCACCAAGCGGTGGCCAACCGTCAGGTGGTATGCCGGACGTCATGACCCCTTCAGAAGCTGCCACAGCCCTGAGAGTATCCGAGGAAGACGTGTTAGCAGCTATCGAAGCTGGTGATTTAAAAGCTCGCAAGCTGGGCAACGCATTCCGTATCAGCAAGGGTTCTCTTGAGGAATTCCTTAACGGATAGGTCCCAAACAGATTAAATAAAAAGACCTGGTGGACTGATTTCCACCAGGTCTTTTTATTTAATTTGTTTGGGACCTATCCGTTAAGGAATTCCTCAAGAGAACCCTTGCTGATACGGAATGCGTTGCCCAGCTTG
>PVMS01023818.1_pt1 | contig 18958 bp, 13 predicted proteins | sample 1853461 | NCBI WGS metagenome assembly PVMS01 (sample SAMN08582032, study PRJNA380276) | Marine sediment metagenome, whole genome shotgun sequencing project. | isolation source: ocean sediment barecode stripped | collected 2017 | reverse complement strand
GTGGCTACCGCTTGCCGGTTGCTGTCGATCTACATCGGGCAAAGTCTTCCGTGGAAGCTTCGGCGCAGCCCGGCGCCAAGCCCAGGTCGCAATTAAGCCTGTTCGAAAACCTCCGGCAGCGCGGTGTGGTCGAGACCAGTGTCGCCTATCTTGTGATGGGCTGGCTGTTGATTCAGATCGTGGATATTATTTTCTCCCAGTTACACCTGCCAGCCTGGGTGGGCACCTTTGTCACCGCGCTGGTTATAGCCGGTTTCCCGATCGCGGTGTTGCTTTCCTGGTTTCTTGAATTTCGCGAGGGGCGAGCGGTGTTACATGAACTGTCACCCGCCGACGCTCAGCAGCGCCGTTTCAGCCGCACCTATATCTCTGTGATTGGTGCATTTGCGATAGCGGCGGTGATGGTTTATTTCTATGACAGGGACGTGGGGCTGCCCCAGGAGTTACCGGCGCCGGCGCTTACCCTTGAAACTGTGGCCACCCTTCCGCCTATCAGTGAGAACAGCATCGCAATACTGCCCTTTATGAATATGGATGGTAGTGAAGAGACACAGATATTTTCCAATGGCCTGGTTGAGGACGTGCTTACGAGGTTGTCGAAAGTGCCGGGCCTGCTGGTGGCATCCCGTGGTGATTCATTTACGCTGGGACCCAATACCGCTTCCGCCAAGGTTCGCGAGCGACTGCGTGTCGCCAAATATGTTGAAGGAAGCGTGCATATTAACGGCGACAATATGCGCGTAGTGGTTCAACTCATCGACTCTTCAACCGGCTTTCACACGCTGTCGCGAAGCTTCGATCGCCCGGTGGCGGATTTTTTCAAGATGCGTGATGAAATCACCGCGCTCACGGTGGCCAGTGTGCGGGTGGCCTTGCCGCCTGATACACGAATCATCCGGGATGTGCCTACCGTGGATACAGATATTGATGTTTACCGCTTGTATCGTCGCGGCATAGATGCATCGCACCGGCAAGTCACTGAAGAATCACTGAACGCAGCGCTGGGCTGGTTCGATGCGGCCCTGGAGATTGACGCGGACTATGCGGCGGCCCACGCCGGCAAGTGTGCGGTGTCTGTGGAGGCTACCCTATTACCGATAACCCGGTCTACATCGAGAGCGCCGGTAGTGGCTGCATCGACCCGCGGATTACCTACAACTAAACCCGGTATAGGCAAGCCTCTGGAGGTTCACAGCCAGGGGGGGCTGACATAGCCTCCCCTAAAACTCCCACGCGGCCCTGACAAATACATTGCTTCGATACCCCAGTCCCTCTTGAACGAATTACGGCATTTTTGGAAAATCGGCCAAAAATACCCCTTTTTCACGCGATTTGTGGCCTATCCGCCCCTTATTGTGTTTTCAGGTGGAACGCCTCGAATCAGCCCTGGTGATACTGGGGTGAGTACTCCTGCACAGCCTCGACAAAGGCGGTCACATGGTCGGGGTTAACTCCGGGCGTGATGCCGTGGCCAAGGTTGAATACGTGGCCTGTGCCATGGCCGTATCCGGCCAGAATGGAAGCGACCTCAGAGCGAATACGCTGGGGTGAGGCGAACAACATGCTGGGATCCATATTGCCCTGCAGGGCTACCCGATCACCCGCCAGATCCCTGGCTACCCCGATGTCGGTGGTCCAGTCGATACCCACCGCCTGCGCACCGCAGTCGGCGATAGAGTTCAACCACTGGCCGCCGCCCTTGGTGAAAACAATCACCGGTACTTTGCGGCCATCGGCCTCCGCCGGCAGCCTGGAGATAATCCGCTGCATGTATTTGAGGGAGAATTCCTTGTAGCCCGCGGCGCTGAGGCTGCCGCCCCAGGTATCGAAATCTGCAGCGCCTGGGCGCCCGCGCGCACCTGGGCCGTCAGGTAATCCGCCACCGCATCGGCCAGCAGGGACAGCAGCTGATGCATCAGCTCCGGCTGGTCGTAGGCCATGGTCTTGATATGAGCAAAGTCCTTTGACGAGCCGCCCTCGACCATATAGGTCGCCAGCGTCCAGGGGCTGCCGGAAAAACCGATAAGCGGCACTTGCCCGTTCAGCTCCCGGCGAATCGTGCTCACCGCGGACATCACATAGGCCAGGTCATCCTCCGCCTTAAAACTGTTGAGGCCCGCCAGATCAGCCTCGCTGCGCACGGTCTTGCGAAAGCGCGGCCCCTCTCCTTCTTCAAAATACAGTCCCAGGCCCAGCGCATCGGGCACGGTGAGAATATCCGAGAACAGAATAGCGGCGTCCATCGGGTAGCGGCGCAGTGGCTGCATGGTCACTTCACAGGCCAGTTCAGCGTTCTTGCACAGGTCCAGGAAAGATCCCGCCTGTTGCCGGGTGGCGCGGTATTCAGGCAGGTAACGACCCGCCTGGCGCATCATCCACACCGGCGTGCGATCCACGGGTTGGCGCAACAGGGCGCGCAGGAAGCGGTCGTTCTTGAGTTCACTCATGGTGGTTCGCCTTGTAAACGGTATTATAATTCCAGGTAGTCGAGAATGCCCTCGGCCGCCTGTCGCCCTTCCCAGATGGCGGTCACCACCAGGTCGGAACCACGCACCATGTCACCGCCGGCAAAAATCTTCGGGTTGGTGGTCTGGAATTTGAACGGCTGGAACTCCTCGGCGACCACGCCGTCCCAGTCGTTGGTCTGGACACTGACCTCCCCCAGCCATTGGGGCGGGCTGGGCTGGAAACCGAAGGCGATAATCACCGCATCCGCCTCCATGACTTCCTCGCTACCGGGGATAGGCTCGGGGCGACGCCGACCGTCCGCTCCCGGCTCCCCCAGTTCGGTCTGCACCATTTTCACGCCACAGGCCTGGCCAAAGTATTCCACCACTTCAATGGGTTGGCGGTTGTAGAGGAATTCGACACCCTCCTCCTGCGCATTTTTCACTTCCCGACGGGAGCCCGGCATATTTTGCGCATCCCGGCGGTAAGCACAGATCACGTGCTCGGCCTGTTGCCGCACCGCGGTACGAACACAGTCCATGGCCGTATCGCCACCGCCCAGCACCACCACTCGCTTCCCTTTGAGGTTCACGTAGGCCTCGGAGTCCTGCTCAAAGCCCAGGTTGTGGTTTACGTTGCCGATCAGGTAGGGCAGCGCCTCGTATACGCCCGGCAGGTCCTCACCGGGAAAATTTCCGCGTATATACGTGTAGGTGCCCATGCCCATAAACACCGCGTCGTATTGGTCCAGCATTTCGTTGATACTGATATCTTTGCCCACCTCGGTGTTGAGGCGAAACTCGATGCCCATGCCCTCGAAGACCTCACGACGGCGCGTCATTACCTGCTTCTCGAGCTTGAATTCGGGGATGCCAAAAGTGAGCAGGCCGCCTATTTCCGGGTAGCGATCAAACACCACCGGTTGCACGCCATTGCGCGCCAGGATATCAGCGCAGCCCAGTCCCGCCGGGCCGGCGCCGATAATCGCCACCTTCTTACCCGTTGGCACTACATGCGACAGATCCGGGCGCCAGCCCATGGCCAGCGCGGTATCGGTGATGTATTTTTCAGAGGCGCCGATGGTCACCGCGCCAAAACCATCGTTCAGGGTGCAGGCCCCTTCGCACAGGCGATCCTGGGGGCACACCCGGCCACAAATTTCCGGCAGGGTATTGGTCTGGTGACTCAGCTCCGCCGCCTCAAACAGGTTGCCCTCTGTAACCAGCTTGAGCCAGTTGGGGATGAAGTTGTGCACCGGGCACTTCCACTCGCAATAGGGGTTGCCACACTCCAGGCAGCGATGGGATTGTTCCGCTACCTGGTCCCGGGTAAACGGGTTGTAAATTTCCACGTACTCATGCTTGCGAGACTGCTGAGTCTTCTTATCCGGCTCACCACGGCCGACATCGATAAACTGGAAATCATTGGCCAGCCGTTTATTCATAGTGTATTCCTGTTCCCGAACATCTAGTCTGTGTTGCGCAAGCGCGACAACAAACGATCCAGATCAGCCGCCTTGGGCTTGACCAGCCAGAACTTACCGACGTAGTCCTCGAAATTATCCACCAACTGCGCACCCCACTGGGACCCCGTCTCAGCGGCGAACTCTTTTATCTCATTGCGCAAGTGGTTGCGGTAGGGTTCCATGTACTCCGCACTGACCCGATGGATCTCCACTAACTCACTGTTGTACCGGTCGATAAAACCGCGATCCTGGTCCAGCACATAGGCGAAACCGCCGGTCATACCCGCGCCAAAGTTCACCCCGGTGGGCCCCAGCACCGTGATGGTGCCACCTGTCATATATTCGCAGCAGTGGTCGCCGGCGCCCTCTACCACCGCGCGACAACCGCTGTTGCGCACGGCGAATCGCTCGCCGGCGATACCCGCCGCGAGCAGGCGTCCGCCGGTGGCCCCGTACAGGCAGGTATTGCCGATAATCACCGTATCCTGAGATTTGAACTCGCTGTTGCGCGGCGGGTAGATCACCAGCTTACCACCGGCCATACCCTTGCCGACATAATCGTTGGAGTCTCCCTCGAGGTGCATATGCAAACCCCCCGCGTTCCACACTCCAAAGCTTTGGCCGGCGGTACCGGTCAGCCTCAGAACGATGGGATTGCTCTCCATGTCCGTATTACCGTAGCGCCTGGCGATCTCCCCCGACAGCCTGGCGCCTATTGAGCGGTCACAGTTGGTAACTTCAAATTCGAACTCGCCGCCGGATTGCGCCTCAATCGCCGGCAGGGTAGCCGCCACCATCTGTTCCGCCTTCTCACCCTTGTCGAAGGGGTCGTTGGATGTCACCTGGCAAAACTCTGGCTGTCCCTCCGAGTCAGCATCCTTATGCAGGAGTGGACTGAGATCCAGCCCAGCCTGTTTCTGGGTATCCCCGGGCAAACACTCCAGCAAATCGGTACGGCCAATCAAGGCCTCCAATGAGGGTACACCCAGCCTCGCCAGCCACTGGCGTGTTTCCGTGGCCACGAAAGTGAAGAAATTCACCACCATATCCACCGTGCCGTTGAAGTGGTCATCCCGCAGCTTCTGGTTCTGCGTGGCAATCCCAGTAGCGCAGTTGTTGAGGTGGCAGATACGTAAGTACTTACACCCCAGGGCGACCATGGGCGCGGTACCAAAACCAAAGCTCTCCGCGCCCAGGATAGCGGCCTTGATCACGTCTAGACCGGTTTTCATACCACCGTCCGCCTGCAAACGGATTGCACCGCGCAGGTTGTTGCCGCGCAGGGTTTGTTGCACTTCAGCCAGACCCAACTCAAACGGCGAACCCGCATAGCGAATTGAAGTCAGCGGACTGGCCGCGGTACCGCCGTCGTAGCCGGAGATGGTAATAAGATCAGCATAGGCCTTGACCACACCCGCCGCGATCGTGCCCACGCCCGGCTCAGACACCAGTTTCACCGACACCAGCGCCTGTGGGTTGACTTGCTTGAGGTCAAAAATCAGCTGCGCCAGGTCTTCGATAGAGTAAATATCATGGTGCGGCGGCGGTGATATAAGCGTCACCCCGGGCACGGAATGGCGTAGCCTGGCGATCAGGGCATTCACCTTACCTCCGGGCAACTGGCCGCCCTCACCGGGCTTGGCGCCCTGGGCTACCTTGATCTGCAATACCTCGGCATTGACCAGGTAGTGTGGCGTGACACCAAAACGACCCGAGGCAATCTGCTTGATCTTGGACACTCGCTCCGTGCCGAAGCGCTCGGGGTCTTCGCCGCCCTCTCCGGAATTGGAGCGCGCGCCCATGCGATTCATCGCCGCCGCCAGTGCCTCGTGCGCCTCGGGGCTCAGTGCCCCCAGCGACATGCCCGCCGAGTCAAAACGTGGAAAAATAGCTTCAATGGGCTCCACTTCATCCAGACTAAGCGGCTGCGCGGCTTCTTTGAGCCCCAGCAGATCCCGCAGTGTAGTGACCGGGCGCTCGTTAACCAATTTCGCATAGTGCTGGTACACCGCGTAATCACCGCTGGCCACAGCCTGTTGCAGTGTCATGACGACATCCGGGTTGAACGCGCGGTACTCCTGCCCGTGCACATACTTGAGCAGGCCGCCCTGTTCGATGCCCTTACGCGCAGACCAGGCCCGGCCACCCAGGGTTTTTAGTTCCTGTTCCAACTCACGGAAGCCACTGCCCTCTATGCGTGACGCGACGCCACAAAAGGCCAGATCCACGACCTCACTGGCCAGGCCCACCGCTTCGAACAGCTGGGCCCCACGGTAAGAACTGACCGCGGAAATACCCATTTTCGACATGATTTTGAGCAGGCCCTTGTTGATGCCCTTGCGATAGTTCTTGTAGCAGGCACTGGGCTCACCGAGCACTTCGCCCGTGCGGATCAGCTCCTCCAGCACACTGTAGGCCAGGTAGGGATACACCGCCGTGGCGCCAAAGCCCAGCAGGCAGGCAATCTGGTGAGAATCCCGGGCGCTGGCCGACTCCACCACGATATTGGCATCGACGCGCAGGCCTTGTTTGATCAAGTGGTGATGTACCGCTCCCGTCACCAACAGGCTGTGAACCGGCAGGCACTCACGTTCTATGGCGCGATCAGACAGAATCAGAATGGTCCTGCCACTGCGTACGGCCTGCTCCGCCGCCGCCGCTATATCCGCTACCGCCTGGCGCAGGCTTTTCTCCAGCGGCCGATAGGTGCAATCAATTTCCTCGATTAAAAAACCCGGGCGGTCCAGCTGTAACAGGGTGGTAAATTTGCCCTGGGACAGTACTGGTGAGCTCAAAATAACCCGGTCCGCATGCTCCGGCCCTTCCGAAAAGACGTTCTTCTCGCCACCCAGATCCGTCTCCAGGGACATGACGATGGTCTCGCGCAGAGGGTCTATCGGCGGGTTGGTTACCTGGGCGAATTTCTGGCGAAAATAGTCGTACAGGGAGCGCTCATGTCTGGACAATACCGCCATGGGGGTGTCGTCACCCATGGAGCCCACCGCCTCATTGCCTGATTCCGCCAGTGGGCGCAGCACCTGGTCACGTTCCTCATAGCTGACCTGGAACATTTTCATGTAGGTATCCAGCTGCCCGGGCTCGATACCCGGCGCCATCTCCCCACCAAACGTACCCTCGATACGCTGGGCCTTCTCCTTTAACCAGCGCTTGTAGGGCTGGCGGTTCTTGAGGCGATTGTCGATTTCATCGTTTTGCAACACCTCCCCGGTCTGGGTATCCACCATCAGGATCTGGCCGGGGCCAACTCGACCTTTGGCCACCACGTCCTCGCTCCTGTAATTGTAAGTCCCAATCTCAGAGGCCAGCGTGATAAAGCCGTCCTTGGTCTTCACCCAGCGAGCGGGGCGCAGCCCGTTGCGATCCAGCAGGCACACCGCGTAACGGCCGTCGGTGAGAACAACGCCGGCGGGGCCGTCCCAGGGCTCCATATGCATGGAGTGGTATTCGTAGAAGGCTTTCAGGTCCGGATCAATGGACTCGATGTTCTGCCATGCGGGGGGCACCAGCATGCGCAGAGACCGGGCCAAATCGACGCCACCGGTCAACAGTACATCCAGCATGTTGTCCAGGCTGGAAGAATCAGACCCCGTGCGATTTACCAGCGGGGCTATGTCCTTGATATTGGGAATCCGGTCGGTCTCGAAGCGCGCGGTACGCGCATCCGCCCAGTTGCGATTGCCGTCGATGGTGTTGATTTCTCCGTTGTGGGCCAGCAGGCGAAAGGGCTGGGCCAGCGGCCAACGAGGCATGGTATTGGTAGAGAAGCGCTGGTGGAACACGCAGATGGCGGTTTCCAGGCGTTGGTCGCTCAGGTCGGCGTAGAAGCGCGGCAAGTCCACCGGCATTACCAGCCCTTTGTAAACAATAACCCGGCCCGAGAGGCTGCAGATGTAATACTCCTCATCACCTTCGTTGGCTATTTCCGCCTTGCGCCGGGCCACAAACAACCGGGTGGACAGCTCATCGCTCGATATGCCGGAGGCATCGATGAATACCTGCTCAATCGCGGGCAGGCTCGCCAGAGCGATCTCACCGCAAACGCTGCTATCGGTTGGCACCACCCGCCAGCCCAGGACTTTAAGACCCTGCTCTACAAGCGCCTGCTCGGTAGCCTGGCGCGCGACCGCGGCGCGACCGGGGTCAGTGCTCAGAAAAATCTGGCCGACACCAAAGTGGTCACCCAGATCAGAACCGAAGCATTCACGGGCGAGCGTGCGCATAAACTGGTCGGGCATCTGCATTAACAGGCCGCAGCCATCACCTGTCTTGCCATCCGCAGCGATGCCGCCACGGTGCGTCATGCAGGTAAGGGACTCGATGGCAGTCTGCAGCAAGCGGTGACTGACATCACCGGAGGTGTGTGCAATCAGGCCAAAACCGCAATTGTCACGAAATTCTTCAGGTCTAAATAGGCCTGCGCTCATAGTAAGTCCAGAATAATAAATAAAAACAATATGTTAGCCTGAAACACCTGACGCCAGAGCTATACTCTGGCAAAAGGGGGAGTGTATTTTACACAGATGACCACAGGGGAACAAACACCCTTTCCAGGTGCCGATCAGGTACTTGGCGGTATCCCCTCCAGTAAATCCACCAGCTCGGTGTCCGTGACATCGTCAACAATAGCGGCATCGCCAATCACCTTGAGCAGTATCAGCCGCAATTTCCCGTCAACGACTTTCTTGTCCCGCGCCATAAGTTCCAGGAAGACCCGTGCAGTCATATCGGCGGGGGCGCGGACGGGAAGATGCATGCCCAGCAGTAATTCCCGGAAATCATCCACTTCGCTGACAGGGATCCAACCACGCCGGGCGGACAACTCCAGGGCCAGCAGCATACCCGTCGCTATCGCCTCACCATGCAACCACTTGCCGTAGCCCTGCGCGGTCTCGATAGCGTGGCCGAAAGTATGGCCGAAATTGAGTATGGCGCGAATACCGCCCTCGCGCTCGTCAGCCGACACCACCACCGCCTTGCTCGCACAACTGCGCTCTATCGCCTCCGCCAGGGCCGCCTCCTCCCGGGCCAGCAACCGCGGCATTTGCTCCTGCAGCCAGCGGTAGAAGGGTTCATCACAGATCAGCCCGTATTTAAGCACCTCGGCCAGGCCCGCCGACAACTCCCGGGCGGGCAAGGTCTGCAGGGTATTGGTGTCGATCAATACCGCACGGGGCTGGTAAAACGCCCCGATCATATTCTTACCCAGTGGGTGGTTCACTGCCGTCTTGCCACCCACCGAGGAATCGACCTGGGCCAGCAGGGTGGTGGGCACCTGGATAAAATCGACGCCCCGCTGGTAGCAGGCCGCGGCAAACCCGGTAATATCGCCCACCACACCGCCACCGACCGCGATAAATGTTGTCGTGCGGTTGTGATTTTCCGCCAGTACCCGGTCGAAAATACTCGAAAGTGTCGCCAGTGTTTTGTACTGCTCACCGTCGGGCAGCACGATCTCCGTAACCAGCTTGCGCGGCCCGAGTAAAGCGCGCACCTTCTCTACGTAAAGGGGGGCTACGGTTTCATTGCTGACAATAACCACCTGGGAACCGGCGATGTGCCGGGCCAATAATTCTGAATCGGCCAGCAGGTCACGGCCTATGTATACCGGGTAGCTGCGCTCCCCCAGTTCCACATGCAGGGTATGCATTAACAGGGACACGTCAATTCCTTGAGTTTACTCTTGAGGGAGCTATCATACCGCGAGGAGCGCTTGGTGTTGCCTTTTTTACCGTGGCGCTTAAGCGTTCTCCGCTAACTCGCGGACCAGGCGCTGGGCCACGGTGCGGGGGCTACTGGTGTCAGTTTCGATAATATGATCGGCGATTTCACGGTACAGGGGGTCCCGTTCCACCATCAGCGAACGCAGCACCTCTTCTGGGTCGCCATTCTGTAACAGCGGCCGGCGCCGGTCGCGTCGGGTGCGCCGCACCTGCTCACCGATGGTGGCGTAGAGGTAGATAACAAAGCCTCGGCTGGCGAGTGCCCGGCGGTTTTCCGCACGCTGCACGACGCCGCCACCGGTGGCGAGTACAATATCGTCCCATTCGGTCATCTGGGCCACCACCTGCTGTTCCCGATCCCGGAAACCCTCCTCGCCCTCCACATCGAAAATCCAGGGAATATCAGCCCCGGTTCGCTTCTCGATCTCGGCATCCGTATCGGCAAACTGCAGCTTCAGGTGCTGGGCGAGGTATTTGCCAATAGTGGTCTTGCCGGCCCCCATGGGGCCGACCAGAAAGACTCTGCGCAGGGCCATTTAGGTCTAAATAGCCCTAATCAAGCAGGGTTTCAGCCAGAATGCGCGGCGTGATGAAAATAAGCAGTTCTGTTTTCTTGTGAGATGTTGATTCACTTCTGAAAAAGGCGCCTATATAAGGGATGTCGCCAAAGAAAGGCACTTTGTTCACCGACTCGATATCTTCAGTTTTGAACACACCCCCCAACACCACGGTCTCCCCATTGCCCACCAGCACCTGGGTGTCGAGCTGGGTGGTATCGATGGAGGGGATGAAACCGCCACGGCCGCTGGGTACCAACTCACCGACTGAATCCTGGTTAATCTTCAGGTCCAGCATGACCCGGTCGTCTGGCGTGATACTGGGTGTGACGTCCAGTGACAACACCGCTTCCTTGAAGGAGGTGGTCGTCTCACCGCTGGCGGAAGACTCCTGATAGGGTATTTCCGTACCCGACTTGATGGAGGCCTTTTGCTTGTCGCCGGTAATCACCTTGGGCTGGGATACGACTTCGCCTTGTCCTTCCGCTTCCAGCGCCGACAGTTCCGCAGTCAGGAACAAATTGTCGCTGGTAAAACCAAGGGCGAATCCGCTGTTGGCGGCAACCCCGAGATCCACCAACAGGGCGCCAGGGTAATCTACCGCGGGCTGTGTGCCATTAATAACGGAATCGTTAAGGGCAACCACGTTTTGTGTATCACCGGATACGGACAGGATATTGCTGTTCAGGTCCGGGTTCAGGTAGCCGCCACCCCACTCAATACCGAGGTTTTTGGTCGCATCGGACTGGGCGATCACGATACGCGCCTCGATCATCACCTGGCGCACAGGAATATCCACCAGCTCGATAAGGTCGCGAATTTCCGCCAGCTTGGCGGCGGTATCGGTGATAATCAGTGAGTTGGTGCGCTGGTCCACTACCACCGAACCCCGCGATGATATCAGGCTACCGCCCTCTTCGGAGCCCGCCTGGAACAGTGCCACGATGTCGCCTGCCTTGGCATAGCGAATGCGCACAAACTCGGACTGCAGCGGGGCCAGTTCAGCAATTTGCTTATTGGCTTCGATCTGCTGACGCTCGCGCTCGGCGATCTCAGCCGCCGGTGCCACCATCAGCACGTTGCCGACCTGGCGCTTATCCAGGCCCTTGGTTTTCAGTACCAGTTCCAGCGCCTGGTCCCAGGGCACATTTTGCAGCCGCAGGGTAATACGCCCCGATACGGTATCGCTGGCCACCAGGTTCATCTCGGTGAAGTCGGCGATCAACTGCAGCACCGCTCGCACCTCGATATCCTGGAAGTTAAGGGATATTCTGTCGCCCACATAGGTGAATTCGTTCTGGCGCTTTTCCGCTTCTTTCCTGGACAGCGGCTTCACGCTGATCACGTATTGATTGTCTGTCTGGTAGGCCAGGTAATCGAAGTCGCCCGTGGTCTTAATCGACAACGTGGTGCCGCGTTCGGTCGTATTGACATCAACGCTGTCGACCGGGGTGGCGAAATCGGTGACATCGTAGCGACGCATCAAGCGCTCGGCCACGGTGGTGTCGAGGAACTCCACCTTGACATCACCGGCCTCGCTGAACACATTGACATCCACTGAGGGGTCGGTCAGTTGCAGTGTGAGCCGCCCCTCCCCATCCCCGGTGCGCTGGAACTGCAGGTCAGTGATCTCGGATGCTATATCGGCCACGGGCACGGCCCCGGTCTTCAAACGGTTAGCGTCAGTGGTCGGCTTCATGTAATCAGCGCCTTCCTGGCCAACCAGGAGGTACAGGTTATTGCCGTCTACGCGCGTCTCGTAAGGTACCAGTTTGACCAGGTTGAGCACCAGACGAGTGCGATCGCCGGACTCCAGCACCACCGCCCCGGTGGCGTTGCCATAGGGCAGTGAATATCTCTTGCGCTCCAGGGAGCTGGTTGTATTGGCAAAATCAATGGCGATTCGCGCTGGCTTCTCTATGGCATAGGTTTTAATCTCCGGCGGCGTCTCGTTGAATTCAACCCGCACCTCGAATTTACTGCCCGGTCGCGAACTGAACTCGATATCCGTCACTGTTGGCGCTGCCTGAACAACGCATGCCAGCAAACTCGCCGTCAACCCGGCTGCACTGCGCAACCAACTGCCCACGCTGTAATGTCTTTTCCCCACGGCCTTTGTCCCCGAATATTGTTTTTTACTTGTCATGGCTATCACCCACGGCCTCGGCTTACATACCGCTTAATTTAATTGTACGCGGGCGCTCGACCCACCCGTCCTCGGTCCCGTCACTCACTATCTCGACTACCGCCACATAGGTATCGGTCATCTCAACAATCTTGCCGTGGTGACGACCCAGGAAATTACCCGCGGCGACCCGGTGCACGCCACCCTCCGGGTCCTTGACCAATGTCCAGTTCGACTCTCCTCGCTCCAGGCTGCCCACCATGCGCAGGGAATCAAAAGTAAATTGCTCCAGGAACTCCTTGGCGCGCGTATCATCGGGCCTGATCGAACTAATAGCCTGCAGGTGGGCGATTTCCCGCACCTCGATGGGCCGGTCAAACGGGCTGCGCAAGGTGGTGGCACTGTAGGAGAACGCCTCGTACGCCTTGAAGGTCGGTATGGGCGCGATAATGCCCCCCGGGCGGGCGCGTTTTTCCGCCATAAAACTGTCCAGGTCGCCAAAATCACGGCCGCCACAAGCGACCAGCAGCAAGGCTGAAGCCAAAATCGTTGCGCATGTACGCGGGAAACGGTTCATGCCTAGGTGTCCTCGTCCTTATAGCGGTATGTCTTGGCAATAATATTCATCTGCAGGCTATTGGCGTTGTCGCCTTTGGCCGAAATTTTAAAATCGTGCAGGGTGACAATGCGCGGCAGACCCGCCATGCCACTGATAAAGGCCCCCAGATCGTGATAGGAGCCGGTCGCACTAATGGCGATGGGCAGTTCTACATAGAATTCCCGGGCCTGTTCTTTCTGCAAGTCGATGGTCGCGATATTCAAGCCATTGAGCAGGCCCTTGTTGGTGATATCCTCCAGCAAGCCAGGCACCTCTGTCGCACTGGGCAACTGACTGACCAATGCCCCGAAGGACTCTTCCATCTCTACCATCTGTTGCCGATAGGCATCCAGGTTGGCCGCCTGGAACGCTTTTTTCTCAAACTCTTTCTTCAGCGCTATTTCCTTGGTTTCCACTTTAGCCAACTGCAGCTGCATGTCTTCAATATGGTAGTAATAGCCCCCCACCACGACGGCGGCCAGCAGCGCCACCCAGATAATCAACTTGATCGCAGCAGGCCATGACCCTACATTATCAAAGTCCAGGTCATTAATGTCGAATTCGCGCAGCCCGCGCATTGTATCTTCAAATGCCATCGCTCATCCCTCCGCGTCTTCGTCACCGGTTTTCGGTAACTGCAGTTTCACGGTCAGGTTAAATGTAGTTGCCTGATCCCCGTATTGTGGTGCCGCTCGCACCTTGTCCAGATTTGGATTCGCCAGCCAATCCGACGCATCCAGGCGCCGCATCAGGCTTGAAACCCGGTTATTGGACTCGGCGATACCGCTGATGGATATAGTTTTACCCTTGGTGCTCAAGTTAGTGTAGAACACACCGTCCGGTACGGTGCGCACCAGTTGGTCCAGCACACGTACGATGATCGGCCGGTTGCCCTGCAACTCCTGAATCACCCGCATACGGTCCAGTAATTGGTTGCGCCGCTTCTGCAGATCGCGAATTTCCGCTACCTGCTTGTCCAATACCTTGATATTTTCGGTCAGGTACTGGTTGCGCGCGTTCTGGTTATCGATCTGACCATTGACGATGCGGTCGGCCAGCAGCACCAGACCCGCCCCGGTGGCCAGTACAAACACGAGACTGATAAGAAACTGCTTCTTGAGTTCCTGGCGTCGTTCCTCTCGCCACGGCAGTAGATTGATCTGTGCCATTAGTCAAAGCTCCGTAAGGCCAGGCCGCAGGCAATCATCATTGCCGGCGCATCGCTACTGAGCGCCACCGCATTGACCCGGGACGATATGGACATCTCGGCAAACGGGTTTGCCACCGCGGTTGGTGTGCCCAGTTTCTCTTGCACCAGGTCCGACAGGCCCTCCATGGAGGCAACACCGCCGGCAAGAATTATGTAATCTACATCGTTGTACTGGCTGGAGGAGAAAAAGAACTGTAGCGAGCGGGCAACCTGCTGCACGACCGCGTCCTTAAAGGGCTCCAGCACCTCCGGCTCATAATCGTCAGGGAGTCCGCCCTGTTTTTTGGCCAGCCCCGCTTCCTCCAGCGGCAAACCGTAGCGCCGCATGATTTCATCGGTTAGCTGCTTGCCGCCGAATAATTGCTCTCGGGTATAAATAGTCTGGCCATTATTCAGTACGCTCAGGGTAGTCATGGTGGCGCCAATGTCCACCACAGCGACCGTGCTGTCTTCATCCAGGGCCAGTTGGTGCCGGACCAGCGAGAAAGCCCGCTCCATCGCATAGGCCTCAACGTCCATAATCCGGGATGTCAGGTCGGCCCCCTCTATCGCCTCTACGCGCGCATCAATGGTCTCCCGCCTACAGGCCGCAAGTAGCACTTCAACCTGATTGTCTCGCTCCGGGGAGGGGCCTTGTATTTCGAAGTCAATGGCGACTTCTTCCAGCGGGTAGGGGATGTATTGATCCGCCTCGAGGGTGAGCTGGGTCTCCAGTTCGTCCTCGCTCAAACCCTCCGGCATATCGATTATCTTGGTGATAACAGAGGAGCCGGCCACCGCAGCGGCAGCTGTTTTAAGCTTGGTTCTGGATTGCGCCACGACGCTGCGAATGGCGTTCGCAACGCCGTCCACATCGTTGACGTTCTTTTCGATAACCGCGTCCTGCGGCAGCGAACTCACCGCGTAGCTCTCTACGCGATAGCGGTCCCCTGAATAGCTCAACTCCAGCAACTTCACAGTCGTTGAACTAATATCCAGCCCCAGAACAGGTGTCGCTTTTCTTTTCCCTATAAGTCCTAGCAACTTTTTTTCCCTATCAGTATCACTAACTTAGGATATTCTTATGCTTCGATACATTAATTAACAGATATAACACAGTCCCAAATATATCAAAACCCAAAAAAGGCTTATAATTACCATATGAACCATCTTGCCCTCTTTTAAAAGTAATACAAGCCACTGTTTTGTAAAGGGATAAATGAAATTCTTACGCTTTCTTGTGCGCCTCGCTCTGTTTGGCTCCTGTGGCGCCTTATGGCTATTCGCCGGTGTCTACCTGTATCTGAGCCCCAACTTACCCGATGTTGAGACCTTACGCGACGTAAAACTGCAAACTCCCATGCGGGTTTATACCCGCGATGGGCTGCTGATCGGGCAATTCGGTGAGCAGAAGCGCAGCCCCCTGCCCTTTGACGCCATACCCGAGCAGTTCATCAAGGCCTTGCTGGCGGCGGAGGATGACAATTTCTTCGGCCACGGCGGCATCGATGTCATGGGGCTGATGCGCGCCGTGTCCGAGCTGGTACTCACTGGCGAAAAGGGCTCCGGCGGCAGCACCCTGACCATGCAGGTGGCGCGCAACTACTTCCTGACCCTCGACAGAACCTTCATGCGCAAGTTCAACGAAATCCTGCTGGCGATTGAAATCGAGCGGGCACTGGACAAGCAGGAGATTTTCGAACTGTATTTCAATCGCGTTTTCCTGGGACACCGGGCCTACGGCTTCGAGGCGGCGTCACTGGTCTATTACGGCGTGGGCATCTCAGAACTGGATCTGGCACAACACGCCATGCTGGCGGGCATCCCCAAGGCGCCGTCACGCAACAACCCCATCAGCAGGCCGCAAGCGGGCAAACAGCGACGGGACTGGATTTTGGGTCGTATGCTCGATCTGGGCTATATCAACAACGAACAATACAGCGCGGCCACACAACAAGCCGTGGCCGCACGACACCACGGGGCACAACTCAGTTTTACCGCCCACTACGCGGCGGAAATGGCGCGACAGGAGATGCTGCGGCGCTACGGCATGGCGGCCTATAACGACGGCTACCACGTTTACACCACCATCAACAGTGACTTGCAGCAGGTTGCGCGCCTGGCTGTTATCGATGGCCTGATCACCTACGACAAACGGCACGGCTATCGGGGCCCGGAGCGGCAACTGGCACCGGCCGATGGCGACTCGGAGCAACTTTGGGCACAAGCCCTGGCCGAAACAGCCGTTATCGCCGGCATGCAACCCGCCGTGGTCACCGCCATAGAACCGGACAAAGTCATTCTCTTGCTGGCCGATGGCCGCCGACAGGAACTGTTGTGGGAAAACGGCCTGCGCCAGGCCGCCCCCTACCTCACAGAAAACGCCAAAGGGCGGCGCCCCAAAACTCCGGGGGATCTATTGGCCGTGGGCGACCTGATTCGCATCACCCAACAGGATGACGAGTGGCGCCTCGCCCAGATTCCCGCGGCTCAGGCCGCCCTGATATCTCTGAACCCCGATAACGGCGCCATTATCAGCATTGTCGGCGGTTTGGGTTTCGAATTGAGCAAGTTTAACCGGGCCACGCAGGCCCAGAGACAGCCGGGCTCCAATTTCAAACCTTTTGTTTACAGTGCCGCGCTGGAAGCCGGATTTACCGCCGCCAGCATCATCAATGACGCCCCCGTGGTCATGGAGGACAGCTCCCTCGAAGACATCTGGCGGCCGGAGAACGATGGCGGCAAATTCTACGGGCCAACCCGGTTGCGCTGGGCACTGACCAAATCCCGCAATCTGGTCTCAATCCGCTTGCTGCAGCAACTGGGCGTCAACACGCTGATCGACTATGCGCAGCGCTTCGGCTTTGACACCTCCGAATTCGCGCCGGATCTATCTCTGGCGCTGGGCACCCACGCCATGAGTCCACTGGAGCTGGTCACCGCCTATGCCATGCTGGCCAATGGTGGCTACCATGTGGAACCCTACCTGATTCAGCGCATAGACGACCTGGCCGGGGAGACGGTATTTGACGCCAGACCCCTCACCGTCTGTCGTGACTGCGCGCGCGTCACACAGCCGACTGAAAGCGGGACTGAATTGAGTATGGAGGAAATACTCATCGCGCCAGAGTCCGAACAGGACACCCCGCCTGCGGCGCCACGGGTCATGGATGAGCGGGTGAACTACATCATCAACAGTATTCTCAGGGATGTCATTACCCGGGGTACCGGGCGCCGGGCGCTGGTGCTGGAACGCTCGGATATCGGCGGCAAGACCGGCACCACCAATGGCCCCATGGACGCCTGGTTCTCCGGCTTCAACCGGGATGTGGCCACCTCCACCTGGGTCGGCTTCGACAACTACACTCCACTGGGGCGCAAGGAATTCGGTGGCACCGCGGCGCTACCCATCTGGATTGATTATATGCGCGAAGCCCTGCGCGACAGCCCCGAGGTCGAACGCCCCCTGCCCCCCGGCATTGTTCATGTGAGGATAGACCCCGACACCGGGCAGCTGGCCCGCTCCAGCCAACGCAATGCGATTTTTGAGTATTTCCGGGAAGAACACGTACCCCGTCACAGTGCGCGGGAAGATGGCCCCGGCTCAGGCAGCCAGGGCACCGATGATCTGGTAAGAGAAATTTTTTGACGCCTCCATTGCTCTAACCCGGGGTCGGCAGCGAGGATTACAGGCTTGGTTGGTAATCTCGCGGGTATGGCAGTCTGGCAACGCCACTGTCCACCGCGGCGCGAGCGACCGCCGGGGCGATGCGGGCCAGGAGACGGCTGTCCACCGGCTTGGGGATGATATAGTCAGGGCCAAATGCCAGGGACTCCAGGCCACATGCGGCCAGCACATCACCGGGCACCTCCTCACGCGCCAGCTCACACAGGGCCCGCACCGCGGCAATTTTCATCTCCTCGTTAATACGGGCAGCCCGCACGTCCAGGGCGCCACGAAAGATGAAAGGAAAGCCCAATACGTTGTTCACCTGGTTGGGGTAATCCGAGCGCCCGGTGGCGATGATCAAATCATTCCTGGTGGCCTGCGCCAGTTCCGGCCTGATCTCCGGATCCGGGTTGGAGCAGGCGAATACCACCGGCCTGTCCGCCATGGACAACAACATTTCCGCACTCAGCAGGTCGGCCCCAGACAGGCCGATGAATACATCCGCGCCATTGCAGGCATCGGTCAGACTGCGCTTGTCGGTGTGGTTGGCGAACTCCTGCTTATAGGCATTAACGCCCTCTCTCCCGGCGTAGATCACACCGCGACGATCAAGCATAAAGATATTCTCGCGCCTGGCGCCCACGCTGACCAACAGGCGCATGCAGGCAATGGCCGCGGCACCGGCGCCCAGGCAGGTGATAACCGCATCTTCTAAACGCTTGCCCTGTATCTCCAGCGCGTTGAGCAGGCCCGCGGCTGTCACAATGGCGGTGCCGTGCTGATCATCATGGAAAACCGGGATATCGCACTGCTCGATAAGGGCGGCTTCAATTTCAACACACTCGGGGGCCTTGATATCTTCCAGGTTGATACCCCCGAAAGTGTCGGCAATGTGCGCCACGGTGGCAATAAACTCTCCGGCGTCTTCTGTGTCCACCTCAATATCAATGGAATTGAGGCCCGCGAAGCGTTTGAACAGATCTGAAAAAAGCCGCACTGGCCTACCATGCCGAGCCCATACCGGGGAAAATCAGTATAGAGCTCACCAAGCCCGCCGAGACCCCGCTGGACCTCTCCCTGGCCTACAGCCCAGGCGTGGCAGAACCCTGCCGGGAAATCGTCAGAGATCCAGAGCTTGCCTACCGTTATACCGGCAAGGGCAACC
>PVMS01158753.1_pt1 | contig 18977 bp, 16 predicted proteins | sample 1853461 | NCBI WGS metagenome assembly PVMS01 (sample SAMN08582032, study PRJNA380276) | Marine sediment metagenome, whole genome shotgun sequencing project. | isolation source: ocean sediment barecode stripped | collected 2017 | reverse complement strand
TTTCTTGTTTTACCGAATTTAGATAGGATGATAGACTTTTATTTATGAAAGACTCATTCTCTTTCGAAATAAATTTTAATTTTATATTAGATGGATTAATAGTATGATATATCCGTGGTAATTGATAATAACTCATAATATAATTATTCTATAGTGTTTATATTTATTCGCCTATTTAATTTTGTAATACGTTTCCTTCCCGTTTTTTGTTTACCAAGATCTACTGATTCTTCTTGGGTTCCGCTTGCGGAAGTCATAACACGTAATACTTTATTGGCGTCGACATGTCTTATTTTTTTAAATATGAAAAATCTGTTGTAAAAGGAAACGCGTTTTTCTTGGGGAGTCATATTTTGCGCCGTTCCTACATCCACTTTTTTAAAGAAGCCTTGTGCAATTTGCTGTTCCATTGCCGAAAATAACTCATTAAATAAACCTGTGGCATTTGGCAATCCCATTGCTTGTGCCTCTTCCCGGGTTACTAATTCAAATCCATAATTTTCAAGGAGGGAACGCAAATAAGCAAAGTTAACCAAATATTCTTTGAATACTTTATTAATAGATTCTTGATATACATTGATGGCATAACCTAAACAGGTTTCATTGTCTTCAAATTGTGCGCTTGTATATTTTTTGGTAATTTCCCACATTTTTTTTTCATTGTGGTAGGCAATGAGGGACTGACCCTCTTCTTTATTTTCAAGGGCGGAAAATACAGTGGCGCCATCATAACACGTTCCGATAAAATGTCCACCAACCTTACAGTTTTCACTTATATTTCGTAGAATATTTTGAAGGGTTGATTGATTTTCGAAAAAGTAATGCAGGGCAAATTGGCAGGAGACAATATTGAAGCCATCTTTTCCTGTCCCATACTGTTTGTATACAGCGCTTCCTAATTTACCCTCATCCTTGGGTCCCTTGCCAAAGATGGCTGCAAGAATTTGTTTTCCTCGCGAATTTGTTGCAGCATCCCCATTTCGTAAATTCAACGAGCTATTGCCTTCTATGAAGAGTGCGGCAGGCATTGTATGGAAACGTTTTTTATAGTTGAGATATCGAGCGCATGCGCCATCTTTACGATTTTCGATATTATCGCGCGAGATATCAATGCCGAAAACGAATCGTAAATGCGCTGCGATCCATTTGGACATATCACCGGCTTTCCCAACGGCAAGATCTATAAGGGTTTCGCCGGGTTTTGCCACTCCCTCAATGATACGCCGTTTGACGTACAAATTATGAAAATCTCGCATACTGCGCGTAATTGTTCCATCGGCGCGCTTATAATAAACATCATCCTCTGCAATTGCATCTGGTATGCCTTGCCCTGTTTCCAACATTTTGCTTGTGATGGGATAATGAATTGAATGCCATACGCTTTCCGCAACATGATAAGCGTTCCCATAATTTTTAAGTCCACGGCGCAACTCATTTGTTTTATCATGCCTCACGCGAATGGGTATCCATTTCCAATATTTTTCTTTCGTTGGATCATATCTAAATTCAACAATAGTATTATCTTCAAAGACTTCCCTTTGATTTTCGGTTAACATATAATTACTTCCATAATCATCGAGTTTAACGAGAACATTGGCGACAGACGCATCTGGATCACTTGGCGTCGTGGGATAAAAAGGCATGGGTTTGTAAGTATTTCTTTCATAGGACCGTTTGCTGGGGTATTTTTCTTCAATCATATCTTGGCAAGGATTAAGATATCCGTGTTTCTTGGCGTCATAACCTACTCTGAGCGTGAGTTGTTTGAATTGGGGAATTTGACGCGTAGCAGCCATATTTTCACCACTTTCAAAAATATTTCCTATATAGTCTTGTCCATCTGGCGTTTTAACTGTTGAAACTAAGAAATCAACGGTGTTGAATTCTGGTGGTTTCCATTTAAGAGAGTAACGCCATGTTATCTTTCTTGAAGGCGGTGTTTTTGCGAGAGTATCAGAAGCTACCCCTTTATCAATTGGTGTAAAAATTAAACCATCCGTTTCATAATTGAAAATTCCATCTTTGATATTATCTAAAATTTTTTTGCAGGAATTAAATATGCTATCTCCTGCGGATTTATAGAACGTCTTCGCTTCTATTGAAAGGGGGGCTTTTTCTTTACCTGTTATAGAAACGACGTTTATTTCCTCAAGGAGGGCATTTGCGGCACCAAGGCGTGTTTTGGGATACTGAAGGGTTTTTGTGGCAATAAAAGGCAGCGCTCGCAAATCTTTTCCGGCGCGAAAATAAATATCAAATACGAGGAAGAGATTTATGAATTTTCCCAATTTGTCACGAAGAACGTGTTCCCCGTCGAGTAGAGAGTTATACAGTAGTGCATTATTGCACTTGCAGCCTGTAAACTGAACTCGCATATTGGTATTCAAGAAATACAGTTTACCTTTGGGGGCAATATAAAGTAATTTTCTAAGTCCGTCTGCTTTTTCTGTGACGGTATAGGGCATTCTTATATTGGCGGCTTTTGACTCGGGATTAAGGGGGACAATATTGGACATTTCTAAAGAAATAGATGAGGGTCCGATAAAATCGCTGGGGCGGACTTCTGTTTTTTGTCTTTTATCAATTAATTTTAAATATGATTGAATAACTGTTTTTTGTTCAGAAGTCCCTATGGGAAAATTTGTTTCTTGAATACCTCCAAGAACAAATAAAACGATCTTTTTCATTTTTGCTATTAATGTCTCAACGGAATTATTGCTACCTTTTAAAACGTCAGGAGAGTCTATCTCGATTTCAATCTCGTAATTTTCTGGATTTGTAAAAACGCCCGCCTCTTGGATGTTATAGGCAGAAATGAGTTGCCCATGATGTGAATTGGAATTTTTAACAATGCTGCAATCAACTTTCATTGGAAAGTCTTTATGTCTGAAAGTAAATCTCTTTATGAACCGGAAATTTTTTTTTGATCGTGTCCATTTTCTCAGAATAGAATTGACAATACCGCTATTTTTTTTGAGAGGATTTTCTTCTTTGAGGTCGACACGAAAATGAAAATCATCATAATTTACTGGAGCGATTCTTTCGCCATCAATAATTTTGGAACGCTTTTGGTAAAAGTTGGTATATGGTGGAGGATTATCTAAGGGAAAACTATTTTTTTTACAATATGTTTTAATATTGCTTAGTGATGATATTTCCGTTCTAATATTGGACATGCGAACAGTGCCAGTTTTTCTATCCATAAATTCATTTTGTATCCTCAATAAATAAATGCCTGTTGGACGTTCTATGGTGAAGCCTTTACTTTTTAACCTTTGAATAACATTATCGAAGGCGATGCGCGAAATTTTCTCATATTTTCTTGTGAAAAATTTCACCTCGAGCTCATTTTTTCCTTCTGCTTCAAGATATATTTGAAAAATTTTTTGTAAAGGATTAGGAGGCATGAATATATACTAAATTAATATAAAAAATCTTTATTCAATTTTGATTGTATTAATTTATATATATCCTGTTTGTTACAAATACGATTATTTTCATAGATATTTATATTGATTTGTTTGCAAATTTTTTTTGAGATCTCCGACTTTATATGCAGAACATCCACGCAGAGGTTTTATAAGATTATTAATTTCCCACATATTATTAAGTTTCTCTTGCATTGCGGATAAGCTTCCATTATATAGTCCGTAGCGCCCTTGATTTTTGATAATATAAAAGGGATTCGCCTTTGTGTTTGGCTGAACATATACATAAAAGTAGTGTTCTTCAACAAGTGTTACATTAATATTATGTAAGGCACAAAGGCAAATAAAAGAGGTATTAGACAATATTTTGTTGTTAAGTAAGTCATCTTCTATGGATCTGCGTTTCCACTTATTTTTTTTTAATAATTCTTTATTGGTTCGCAACAGTTCAATATGGGATATTTTACATTCTTTTTCAACGGAAAATGAATTTCTCCCAACGAGATAAAATGCATCCCAACCGTTGATCATAATATAAAAACACCAAAAAAGAGTATCTTTATATTTTGGAATGAAGGCATCAGTGACTTCTTTCTTCGATTTATTATTTTCACATTTAGTTCCCGACCGAGATTTTTTTAAAGTATCTTTAAAATTAGCCAGAGAATGATTATTGAACATATAAGGTTGTAGTTGCTGAAGAATACTTGTCATTTCTACATACTATAACTATAATCTTTATTATCTTTGAAAAAAGATAATTTATATTGCTCTTTCTGTTGTTCTACGACATCTAATTGATTTTGCTGCGTAGAAACATAATGTAAATACTTATCTATCTTTTTGATTATTTTATTGCCTAATTCATTCATATTGACAAAAATGCCATTTCTATTTTCTGTGTAGTTTACGTTGTCTGTTTTTAATATTTTGAAAATTTCTATTTGGTGAAATTTATCTAACGCTTGTATCTTATCGCGTAATATGATTATTTTTTTCATTAAAAAATGTAATCTATATTTTTTAAGTCTTCTTTCCGCCAATAGATTTAGGTTCTATAAGGGTTGCTATAACAGAAATATATTTATCATTTAATTCAAAACGTTGTCCAATAATACGAACATTAATAACATCTCCCTCTTTTTGCATTGAGAAATATTTACTTTGATGGTGATGGTCACGCGCAATGAATATTATGAGGGGCGATTGTTTATCATTTATTTCCGCTCTAATTCCCGCCTTTGTCACATTGCGGACAATGCAAGATAATTTTGTGCCTTCTACGGGTCGGCATACCTGACACTCAAATGCAACATCGAAAGTTACAGAATCCCCACTTATCATTCCTGAGGAATAAGTTATAATAGAGAGGGAGTGTGGTTTAACATAGCCTTCATTATTGCATCTCCCCTCTAATTCGTTAGTCAATTTACTTAATAAGACTGAGTCAATATTATTCCCAATAATGTTGTATGGTAACTTAACTTTTTTGGATAGTAACATCTTCATGTATAGTCTCCGTCTTTGTTTTTTGGATTTGTCTTTTTTGTACATGCTATATAAATATATGTAGAAAATCTATATATATTTATTTTTCAATTTTGTTATATTGTGCCGCGAAGGAGGATAAAAACCATGTCTTTGCTTTATCTTGACTATTAAAGTAACGGAGGATAAATTCTTCAATGTTGCATAATTTATCGCGTGAAAACCCCCTTGTCACCGCAATTTCATTTTTATTTTGCGTATCGCCTGCCGTAAATTGGATATTTCTCATCGAAATAACGGGGCTTTTTTTCATTAGCGTATTTAATAAATTTTTTGTTTTTGTCTTTTGTTGTGTTGAGCATTGAAATCCCTTCATGATACGTCTAGATTCTTGTTCACGGTTCATTATTTTGAATTTAATATTTTTAGATTTGTCCACCCCCATAAATCCAAATATTGGGTTTAGGTGCGGGGCATCGTATATTCTTTTAATTTCAGCAATAAACCCCCCTTTAACTAAATCATCTCTGGTAATTTCACTCCACACATTTTTTTTAAGAATAAAGAATGATTTGTCCATTCTTTTTGCCCCTGCATTATATTTAATAAATGGGATGATATTACCCTTGGAAGTTTTAATTATAAAGTTTTCGTTGATCGTCTTTTTCATTCTGCGATCGAATCTATCAAGAGATTCTAAAGCCCACAGTTCATTTAAAACAACTAATTTATGTTCGAAGGAAAGACTATCAAAAAGATGTTCACATATGAAATTTAATAAAATATTTTGTTCGATTTTAAATGGTGGTGCATTAAGAATCTGTAGAACGGAGTGAAGACCTGCCGCCCAATTATCATCGCAACGTTCATCACTGGTAGCACATCTATATAATTTACGCAGTGTATCTATGATATCCATAGCTGGCGCTTGTCTTTTTTCTTGAATATTTTTTAAAATTATTTTACCTCTTTTGTAGGCGAGAGATCGACTTCTTTCGTAATAAGGGATTTGTTTATCATCAATATTGAGTGGTTGAAACATATAATAATCCCCTATGTTTACCAAATGCCCTAATCTTCCAAACATGTCTGTAACATATTGATTTTGATCATTAATTAATTGTGATAATGCAGAATTAATTTGCATTAGGGGATATGGTTTGTTGGCGCGACTACGATTCACTAAATCTGTTTTTGAATATACATATTGCTCTTTCATAAGAGTAGAGATACGACGTATTATCTTATCTATATTCATTACAATAAATGTTTCGTTATAAGTATCATCGTTAATATCATCTGCTGTTATTTTCTTAAAGGGGGTACATTTATACGCACATTTTTCCATATAATCGCAAAGTGATGAGTAAGGTTTATTTTTAATATTAAAGGGTGTGCGTGATTTTTTTGATGCAAATATTTGGTTTACTGTCTTATCAATCGAAAGATTATTATATGATGCGTTGAGTATGCAGTCAACGGCATTTTTTTTAAGAATTCTACTTATCTGTCCTATGCCGACCGCTTTTATTTCTGCTTTGCGATACATGTATAAGTCGGCGGATTCTTCACCTTTTTTTTCATTGAGTCTTGACCCATATAGGTATAGTTCAACATTACGATCAACATATGGTAAATTTTTATGACTGCAGTTGCGAACGGCTCTTCCAATTACTTGTTCCGTCCTATTAAGATTATACCAAGGCTCTAGAATATGTACTTGCCGTATATTTTTAAAATCGAGTCCTTCAGCGCCTGCTTTTGTAATTATCACAATTTTTACTATTTCCCCGTTAATATTTTCTGCATCTGTGATGGCTTTCATTTCGATTTTATTTTTATTAGGGGATAAATTAATATCTCCTGTGATCATTGCATACTTGGCGGGTTTAAATGGTTTCGTCGATTCTTGCGGATCAAGAGTGTCGAAAGATACTGGTGGGTGTGGTGGGCTTCCGAAGAGCGAGGGTCGTCCAAATCGTGTGATGCCCATTTCTTCTAGCGCGAGGGCGACGGGAATGCATCCTGCATCTAGGTATTGTGAATAAATTAAAATTATTCCCTTTGATTTTTTGATTGTATTGGTAAAACTGGCAATTTTTGCACTATATTTGTATATTTGATCCTGTGAAAATACGCGACCGTATTTTTTCAATGCACTACTTCTATAATTAAAATTTTGTTTTTTTTTATTATATTTCATTATTCGCTGTAATCCTTTCTTACCGTACAAGTTTGTTTCATCTTTGATTGGTAAATCGTAAGGATATATCATATTTAATGATTGGATGGCAGTTCCTATAGCTTCATAACCAAGACCTGCTTTGACTGATAGTTTAGTGGGAAGTTTTTCTTTTATTTTATCGACAACAGCATTATACCCCTCGTCTTGATAAGCGTCCAGCTGTACTATATATAAATCCAAATGTTGTATAGGATCAAGTATATCAATATTATTTATCTGTTGAACAGGATAGAACCTACCACGGTTATTTTTTGATGCTTTTTCTTCTATTGCTCGCAAAGAATGTTTTTTTTTGAATGTTTTGGGCCATATTCGGTAAGGAAATGTATAGGGATTTTGACCTCGTAGATAGGATACATATCCAATGGCTTTAGAAATTAGCGTTTCTGTATGAACCTCTCCCTTTTTATTGAAAATATCGGACATTTGCACAGGAGGTCTTTTATCATTAACATTCATAATATTTAACAACCATACTATTTCTTCGCGATTATTATACATTGGGGTGGCGGAGAGAAAGAGGAGTTTTAAGTTGATTGTATTTTTTACGACTTTTAACAAGTTAATAGCCACCTTTTTTTGCGGATTATCCGCTGAATGGCGTATATTGTGCACTTCATCAATGACAATTAATGAATCAGAAAATCTTTTGTGTATTAATTTTTCTTGTTTATCCGCGTCCTTTACTAGCTTTAATATTCGCTCAATTAAATTGGAGAATTCAGTATAACCTATAAATTGGTATGAAGATCTAATGATTTTATTTACTTCGCGAATAACAAGATCTCTTGATAAATGTTTCATATTCATGGGATTGATTTCCTTTAAATATGAATTTCCTGTGCACGCTTGTAAATTCCATAATCCATTTATTTTTTTAAGTTTTCTGTGATCGAAGAGTTGTGTTTTAAAATTTTCTTTTACATTTGGCGAAGCTACAACCCATATTTTTTTCATATTATTGGTTTGTTTTTGATATTCTCTTTGCATTTCGCACACTGAGATAGCAGAACATGTTTTGCCTGTCCCGAGTCCGTGATAAAGTAATAAACTATTATAGGGAGTTTGTGAAGAAAGAAAATTGCGCACAAACAGTTGGTGAGGCATTAATTCAAATTCTTTTTCGTGACAGAGGAAATTTCCATATTTCCGAACATTCTGGATGTCTTCTTGAGGATAGCGTGTATCCCAGAATTGTCGTTGTTCGCTTATTTTGATATTAAAATCAGGCGCACCTACCAATGGATATAAAAAATCATAATTTTTTTTAATAGTATCATTTTCGTTCATATTAATATACTATAAGATTAATCTATATTTATCTAATGTATTATTTATTTTATTAATGAGGTCCTTCTTTTCTAAATGATAAGGTCTTATAAATGATAAGCATTTTTCTAAACTTAGCCAATTTACTTGACTTACTTCACTTTTTTGAAAATCATTTATTGGTTGCACATCTTCATTGAGCATACCTATAAAATATTTAGATTTATAAGATTTAAAGTTGGAGCCTGTATAGATTTCTTCAAATGGTATTATGTTTTGAATAATATTGATATCGTGTTTGCTATACCCTGTTTCTTCCTCAAACTCTCGTAAGGCGCAATTTAGGTCATTTTCTTGATAATTGCGTCGTCCTTTGGGAAATTCCCATTCTGGCGAGCTCCACCGCGTATTGCTTTTTTGTACCAACATTTCGAGATTATATTGCTCGCCATTTTTGAGTTCTTGCCCTTCAGTTATTGCATGGAACTTTTCTTTGGATATACTTTCTTCGCCTCTATATTGCATCCCAATAAATTCGCCCCATAATCCTTGCCATAATGTTTTAAAATCGTTTTTAATGATACTTTCTTTTTCATCGTTGGTCATTTCATTGATGAGATTGCTGAGATGTAAGGGTGAATATATTTTATATTTCCCCCTCATAAAATCAACGAATCCTAAGCTATTTTTTCTGCATATCATGAGATATTCTCTTTTATTATTGCGTATTCTAAATATTATAAGTCCAATACTGGTAATAGGTCTTTTACATTGATGGTATAAATGTCCTTGTTTTCCACAATTATTGCAAAAACTGTATTTTGCCATATTTATGTAGAAATGAAATAGTTTTTATATGCTTTGCTATATAATGAATACGGAAGTTTGGGGTCCTCATTTTTGGTTTACATTGCATACTATGTCAATGACATATCCTATTCATCCAAATACTGTAACAAAAAAAAAATATTATGAATTTATTACTAATTTACCTATTTTCTTGCCAAATTCTGATGTAGGAAATAATTTTGCAAAATTATTAGACGAATATCCTGTTGAACCTTATTTAAGTTCCCGAATGTCTTTTATCAAATGGATACATTTTATCCATAATAAGATTAATGTATCTTTAGGTAAGCCTGATATGCCATTTTATGAATTTTTAGAATGGTATCATAAACAGTATATTCCCAAGGACCTTAGTGATAAAGAAAAAAAACTATTGAATAAAAAATATATTGAAATGGCTGTCATTGTGATCTTAATATTAGCAGTATGCTACTGTTGGAAAAAATAAATATGATATATAGGTATATGAAATTGGAATTATTAATTTTTGGCATTACAGGATTTTTGATCTTGAATACTTATTATGACGGTAAGTATACAAAAATGTTAATGTTAGGTCAGAAGTATTTTAAGATGGCAATGTTTGGATTTATTGGCGTCTCCATTTATTTATTTATAAAAAAAAATCCCAAACAATCCAAAACCATGTTGGGCCACGCAAATGATATTATTCGTTATATGCCCATAGATAAGAATACAGCAGATATGGTTGCACCTTTATTTGACTTCACTTCTGTGCAACAAAAAATGTCGGAAGGTATTGTGGCGCCGCAAACCAAACGTATGATGCGCTCCGGACTTACTGCTAACTCCCGCTCCGTCAGTGAAACAAAGAAAAAATATGTAGCATCGAACCAGAATTGGAAATGCGCACATTGTGGCAGTCAACTTGCAGCTAGTTTTCAGGTTGATCATATAATCCGTTTGGCGGATGGTGGAACAAATCATATTGATAATTTAGAAGCCCTTTGCTGTAATTGTCACGGAAAAAAAACGATGATTGAAAATATGAAATAATAATCTATAGAGAGATTAATATGGTCGACTGGACAGGCTTTGATCCTTTTAGTACAACCCTTACAGCAATATATTTTATAGTTTTTTTTGTTCTCTTTCCATGCCTCCTGTATATTAAATTCAATGGGGCAACAAATTTTATTCAATTAGTAATAAATGGTATCAAAGATGTATATCATTATATTGAATTATTGCTCTTACCTATTTTTAGATTTTTGAACCCATACCCTTTCCAATCTATGTTATTACAATTTTTCTTTTGTTACTTGATATTTTTTGCTATTTTTATCACACATCCCTTTCCTATCCTTAAACGATATGCTAACACAGTAGATACAGTCTTATATAGTTTTTTAGGTTTTTTTCTGCTTACCCTTTTTATTCAATTTGCAGTCCCTTTTTCATCGGAGGGGGGGCAGTCTCATCAACCATCCGGCTTTAAACAGAATAAATTACATCTGCGAAGAAATATTCCTATTTATTTGGGACTTTTGATGAGCATTGCAATTATTATTCTTTTAGCAGTTGCTATAGCATATTTTGGCGCGCATCACACAGATGCCAGCTGGATGATTATGACGGCAGCTATTGTCATTATGTGTCTCGCTATTCTCGCGGTAATATCTACTTTCCTTTCACAATTTACTGGAATTAATGTCCCATCACCTATGTATATATTTCATTACTTTTTCTCGAAGGCGATGTTTAAGGATATACTTACTTATATAGAAGAAAGCATTGAGGCAACCCCGCCCGCTATTTATATTTTAGTGGCATTTGAAATAAGTTATTTGGTTGCTTACGTCTTGTTGCCTATTCTCGGCAATGTTATTTATTTAAAGAGTCCGGGGAATAAAGATTATGATTGGCTTTTGAAGAAAAATATAAGGTCGTTAAATGCCAGTATTTTATCACAGAAAGAATATTTAAAGTCGTTGAAGGGCGGCATTGATATTGATTGGACGAAGGTAGAGGGGGTAACTGATTTAGAATTGAGGACTATGCTATACGGTGTGGGTTATACGACTGCAACTGAGCCGGCGGCTGGTGTACTTGTGAGGCAAAATCAAGCGAAAGTTCTTGCTATAATGCAAGAAATAGTTGATCTTGAGGATAAGATGCAAGTGTATAAAGCCGAAGAAAAACAAAATAAAGATTATTCTTCGAAACAACTTTTAAGAGAACCCATATATACCGATAAAGTCGTTAAGTTAGGGTCCTTTGAAGACCTGAAGGTTGGCGATGATTATAATTACCAATATACACTTTCTGCGTGGGTCTTTGTACATAATCAGCCTCCTAATTATCGCTACAGTGCCGAAAAATTCACTTCCTTATTAAATTATGGTGATAAACCCAATATTTTGTATAATATTAAAACCCAAACATTGCGTTTTGTTGTCAAAACAAATACAGAGGAAAAGATTGTTTTTGAAACAAAAGGCTTCCCTTTGCAACGATGGAATAACATCGTGATTAATTATGATCACGGAACTTTAGACATTTTTATAAATGCCAAGTTGGTAGCTTCTATACCTTCGATAATTCCCGATATGAAATTTGATGTAGCAGTTTCTGGGGAGAAAGATGGTATTAGCGGTGGAATTTGTAATGTGGTGTATTTTTCTGGTAATCTGTCACTCGATCGCATAGAATTTTATTATAAATTGCTCAGGTCGCAACGATACCCGGTTTTTGGGTCACCGATCAATAAATATTTAAAAAAACCATTGGCTGATCTCTCTAATATGTATCATGAACACAAGACAGCTGCAATTATTTTAGGAGTAATGACCTGTGTAATTATCCCTGTAGTTGTTTGGCATAAATCGAGATGATAAAATCATGTATTTAAATTAAATTCATGATTCTTTAGAAATATTCTCATACTATGATATATAATGAACATTATCGGCAAACTTATTATAGCCATAGTAATTTTGGTCATCTTAGTCACGATCTGGCAGTGGTATTTCGCCGGGAGTTCCTCGACTACTATTATAACGGGGCCTATGCCGGCGGAAAATGCGATTCAGAAAAATTTGGGAGCTGCCGTTAGTAACATAGGAACAGCTCATTACAGTTATTCAATATGGATTTATGTCAAAGATTGGAGTTTCAGAGTTGGTGAACCCAAGGTTATCTTCTCGCGCAAAGATGGCACCGGCGCTGTTGGACCTGAACTTGTTCTGGGAGGATCGGAGAATACCATCACAGCTTTAGTGTCGCAGTCGGGTCCGCCGGGCACACCGCCCTTCACACAATGTCAAGTTACACAAGTGCCGCTTCAAACTTGGGTAAATATCATTGTTGTGTTGAATCAGCAAGCTTTAGATATATATATAGATGGGAAATTAACTAGAACTTGTGTATTAGCAGGACCTGTCAGAATGAACCAAGATTCTGGCTTGTGGGTTTGCCCGCCGATGGGACAAAGTAACAACCGGGGCTTTGATGGATATCTCGCGAGTTTTAGGGCATTCCCATATCCCTTGAATCCGCGCCAAGCATACGAAATCTACCGCGAAGGACACGGCGGCGTCAGCGTAAGCCTCTTCAATAAATATAGATTGAAATTGGCTTTCTTGAAGGGTAATCACGAAATGGGCAGTTTCGAAATCTAATTTATTCCTTATAGTATATATATATGAAGAGTATCAGAAATGGTTTTTCCAATTTGGGTAGAGAGGGCAATAGAATCTTTAGCAAATTCGGCGGACGTGCTGCATATGGCGCTTCGCGGAATTTTTTTAATTCTAATACTTTGATCGCAAAGGTAGCTTTCTTGTTATTGATGGTTATTTTCTTCCTCATCGTAATTAGATCCGGAACTGCATCTATGGCTTGGTTGACAAGTCCGTCACCTGATCCCTCGTTTTGGGTATCGGGTAACTGCAATGCTGGTAGTAGGGGGTGTAATTATTCACGTTTTCAACCTGATGCGACAGCAGGCAACACGTGGATACAGGGGCCGTGCCCCATAACTACCTGCGAAAAGGCTCATTGTCAGACTGTGTTACGTTCCAAGGATGGTAGATATGGTATTGAATTCACTTGGTCTATCTGGTTGTGGATTGATAAAATTGGCAATTCAGCGGGACAGTCATCCCTGCAACGGCAACATATATTTAGTAAAGGTAGCGACACTGTGAGCATGGACGATCCCACAGCGCAGACGAAGGAAGATAGTAAAGGGATGATGACGCCTAACAATGCACCAGGACTCTATTTAGATACTGCAAAAAATTCGCTCTATGTGGTCATGAATACCTTCGATCAGATTGACGAAGAAGTCGAAATTAATGACATCCCCTTGAACAAATGGATTAATGTTATCATTCGTAACGAAGGTAGAATTCTGGATGTCTACATCAATGGAACGATTGCGATTAGACACAAATTATCGAGTGTTCCCAAACAAAATTATGGAAACGTTCACGCCTCGAAAAATGGTGGATTTAATGGGAAATGGTCTCTTCTCCGTTATCATGACTATGCGTTGAATACTACGGAAATTATGAATATTGTTAGAGCCGGACCCGATCTTCGCACGTGCACAAACAATCCGGTTCTGCCGCCATACCTCTCTATGCAGTGGTATTTCGATAATCCTCAAGATATTGCAAATGCTGTGGCATATCCCAATAATCCCGCAAAGCCATTCTAATCATAAAAAGATAATAATTCAAATTTTAAATTATTATCTAAGAGCTATAAAGCATTGAGGAAGAACCCGTCTGACTTCCAGCTGTTGGCATTGTCTCTCCTCGCCCTCCATATTTAACATTTCTGTCTTGCTGTGCAATGTACTGGGACATGGATTTTGTTTTTGATCCATAATTATTATAATAAGCATCTCTATCTCGGTATGTGCCATTGTAATTTCTATTATAGCTTTTATCTCCGGCGCCTCGCATGTCATAATACTGTGTAAAATCAAACTGGTCACCTGTAGAATAGCCGCTCTGCGTGCTACCATTGGATCCTCTCTGCGAGCTGCCCGATCCGCTTTGCGGGCCTTGCTGATAGTAGTGATCATTAAAATAGGGTTCTGGGGTATAAAGTTGATATCTACCATTTTTATAATAATACCATCCTGAACTTCTGCTCATACCGGGTCGCAATCCCGGATATTCACAAACAGCCTTTGACGGAAATATTTGTTCTGACATGCAGGAACCACGATCTTTGACATAGATACAGCTTCGGTAGCCTCTGTCTGTACCTACATAGCAGTATCCTTTCTGTGGTGGTTGCTGTATTGCGCTTTTCGTGGAAGAATCAGGACGCGGTGCCGGTGGAACAACCGAAGGGGGTCGGGGAACATTAACTGGTTCGGCTAAAGTGGACGATCTCTCCGGCGTCGGCGCCGATGGAATCGGCGAGGGTGATAATTTATCTTCAATCTTTTTAACTGTATTGCCAAACCCAATTGCATCAATGGATTTAACTACACCCTTCTTAACAAAACTGGTAGCGTTTTCAGCAAAAGAAAATAGATTCATACCATTGCGTTTTAAATATTGATAGATATAGTTGCCAAACATGGACAATAATAGCACTAATATAATTAACTTAACAATTTTGGTCATATTCATACTATATAAAAAAGAACAGATTTTATTTTGGATTTGTTATTTTCTTGTAATAATATTTGATAATTTATCCATTGTTTCCAATTTTTTAATGGTTTTCTCTAAATTTTTTTCACTAACGTTGTTAAAGAGGTAAGAGGTATTGGGTGCCTCTTCATTCTTTTTGACTTGCTTGTAAATTATATTTATTTTTGATTTTACTTTTTCAATAATAGAGTTATTGGAATACAAGGGTATGTCGAGATTGACATTTTCCGTGAGCAATGAAATTGCAAAATATAGAATATATTTTCTTTTATTTTTTGACGCTGATGTATATCTAATACAGAAAAGATCTAATAATGCTAATAAAATATCTTTAATTTGTGGTGATTTTTTTTCACCTATTATTAACAAAAGTTCCCAAACCATCCATATAACCTCCATTTGAAATTTTGGTTCTACAGGGATCACACTCCTTCTCTCTGCCACACACTTTGATTTTTTCCTTATACACATTTTGTCAAATTCCAAGATCCATTCTATCCAAAAACACGATTTTATCGGTCCTTTTGTTTTTAATAGATGATAGGCTAATTCATTTATAGCAATATACAGTTCTTGTGGATCCTTGGGACGAAAAATCAATTGCGCATATTGAGCACTGTCCGCCTTTAATGTTTGTGTTAATTGAGTTATATCAAAATACTCCTTATCTATTTTTATAGCATCAAAACTATTGCTTTTTCGTGATTGTGCTAGGACTGTTATGATTTCTGCAAAGAGTATTCTAATTTTTTTATTATTTCTCATACGCAATTCCTGTCCAGTATATCCATTTAACATTATTGTTTTGAATGCTTCAAAACGCATTTTCATGTATAATGGGAGTTTTGGATTGCTTAAATGAATGTTATAACTCATAAAATACAATAATATATTCCACATATCAACATAGTGTCCAGCGCAAATGAATTCGGCTCCCCAATAGCAAGCAGGTTCTATTTTTCCATTAAATAGCGCCTTTAGTAATTCTTTTTTAGCAGCACTTTTTTTAAATTTTGAGAAGGTGACGCCAATGAACATTTTTTTTTTACGAATATCATTTATTTCATTTTCATCCATTATATTAAATTTTATACAAAAAAAATACCATTAATACATATAAGAATGTCTGCCTGTAAAAAAATTATGAAGTTTTATGCAAAATCAAGTATTTGGACGAAATTGCTCTTATGGATTTTTGTTGTTTTTATTATTGCCGGGTTAATGAAAAAAGCCACTCCAGTACGGGAGGGGTTTGTACAAAGTGAAACGTTTGTGTTAAAGGAGGGGACTGATGTATTTGACGATTTTTATGCTTCCATCTACGATGATTTGGTGTTTAGTAGCGTTAAAAATGATTTTGAAATAGGGGAAATAATTACGAACGTAAAAACTTCTTCTGCCAGTAGGCTTTTGGATATAGGGACTGGTGCTGGTCATCACGTAAACTTATTTGCCCAAAAAGGCATTGATGCGACTGGTATCGATATCTCTCCAGCGATGATTGAGAGAGCGCAGAAATTATATCCCGATTCACAATTTATGCTTGGCGATGCTTTAGATTTCATGTTGTTTCCTGAACAATCCTTTACACACATAACAGCTCTTTATTTTACCATTTATTATATTAAAGACAAATTGCGCTTCTTCCAAAATTGTTTCGATTGGTTGATGCCCGGGGGATATTTGGTAATACATTTGGTAAACCGTGATCAATTTGATCCCATTGTAGAGGCCGCCGACCCCTTGTTTATGGTCTCACCGCAAAAATTTTCCAAGAAAAGGATCACAAATTCTTTAGTTAAATTTAAAGACTTCCAATATAAAGCAGATTTTAAGCTCGAAAATGGTAATAACCTTGGCATTTTTACTGAAACTTTCAAAGATGACAATTCTAAGAATATTCGACAAAATGTCCATAAACTGTATATGGAACCACAAAAACACATACTTGGCCTTGCAAAAGATACTGGGTTTATTTTATTGGGGAAAATAGATATGGTGAGTGTTCAATATGAATACCAGTATATATATATACTCGAAAAGCCCCAATAACGAGGATTACCCATATTTAATTCTTGCTAACATCTAATATGATAAAATTATATATCCTATTAGGTATTGTTATTTTGTATGTATTATTCATTCTATATTGCAAAGTATTCTACAGATTTTGGTCAACGCAACCCGTCTTTCATTTTCATAATTTATACTATTGGATTTTTCCACCGGGAATAATACAACATTCCCTTCCGCCTATTACTAAATTTTATGATCAGAATGTCACATTTAATTTTTGGTCAGCTATTTCTGATGAAACAAAGGACCAATTTTATCGCCTGAATAAAAATCATTATTTGCAAGATAAGACTATATCTTATAAGCCTACAAAGGAATCTATTGTAAGTTATTTTGAACATCATAATGACCCTTGTTTTATAGCACTTTTATATAAAGAAGATCCCCTTTTTCATTATTCTAAAAAAAATATTATTCCACGACAAAAATGTATTGCTTCTTTGACAAGTCGCCCCCTTACTATCTATTTACACGGCAATACCTTAAAAGTGAATTATGTAGATTATCTCTGTGTGCACAAGAAACACCGCAAAAAAGGGGTGGCACCCAAAATGATTTATAGTTATTATTATCAATCACGACGTAATAATGATATCGTCGCCTATCTCTTCAAAAGAGAGGGGGTGGAACTTTCATTACGCCTATGACCGTTTATAGTACATATGGTTTTACCTTGAGTATCCCTAAAAATAACCCTTATATTATTAAACCCCTTTTAATTAATGGGGGGAATTTTCAATTGTTTTATCATTATCTTCAGAACATTAAAGATGATTACCCATGCTTTGTAAGACCCGCCTTTTCAAATTTAAAATATTTAATAAAAAAAAAATTATTATATATCTTTCTTTTGAGAGACCAGTTTACGTCTATTGGGTGCTATGTATTCAGAAATCCATTTACTTATTATGAAGATAAAGCAGGTAGTCTTGATTTAATTGCATCTCACTGTTCTAATGATGCTCATATGGATACTTTTATTCAAGGCTTTTACAATTGTCTTTCTCAAATTGATTATCTGTATGAATACTTGATTGTAGAGAATATCTCTATGAATGGACAGATCATCAAAGATATTATGAAAACAAGGAAATATATTTTTAAAAGCCATACCTCTTATTATCTTTATAACTTTGGGTATCGCCCTTTTAGATCAAAAGATGTTTTTTTGCTTACTTAATTAGCTATCATATGATACACTGTATTATCGTAACAACCGCTGATAAAAAACTTTTTTAATATAGAAATATTGGTGGGTGTTTTTCGCTGTGCTATTATTTTTCCCAGTGCTCGTGACCCTTCATCCTCAATTTTATTATTTACTAAATTTATTTTTTGCAAGGTATTGTTTTTTTCCAACATAGAGCACAAGGCTTGGGCCCCTTTGTTTCCTATTTTATTACCCTCCAAATTTAAGGATATTAGATGTGAATTTTTTTCTAAAATTTCAGCTAAAAGTTTAACTTTAGAAAAGTCGATATTTTTATAAGAGAGATCCAGTTCTGTTAAATGGGGGCAATTATTCGCCAAACGTTGCATCATCTCTTCCATATAGCTTATATGTATTTGTTTTTTATATATTTATCTGGTATATTTTGCGGCTCTTGCGAAAGAGTCAACCACAAAAATTACAAATATGCCTAAAAACAAATATAAAATAAGTTCTTCGGCGACATTTCCTGTTTTATCTTCTTGTTGTTCTTCGAGTAAGTGAATCATATAATTTAATTTTTCCAATAACATATTCTTATTATCCCCAGATAGTTGTGAGGAATTTTCCACATTTGTGTAGTAAGGGACATATTGCCGATAATAATCTTCAGCATTTGTTGTGTCAGGAAGTTGGTTAAAATTTTCAATAGGTGTATCAGTTTGACACCTTGTCTCTTTCTTTGTTGTTAAAGGGGCTGGCTTTTGGGGATGAGCCGGGTATTGGGGGACGGGTGCTTTAAAATCTGCCATATCATCATTGTCCATTGATTG
>PVMS01168088.1_pt1 | contig 18978 bp, 13 predicted proteins | sample 1853461 | NCBI WGS metagenome assembly PVMS01 (sample SAMN08582032, study PRJNA380276) | Marine sediment metagenome, whole genome shotgun sequencing project. | isolation source: ocean sediment barecode stripped | collected 2017 | reverse complement strand
CGAGAGATGGCTGCCCTGAAAGCGCTTCTGCCGCATCCAGTGGTAGCGCAGATCCATGGTCACGTTGAATCCGGAGGTGCCGGCACAGATCACCATCATCCCACCCGTCGCGCAGACGAATCCGGAGGTCGGCAGTGTCGCCTCACCCGGGTGCTCAAAGACGATCCTCGGGCTGGCGCGCTCGCCCAGCGCCTCCCAGATCGCCTTGCCGAAGCCCCGCACCCCTTTCACCCAGGGCAAGTAGTCCGGACCCTCGGTGTCGGGCATCACGCCCCAGTGTGAGAAATCGTTTCGATTGATCACCCCGACCGCACCGCGGTCCATACAGAACTGCTTTTTGTCGGCGCTGGAAACCACGGCAATCGGGCGACCGCCAGCATTCCTGACGATCTGCAGCGCCATGCTACCGAGCCCTCCGGCCGCACCCCAGACCAGTACCGGGTCACCTTCCTCAACGACGTTGGGCGACCAGCCCATGAGCATCCGGTAGGCGGTCGAAGCGCAGAGGAGGAAACAGCCGGCCTCCTCCCAGGAGAGGCGACCGGGCTTTGGTTGACACTGGTGCGACTGGACACGGGAGAACTGACAGAAGCTGCCGTAGTTGGTCTGATAGCCCCAGATCCGGGTGCTCTCGGCCAGCATCGGATCGCGGCCCGAGAGAACCCACGGATCTTCCGGCTCCCACCAGCCGCTGTGTACGACGACCTCGTCACCCGGTTTGACGTTGGTTACCTGTTCGCCGACTTTCCAGACGATGCCCGAGCAATCGCTGCCACCGGCGTGAAAGTCCTCGGTCTCGCCCTTGCGCTGTCGATCGGCAATGACGTCGACCGGCTCGCCCAGGGCGGCCCAAACGTTGTTGTAGTTGATACCCGTGGCCATCACGTACACCAGCACGTCGAGAGGGCCGATTTCCGGGGTCGGGATGACTTCGCGCTGAAAGGCGCTCGACGGGTCGCCGAAGCGATCCGCCCGAATCACCATCGCGTGCATGTTCTCGGGCACTTCGCCGAGCAGTGGGCGCTGTCCCAGGTCACAGATTTCCATGGTCAGATGCTCCCTCTACTCCGTGACCGCTTGCGCGAAGTTCCGGAAGTTGCCGATGAATCGCTGCGCGTCTTCAGATGTGTGCTGCACCGACAGGGTCCATTGCTCCGCCTTGCCCCAGGGTGGCATGAAGACGCCGCCGTTGTGCTGAAACAGCCAGTGAATATGGCCGAAGTCGTCATGGGTGTCGATAAAATCCCGGTAGTTGCGGGTTCGCTCCGCTGCGAAGGTCACACAGCCCTTGGCGCCGAAGGCGATCGCATAAGCCTCGAACCCGTACTCGGCGATCACCTCTTCGACTCCCGAGACCATCTGAGCCCGCAAGGCCTCGATGTGTCGGTAGGCGTCTTCGTCCAGGATCTCGGTCAGGACGGCCCTTGCTGCGGCCATCGTCAGGGGATTGCCGTTGAAAGTGCCGACCTGCTCATACTCGCCCTCGGTGATCAGGTCCATCACTTCGTGGCAACCTCCGATTGCGCCGCATGGCACCCCGCCGCCCATCGCCTTGGCGAGGCAGACGAGATCGGGCGTCACGCCAGAGATACGAGTCACTCCGCCCGGCCCGGTCGTCAGCCCGGTCTTGACCTCGTCGAAGGTCAGATAGGCGCCGTGCTGGTGCAGGAGCTCCTTGAGGCCTGCCAGATAGCCCTCTTCGGGGGCGATGATCCCGGCGTTCATCATGATCGGCTCGAGGATCGCACCGGCGATCTGGCCCGGGAACTCCGCGAGGATCTTCTCGACGGACTCGAGGTCGTTGAAGTGGGCGATGCGCGTCAGGTCGGTGATGGCCGCCGGCAAGCCGGCCCCGGCCGCCGGGCTCGCGGGACGCTCGACCGGGCCGATCTCGTCGCTCTCGCTGAGCACCGAGACCATCGCCGAGTCGTGATGGCCGTGATAGCAGCCCTCGATCTTGATCACCAGGTCGCGCCCGGTAGCGGCCCGCATCAAGTGGAACGCGTCGAGCGTCGCTTCGGTGCCCGAGTTGGTGAAGCGCCAGAGCGGCTGGTTGAAACGACGCGAGAGCTCCTCGGCCACGATGATCGCGTCCTCTGTTGGCTGGGCGAAGTGGGTTCCACGAGTCGCGCGATAGCTCACGGCCTGCACGAACGCCGGATGGTCATGGCCGATGAGGCTGACACCGTATCCTCCGTGGAGGTCAACGTACTCATTGTCATCCACGTCGTAGAGTTTTGAGCCGCTTCCGTGGCTCAGCCATACGATTTGTGGCCGGGCGATCATCCAACTTGAAGTCGCCCCTCCGGCAAGCGAGCCCATTGCGCGCTCACTCATCTCGGCCGAGCGCGGCTGTCGGTCGACGAAGATCTTCTCCTGCTCTTCGACGATGCGAGCAAGACGACTCGAACTCTCGGCCTTGGTTGTCGAGACTGTGGACATTAACTCCCCCCGAATTGAATTGAATAGCCGTTCACTAAATATTCAAGCTTGAGGCTTGGTCATTCGAACCAAGCGTCGCTACACTTTGAACGGCCATTCAGTATACACTGATGTACAAAGTACGAGGGATATCATCGGGGTCGACCCACAAACTCTACACTGGGAGGCTCAGGCCCTCGCCATTGTCAGCACGCGACAGCAAAGGAGTTAAGCGATGTCCATCACAACGGTTGACCCACAAAGTGAAACGAAGTGGCACGCGATTGCGGCCGCGATTGAGCCGGAGGTCCGGCTGTTCATTGATGGCGGATATGTGGACGCCATCGAAGGGGGGCGCTTCGACAGCATCAACCCCGCCAACGGCGAGGTGATCGCCTCGGTTGCCGCCGGGACAGCCGCTGACATCGACCGCGCCGTCGAGTCGGGCCTGCGTGCGTTTCGCGCCGGCTCCTGGGCGCGCATGGCGCCGCGAGACCGGATGGACGTTCTCTATCGGATGGTTGGCCTGATCGAGAAGCACGCGGAGGAACTTTCGATCCTCGACACGTTGGACATGGGTAAGCCGATCAGCGACATGCTCAGCGTCGACCTGCCGATGGTCGCCGAGACCTTCCAGTACTTCGCCGAATGCATCGACAAGGTCGAGAGTACGGTCACCTCGACCGAAAACGATGTTCTGCACTACACCCTGCGACAGCCTTTTGGTGTCGTCGGTGCGATCTCGCCCTGGAACTATCCCTTGCTGATGGCGACCTGGAAGGTCGCTCCGGCACTGGCTGCCGGAAACTCGGTGGTTCTCAAGCCGGCCGAGCAGGCTCCTCTGAGCTGTCTGCGACTGGCGGAGCTGTTCGTCGAGGCGGGTGGCCCTCCGGGCGTCTTCAATGTCGTCAACGGCATGGGAGAGGTCGCCGGCAAGGCGCTCTGCCTGCACAACGACGTGGCAAAGATTACCTTCACCGGGTCGACCGAGGTCGGCAAGCTGATCCTCACCTACGCCGGGCAGTCGAACATGAAGCGCGTCTCCCTCGAGTGCGGCGGCAAGACCCCCCACATCATCATGGATGACGTACCCAACATGGAGGCGGCGGTCGAGGCGGCTTACCACGGCATCTTCGCCAATATGGGCGAAGTCTGTAACGCCGGCTCGCGGCTGCTCGTCGACCGTGCGATCCACGACGAGTTCGTCGAGCGCTTCGTGGCGACGGGTAAGGACGCCTACACCCCTGGCGATCCCCTCGACCCAGCCACCAACCTCGGGCCACTGGTCACCCACGAGGCCCAGGAACGGGTTCTCGGGTACATCGAAGCCGGCAAGCAGGAGGGCGCTCGCCTGGAGTTCGGCGGCGACGCTCCGGCGGCTCTCGAGTCCGGCGCCTACGTCAACCCGACGCTCTTTACCGGCGTCGACAACAACATGCGCATCGCCCGTGAAGAGATCTTCGGTCCGGTGGCCACGGTGATTCCGGTCGACGGGGTCGAGGAGGCCGTGGCGGTTGCCAACGACACGATCTACGGCCTGGCGGCCGGCGTCTGGACGAGCAATATCAATACGGCCCACCGGCTGATTCGTGACCTCGAGGCCGGCGTGATCTGGGTCAACTGCTTCGATGAGGGCGATATGACCCAGCCGTTTGGCGGCATGAAGCAGTCCGGCAACGCCAAGGACAAGTGCTTCGAAAGCCTGCTCGAATACACCGACGTCAAGTCCGCCTGGATCCGGCACGGATGAGCTACGAGACCATTGAGTACGAGGCTCGCGGGCCGATCGGCATCATCACGCTCAACCGCCCGGACCGGCTCAACGCGATCAACGAGCAGATGCTCGCGGAGCTCAATTCCGTCCTCGATCTGATCGAGAAGGACGCCGACATTCGGGTGGTGGTTCTTCATGGCGCCGGCCGTGCGTTCTGCTCGGGATTCGATCTCAAGGACGAGGCCGAGATCATCGACGCGGGGGTGGTCGATTTCATGCCGTCGATGCAGTACGACATGGACTCGATCATGCGCCTGTGGCACTTCCCCAAGCCCACCATCGCCGCGGCCCACGGCTATGCGATCGCCGGTGGTTGTGAGCTGGCGTTGGCGTGCGATCTGACAATCGCCTCGGAGAACCTCAAGCTCGGCGAGCCGGATCTGCGCTTCGGCGCTGGCATCGTCGTCCTGCTCCTGCCCTGGCTAACTGGTCCCAAGCAGGCCAAGGAACTCTACATGATCGGCGACGATCGCATCCCGGCCGACCGATTGCTGCAGATGGGGCTGGTCAATCGCGTCGTACCGGATGGCGAGCATCTCGACGCCGCTCTCGAGATGGCCCGAAAGATCGCCGTGGTCGACACCTTCTCCATGTCGGTGACCAAGAAGGCGATCAACCGCACCTACGAGATCATGGGGATGAGAGAGTCGCTCGGCGCGGCTTCCGATGCCGCCTGCCTGATTGAGGCAGCGGTGGTGCCGGAGCGCGAGGAGTTCATGGAAATCGCGCGGCGGGACGGCCTGAAGGCCGCCATCGCCTGGCGCGACGATCGTTTCAAGGACAGCTGAGACAAGCTACTGAGACTCTCGATCGATTTGATGGACGACCTCACCGTTTCCATCTATTCGATGTGGTTCGCCGGTAGCGCCGGGGTCGAATCACCGGTCTCCGCGAGTCGCCTCAGTCGCCTCCCCAGCCAGGCGAAGGCGGCCCATCCTACCGCCACGTTGGTCACCGCGATCGCGACAAACAGACCGTTGAGGCCGAGAAGTTCGCGGCCGACCACCGCCAGGGGCAGGAAGAGCACGATCGCCAGGGTCGACAACGTCGTCGCGGTCAGCGCGGCGCCCAGACCGTTGAAGGAGTCGATGGCCACCATGGCCAGGCCGTAGGCCCCGTAGCTGGCCGCGACAATCCATATGAACTCCACAGTCACCTGGCGCACCGCCGCAGAATCGGTGAACAGCCCCGACAAGGGGTACCCGGCGAAGGCCAGACCGATGGCGAGCAAAGCGCCGAAACCGAGGCAGAACCGCAGCCCCACCAGCCGCGCCTCCGCCAGGCGGGCGTGCCGGCCCGCGCCGAGGTTCTGGCCGAAGAACGGGCTGGAGACCATTGCCAGGGCGAAGAACGGAATCAGCGAGATGGTCTCGATGCGCATCGCGATTCCCAACCCGGCGACCGCCGCGAGGCCGTACGTCGCCGCCATCGCAATTGCGATGCCGTGCGAGATCGGTGCGATCGCAGAGGTGATCGCAGCTGGGAGGCCGATCATGAGGATGCTACGCGCCGACTCGAGCAACTCGGCGAGCGGCGCGAACGGGCTGGCCAGTACACCCTTGCGGCGCGCCAGGTGGAAGAGCGAGAACGTCAGCATGACCAGATTGGCGATCAGCGAGGCGATTGCCGCACCCCGGATACCCAGGGCCGGAAGGCCCAACCAGCCGAAGATGAGAATGGGGTCGAGCACGGCGTTGATGAGCGCTGCCACCGCGATCACCTTGCCCTCGAAGAGCGTATTGCCGCGAGCGCGAATACTGGCCAGGGAAACCCACAGCGCTGTTGCAACGGGCTCGACGAAATACCAGACGCCCATGTACTCCTCGATCAGGGGCAGGACCCCTGCCGGGGCGCCGAGAGCGGTGAACAGGGGGCGCATCGTAAGGAGCCCGACAAAAGAGATCGTCGACGCGGCGAGAAATCCCAGAACGATGGCATCCGTGGTCAGCCGACGAGCCTGCCGCTGGTCGCCGCTGCCGACAGCCCGTGAAACGCAGGAGGAGGCGCCGGTATCGAAACCGATGCCGATGGCGGCAAGCAGCCAGACGACCGGTAGGGTGAAGCTGACGGCGGCGAGCGCCTCGATTCCCAGTTGTGAGATGAAGAACACATCGACCGCCTCGAAGGAGAAGATCGCCAACAGCCCTGCGGCCATGGGCAGCGACTGCTCTCGGAGTTGGCCAGCAACCGGGCCGGCGGTAAGTGTCTGGCTCATGCGATCTGCCTCTCGGCGAGGTTGGAACGGATGCTACCGCGAGTTGGCGAGAGGCATGAAGTCGTCCGGCACATGGAACGGAGCGAGATGAAAAAGCGCGATAGAGAACTAGGTATGGGCCGTACGATCACCCGGCGTGATCTGCTCGGCGGTGCGGGAATCGCTCTCAGCGGCAGCTTGCTCTTCCCCTGGGCGTGTAGCCGTTCAATGGCCCCCCCTGAGGCGCGCTATCCGCCCGCCCTGACCGGTCTCCGTGGCAGCCATCCGGGAGCGTTCGAAGTCGCTCACGCCATGCGTGACGGCAAGCGCTGGCCTGACTCGGCCATCGAGGACTCCGGAGAGACCTACGACCTGGTTGTCGTGGGAGGCGGTTTGAGTGGTTTGTCCGCGGCCTGGTTCTACCGGCAGAAGGCCGGGCCCGAGGCCCGCATCCTGATCCTCGACAACCATGATGACTTCGGCGGCCACGCCAAGCGAAACGAGTTTCACTATCAGGGTCGAATGCTCCTGAGCTATGGCGGCACGATCAACATCGAGGACTACGCAGTCTACGGTCGCGCGGCGCGACGCCTGCTGCGCTCTGTCGGTGTCGACGTGGGGCGCTACGGTGAGTTCGCGAATAATGAGCTCTTCGACGAGCTCGGTATGGGCCGGGGCGTCTTTTTCGGGCGCGAGACGTTCGGGACCGACCGTCTGGTGGTCGAACGCGAGGGTGAGTCCCTGGCAGAATTCCTTGCCCGGGCACCTCTTTCTCCCGAGGCCCGTAGCAGCCTCGTCCGCCTGCACGAAGAGAAAGCCGATTATCTACCCAACCTCTCGCTGAAAGAGAAGCGCGACTTCCTGCGGAGCGTCACCTATCAGCAGTTCCTGCTGGAAACCGTGGGCATTCATCCCGATGCCCTTCCCTACCTCGCCCGGAGCACCACCTACTGGGCCATCGGAATCGATGCGCTGTCGGCCTGGGGCGCCCAATGGAGCGGGTACCCTGGCATGACGGGGCTCGGCTTTCCCGAGGAGGAAGGCGGTCGCTACTTTGCCTTCCCGGATGGCAACGCATCCATTGCGCGCTTGTTGGTGCAATCGCTGATACCCGGCGTGGCGCCGCCCAGCGACATGGAGCAGATCGTCACCGCCAAGTTCGACTACTCTCGCCTGGACCAAGCCGGCTCACCCGCGCGACTCCGCCTCGACAGCACGGTGATTCACGTCGGCCACCAGGGCGCCCCGAACAGTGCCGATACGGTAGAGGTGACCTATGTTCAGGGTGGCAGGGCCAGGAAGGTGACCGCCGCCAATTGTGTGCTGGCCTGCTACAACGCCGTCATTCCCTACATTTGCCCTTCGCTGCCGGACACTCAGCGTCGAGCCCTGTCGCTCTCGCTCAAGGCGCCCCTGGTCTACACCAACGTGCTGCTGCGCGACTGGCAGGCTTTCCGCAGGCTCGGTGTTCAGGGCGTCAGAAGCCCCGGGGGCTATCACGCCAGTATGCGCCTCGCTCGTCCGATCGCTATGGGTGACTACAAGCCCTCGGTCCGCCCCGAAGATCCTGGAATCGTGTCCCTCTATCGGACTCCGTTGGCCCCAGGGCTTCCCGCACAGGAGCAGTGGCGCGCCGGTCGCGCCAATCTGCTCGAGACGACGTTCGAAACGTTCGAGCGTGAGATTCGAGAGCAGCTGGGCCGCACACTGCGCGAAGGGGGGTTCGACCCCGCTCGCGACATCGAGGCGATTACAGTGAATCGCTGGCCGCACGGCTACGCCTACGGCCAGGACATGGAGACGGGTGCGATCGCCTGGACCATGGATGAGGTTCCTCCCGGCCGCCGCCCCTGGGAGATCGGACGCAAGCCCTTCGGCAGAATCGCGATTGCCAATTCCGATGCTGCGGCCAACGCCATGACCGAGAGTGCGATCGGCCAGGCACATCGTGCCGTATCGGAGCTGACCTGAGTCGACCCAGCCACTGAGCGACGAGCGACGAGCGAAGAGAGCAGCCCCATACCTGAATGACGATTAGAGACGAAAAGCGATGAGCGGCAGGGAACCCCTCGACGTGATCGTGATCGGTGCCGGGGCTGCGGGCCTTGCTGCAGGCCGCACGCTGCTCGAAGCAGGGCTGTCGGTCAGGGTTCTGGAGGCCCGCGATCGTATTGGCGGGCGCGCCTGGACCGAGTCGCAGACGTTTGGTTTTCCCTTCGACAGAGGCTGCCACTGGCTGCACTCGGCGAAGGTGAACCCCTGGCTCCCGTATGGCCGGGAGAACGGCTTCACGATGTACGGCGAATCCGAGGCGAGCGCTCTCTATGTCGATGGCAAGCGCGCAGCCGACCGCGAGCACGACGCCATGTGGGCGGCCTACGAGGAGTTCGTCGAGAGGATTGCGGAGGCCGCGGATCGAGGGGTGGACGCTCCGGTCTCGGAGTTTCTCGACCCAGACAGCCCCTGGGCCTGGAACGTAACGACCCTGGTCACCCACGGAGACTTCGGCAAGCCTCTCGACGCCATTTCTACCCAAAGCTACCCTGGGTACGAGGACTACAACGAGGGGTGGTTCTGCAGGGAGGGCTTCGGCGCCCTCGTTGCCCACTACGGCCGTAGGGTACCGGTCGACCTCGAGACTCCTGTCAGGCGGATCGGTTGGGCAGGGTCGGGCGTCGAGGTCGAGACCACCTCCGGGACGCTGACTGCCAGAGCTGTGGTGGTTACAGCGACGACCGGCGTCCTCGCCGCCGGAAGGATCCGCTTCGATCCGGTGCTGCCGGTGGAGACGGTCGAGGCATTTCATGGCTTCCCGATGGGCGTCTACAACCACATCGCCCTGCTCTTCGCCGAGGATGTCTTCGGCCTCGGCTCAGACGCCTATCTTCATGTCGAGGCGCAAGCCGATGAGCCGGCGTCCTGGATCTCCAACGTGGGCGGGACGGGGCTGACCATGCTGTGGGTGGGCGACGATCTGGCCCGGCAGCTGGAAAAAGGCCCGCTCGAAGCGGCGCTCGACTACGGTCTTGGTGTTGTCGGCGGTGCTGTGGGCAGCGCGGCCCGCTCCGCTTTCGTGAAGGGTGACTACACCCGTTGGGGTAGCGACAACTGGACCCGGGGCTCTTACGCGTCGGCCGCCCCGGGGGCGGCGCATCTGCGCCAGGTCCTCGCCACACCGGTCGCGGACCGGATCTTCTTCGCGGGCGACGCCTGCCACCAGGAGTTCTCCGGCAGCTGTGCCGGCGCCCACTACAGTGGCGTCGAGACAGCTGAGGCGGTGATCCGTCAGCTTGGAGATCGGGTCGCGTGACCCGCGGAGTCCGAGATGACGTCGCTCAAAGACAGAACTCTGCGCAAAGCCTTCGAGTGGCAGGGTTGGATCAAATGGACGGTCTACACGCTGCTGCTGGTCAACTTCGGCTACTACTTCCGGGAGGAGTGGGTGATCGCCACCCACACCCTGCGCAACGGCGGCGGGTTACTCGATTGGACGGCGGCTTTCGCCGGGAGTATCGACGAGTTCGCCTGGTTCGCCCTGTTGTTTCTGTTCGAGCTCGAGACTCACGTTCTCTCCGACGCGGCTTTCACGCCCCGGGTCGAGAGGACGCTGCATGTGGCCCGCATCCTCTGCTACCTGTTCCTGGTAAATGGGATCTACTCCTACTCCACCAACCTGGTCGATTTGGAGCGCGAGGTGGCCGAGCTGCCGGGAGTCACCAGCCTGTGCGAGTTGGCAGATCAAGAGGTCTCCTTCACCTCGAACATGGCCTACACCACGATCGATTCGGAGAACTGTTCCGGGCTCTCCGGCGCATCGGCCTTCTACCGATTGATAGTCGACGACGTCGTCACCGATGCACGCGGCCTGAGGATCGAGAAGGATCTTGTATGGGTCGATCTGATCGAGGCGATCGCCTGGCTCCTGATCGTCCTCGCGATCGAGATCGAGGTCCGTTTGCAGAATCGCGACATTACCGGCGGCTCCCTGATGAGAGCGACGAGGACCATCGGAGGACTGCTCTATGGAGTCCTGTTTCTCATGGCGGGGTACTGGGCGCTTCGTGGTCAGTGGGTCTACGTCTGGGACGAGTTCCTGTGGATCGGGGGATTCGCCGTCATCGAGATGAACGTTGCCGAGTGGCGAGAGGAACTACTCGAAGAGGATGGTCCGGAGTGAGCGCGACCAGGCCGGAAGTCGCTTCCTGGTGCGATAATATTGGGCTTCTCGGCATTCCAGTTGGATTCATGTTTCTAGAATCGGCGCGCGCCCCTCGGGGCCGCAAGCGCTCGTTTGGAGGTGGGTGTGACAGTTGAATCTCGGGAAGCGGAGGGTTCCATGAAGTACGAGGTCGGCCACTTCATCGACGGTGAGGTGACCGCCGGCGAGAGCGGCCGATGGGGAGAGATCGCACAGCCGGCAACCGGCGAGATCCAGGCAAGAGTCGCCTTTGCCTCGGCCGACGAGGTCGACCGCGCCGTGGCGTCGGCGAGCCGTGCTTTCGAGGAGTGGTCGAACGTTCCGGTTGTTCATCGCGCGGCCATCATGTTTCGTGTCCGCGAACTCCTCCATCAGCACCTCGACGAGCTCAACACCCTGGTGGTGCGGGAGCACGGCAAGGTGTGGGGCGACGCGCGCGGCGAGCTCGGGCGCGGCTTCGAGGTGGTGGACTTCGCCTGCGGTATCCCGCATCTGCTGAAAGGTGAGTTTTCCGAGCAGGTCGGCACCGGCATCGACTCCTGGTCTGTGCGCCAGCCACTCGGAGTCGTGGCGGCGATCACTCCGTTCAACTTCCCGGCCATGCTGCCCTTGTGGACGCTGCCGATCGCCATCGCCTGCGGCAACACCTTCGTTCTCAAACCGTCCGAGAAGGACCCATCTTGCAGTCTTCGGCTGGCGGAGCTCTTTCACGAGGCCGGTGTCCCGGACGGCGTCTTCAACGTCGTCAACGGAGACCGGGTTGCCGTCGACCGCCTGCTCGAGCATCCCGATCTGGCGGCGATCAGCTTTGTCGGCTCGACGCCGGTTGCCGAGCATGTCTATCGAACCGGCTGCGCCAACAACAAGCGCGTGCAGGCGCTGGGTGGCGCCAAGAACCATGCGGTGGTCATGCCCGACGCCGATCTCGACCAGGCGGCCGATGCGCTGATCGGAGCGGCCTACGGTTCGGCCGGCGAGCGGTGCATGGCGATCTCGGCCGCGGTCGCCGTGGGTGACGTCGGCGACGCGCTGGTCGAGCGTCTCGAGGCGCGGGTGCGCGCCCTGAAGGTCGGTGATGGAATGGACAGCGACAGCGAGATGGGGCCGTTGGTCACCCGCGCACATCTCGAGCGTGTCGAGGGCTATATCGCCCGTGGCGTCGAAGAGGGAGCGGAGCTGGTCGTCGACGGGCGCGAGTTGCGTGCTGGAGGCGACCAGGCGCCGGGGTTCTTCCTTGGCGGCACGCTCTTCGATCGAGTCACGCCGGAGATGAGCATCTACCGCGACGAGATCTTCGGGCCCGTCCTGCCGGTACTTCGGGTGCGGAACTTCGACGAGGCCCTCGCTCTCGTCAACGATCACGAGTTCGGCAACGGCGCGGCGATCTTCACTCGCGACGGCGACGTCGCGCGCACCTTCGCCAACCGGGTCAAGGCCGGCATGGTGGGTCTCAACATCGCCATCCCGGTGCCGCTGGCCTTTCACAGCTTCGGGGGCTGGAAACGCTCCCTTTTCGGCAGCAGCAATATCTACGGCCTGGAGGGCGTCCGTTTCTTCACGCGGGTCAAGACAATGACCTCGCGTTGGCCCAGCGGCGCGCTCACCGGACCGAATCTGGAGTTTCCCTCCTCGTCCTAGGACGACCTTAGGAGTTCCATCTGATGGCTACGCGACCCAAGACCAGTCGGAGAAGGCGGCAACAGATTCTCGAGGCGGCAGTCGAAGTAATCGTCGAGCGCGGGGTCTGCAAGGCGCGCATTGCGGACGTCGCCAAGCGGGCCGGAACCAGCGCCCCACTGGTGCTCTATTACTTCGATTCCAAGGACAAGCTCCTCACCGAGGCGCTCGCCTTCGCGGAAGACCGCTTCTATCTCGCGATCTTCAGCGAAATGACTGATCTCGACACGGCTCGTGAGCGGCTCGTTCGTCTGATCGAGCTCTCCTGTGGCCACGAGAGCACCGCGGATCTCCTGCGCGAGGAGCTGGCGCTCTGGACCGAGCTTTGGTCGCGGGCTCTGCGCGACGAGCGCTCCGCTCGCAAGAGGGCAGCCCTGGACCGCCGCTGGCGCCGCACGATCTCCGACATCGTCCGTGAAGGTCAAGAGACAGGAGAATTCGCCCCGATCAACGCCGACCGGTTCGCGATGCTGCTGGCCTCTCTGCTCGATGGCTTGGTGCTGCAGATCATCTTCAAGGACCCAGAGGCCGACTACGAGCAGGTGCGCGATCTCTGCGTCAACGTAGCGTGTCGGTATCTGGAGTTCTCGGTGGACGAGGACGCCGGCTGAACTCGGGGCGGTCTTCGAGAGTTAACAACGAACTACCACCTCGCCAGGGGGCGAGGGCGTAGAGGAGCGATCATGCGAAGCGAAACGAAGGTGCTGGTTATTGGAGGTGGAGTTCAGGGCTGCAGCGTTCTCTATCACCTGACCAAGCTCGGTTGGACCGACGTCACGTTGGTCGAAGCGAACGAGTTGACCAGTGGCTCGACCTGGCACGCGGCCGGCCTGTGCACGCAGATGAACTCGAGCTGGAACATGATGGGCCTGCTGAAGTACAGCCTGAATCTCTTCCGGACTCTCGAAGCAGAGACCGGGCAGGCGGTCGATTTTCACGAGACCGGCAGTCTTCGGATCGCCACCAACCCGGACCGGATGGACGAGTTTGAGCACCGCAAGGGCATTGCGGCAACGCTAGGGATTCCATTCGAGATCCTCACCCCTGACCGGGCCCACGGACTTTTTCCCTTCGCCAACTTCGACGATGCTCTCGGGGTGGCGCACATCCAGACGGACGGCTACGTCGACTCGGCCGGGGTTGCGATCGCGCTCGCAAAAGGTGCAACCGACCGCGGGGCGGAGATCAACCGGCTCACCCGGGTGACGGGAATCGAGCGCGAGGGCGATCGCTGGCTCGTCGAGACCTCGGAGGGAGAGATTCGCGCCGAGATCGTGGTCAACGCAGCCGGCCAATGGGCGAAGGCCGTCGGCCAGCTCGTCGGCCTGGACCTGCCCATCGTTCCCGTGGAGCATCACTATCTGATCACCGAGCCGATTCCGGAAATCAGCGCCTTCCGGGCTGAGCTGCCGGTGCTGCGCGACCCGGACGAGTCCTTCTACATACGCGAGGAAGGCGGCGGGTTGTTGGTCGGTCCATTCGAGCCCGATACGGTGACGTGGGCAGCCGACGGCGTTCCCGAGGACTTCCACAGCAGTCTGCTGCCGCCGGCGCTCGACCGGCTCGAAGCCTGCCTCGAAGGGTGCGCAAGGCGCGTTCCGCTCTTCGAGAACGCCGGTATTCAGAGAATCGTCAATGGTCCGGACGGGTACACGCCGGACGGACACTGCCTGATGGGCCCCGTTCCCGGGCTGGAGAACTTCCACATGCTGGCTGGCTTCAGCATCTTCGGCATTGTCTTCGGAGGAGGCAGCGGCAAGTACGCGGCCGAGTGGATCGTCGACGGGCAGCCGAGCGACAACATGTGGGAGCTCGACGTGCGGCGATTCGACGAGTACGCCTCTTCGGTCGACTACGTCAGCGCCCGGGCCCTGGAGGTCTATCGGCGCGAGTACGCGATCCGCTATCCCGACGAAGAGTTGGAGGCGGGCCGGCCTCTCAAGACCGGCCCGCTCTACGACAAGCTGGCGGACAAGGGGGCCGTCTACGGCGCACGCTTCGGGTGGGAGCGACCCTTGTGGTTCGCGAAGAACGAGGCGGCCCGGGACGAGTATTCTTTCCGGAGAGGAAACTGGCACGGGGCGGTTGGCGAGGAGTGCCGGGCAGTGCGGTCCTCGGTGGGCGTCCTGGATCAGGTGAGCTTCGCGAAGTACGTCGTGTCGGGTCCGGGCGCGCGGCGATTCCTCGACTACCTCTGCGCCAACAAGTTGCCCGAGAAAACGGGCCGGATCGCCCTGACCCAGATGTGCACTCCCAAGGGCGGCATCGAGTGCGACGTCACGGTCACGAAGCTCGGCGAGGACCGGTATTACCTGGTGTCGGCTGCCGCTACGGAGCTGCACGACTACGCGTGGATTGCCCGTCATCTGCCCGCCGACGGAAGCGTCATCCTCGAGAACGAGTCAAGCCGCCTGGCGACGCTCACCATCGCCGGACCTCGCTCGCGCGACCTGCTCCAGGCGCTCACCCGGGCCGACGTTTCCAACCGGGCCTTTCGCTTCTTCCGCTCCCGTGAGTTTCACGTCGGCATGGCTCCCGTGCGAGCGCTGCGGGTCTCCTTCGTCGGCGAGCTCGGCTACGAGCTTCATCATCCGATGGAGTACCAGCGCCACCTCTATGATCTGCTGACAAAGGAAGGCGAGCAGTACGGAATCGTGGACTGGGGATACCGGGCGCTCGACTCGATGAGGTTGGAGAAGGGGTATCGCCTCTGGGGTGAGGACATGTCTGCCGACTGGACTCCGCTCCAGGCTGGCATGGAGCGCTTCGTGGACTTCGACAAGGGAGACTTCCAGGGGCGAGAGGCGCTGATTCGGCAGCAGGAGGAGGGCCTCGGGCAGGTGCTCGCATGTCTCGTGATCGAAGCCGACGACGCTGACGCACACGGCTTCGAGCCGGTGTTCGCCGAGGGCACGGCGGTCGCCTACGTGGCGTCCGGTGGCTATGGTCACACGGTCGGTAAGTCGATCGCCTTCTCGTACCTGCCGGAGGAACTGGCCGCGCCGGGGACAGAGCTGGCGGTCGATCTGGTAGGTGTCCGCCGACCGGCCGTGGTGGCGGAAGGCCCGCTCTACGACCCCGGAGCCAAGCGCCTGCTGGGCTAATCTCCCTTCGACACGCCATGTTCGAGCTACCACTCAGTACCACCCTGCTGGTGTTCGGGTTCCCGTTGTTCTGGGTCCTCTACACGGTTGTCTTCCTGCTCCGGACTCGTCACTGGAAGGGCGACGAGGATCGCGAGGGGGGCTCGTGAACGGCACCGTCATCGCGTTCCTGGTTCTCTACTACCTGGTGGTGCTCGGAATCGGCCTCTGGTCGATGCGCCGGGGAGCGAAAGATCTCGAAGGATTCCTTCTCGGTGGTCGCGAAGTCGGTCCGCTGGTTACCGCGCTGACACTGCAGAGCACCTCGATGAGCGGCTTCATGTTCCTCGGCGCGGGTGCACTGGGCTACACCGAGGGCTACTGGGCGCTCTGGTACGCGGCGGGCGATGTCGGCGGGGGCGTGGTGAATCTCTCCGTGATCGGCCGGCGGATGCGCAAGCTCTCCCAGTTGATGAAGGCGTTGACGCCGATCGAGTACCTGGAAAAGCGTTATCCCTCGCCGGCGATTCGGCTCTTCGCGGGGTTCCTAACAGTCTTTCTGTTGGGGAGCTACGTCGTTGCGCAGTTCATCGCGGGCGGCAAGGGCCTGGCCCTGGTCACGGGCCTGCCGTACTCGATGGCTCTGCTGCTGGCCGTCAGCATCATCATCGTCTACACCTACCTCGGAGGCTACCTGGCGGTTGCCTACACCGACTTCTTCCAGAGCCTGGTGATGGTGATCGGGGTGGTCTGGATTCTGGTCGCGGCGCTCACCGAGCTTGGTGGACTGTCGGCCGCCAACCGGGCCCTGGCCGAACTCGACCCGACCCTGCTCTCGGCCTGGGGCCGCGGCCTCGGCCATCAGGGGCAGTGGGGAATCGTCCTCGGTGCGGTGCTGGTCTTCTCGGTCGGCTACATGGGCTGGCCTCATGTGGTGACCCGGCACATGGCCATGAAGCGCCCCTCCACGGCACGACTCGCGGGCGCCTACAGCACCGGGTGGAACCTCCTCTTCGTCTCCTCGCCCTACATTCTCGGCATCCTGGCGATCCTGATTCTTCCCGACCTCTCCGACCCGGAGATGGCGATCTTCGAGGTGGCGCAGAGGCTTCTGCCGGCGGCCGTGACGGGCATCATCATGGCGGCGATCATGGCCGCCATCATGTCGACCGCGGACTCACTGCTGCTGCAGACCGGCTCGATCGCCGCCCGCGATCTCTACGAGAGGTTCATCAATCCCCGGGCCACTCAGCGGCAAATGGTCTGGGTGGCGCGACTTCTCGTCCTGGCGGTTGGCGTCTTCGGCTACGTCGTTGCCCTGATCGAGCCACCGACCGTCTTTGCGATCGTCCTCTTCGTGACGACGATCCTCGGCAGCGCATTCCTGCCCGCCTACCTTTGCGCGGTCTGGTGGAAGCGCGCCAACGCCCCCGGCGCTCTCGCCTCGATGGTGATCGGCACCGGCGTCTCGTTCGTCTGGCAGCTCGCCGCCCTCGATGGCCCGAGCGGTCTGCACCCGATGCTGGCGGGCGTTTTGAGTTCCAGTCTCGCCATGGTCGTGGTCAGCCTGGCGACACAGAAAAGCCACCCCCTTCCCCAACAGATCCTCGACATGATGGCCGAGGCGAGCGGTGTCGGTCCGGCGCCGCGCCCCCAGATGGAGAAAGAATCATGAATCATCAGGAACTCTCAGCGAAGAGCAAGCAGTACACGCTTTCCTCATGGGCGGCCCAGTCCGCCTGGTCGCCGCTGACGGCGACCCGCGCCGAAGGCGTCTACTTCTGGGACGCGGACGACAAGCGCTTTCTCGATTGGTCGTCGATGCTGATGAACGTCAATATCGGCCACGGTAACCAGCACGTCATTCGGGCCATCCAGGAGCAGGCGGCGACCCTGACCTACTGCCGGCCCGACTTCGCCAGCGAACCCCGGGCCCGGCTGGGCGAGATTCTCGCCGAGATCACCCCCGGAGACCTGTCGAAGAGCTTCTTCACCCTTGGTGGAGCCGATGCGATCGAGAATGCGCTCAAGATTGCCCGCCTCTACACCGGCCGCCAGAAGGTCCTGACCCGCTACCGGTCGTTCCACGGTGGCACGTTCGGAGCGATGTCGGCAGGCGGCGATCCGCGGCGGCTCGCCAACGAACCCGGGTTGCCCTGGATTGTTCGGATGCACGACCCTTATGCCTACCGCAGTCCTCTCTATCGGGGCAGAACCACCGAAGAGGGCGATCAGGCGCTGGTGGACCAGATCCGCGACACCGTCGAGTTCGAGGGGCCCGGCAACGTGGCCGCGATGCTACTCGAGGGCTACAGCGGCTCGAGCGGCATCATGCAGGGCGGCGAGGTGTTCTGGCGCGGGGTGCAAGAGATCTGTGACGACCATGGCATCGTCCTCATCATCGACGAGGTGATGAGCGGCTTCGGCCGCACCGGTAAGTGGTTCGGAATCGATCACTACCCCTTCGTTCGACCCGACATCCTGGTGATGGCCAAGGGCCTCACCAGCGGCTATATGCCCCTCGGTGCCGTCACCGTGAGTGAGGCGATCGCCCGCCACTTCGACGACAACGTACTCTGGTGCGGCCTGACCTACAGCGCCCACGCCCTGGCTTGTGCGGCCGCGATCGCCAACTACGAGGTGCTTCGCGATGACAGGCTGATCGAGCACTCGGCGGCCATGGAGCCCGTCCTGCGAGGCGCCCTCGATGGACTCGAGGCACGCCACCCGTCGGTCGGCGACATCCGCGGCACCGGGTTGCACTTCGTGATCGAGTTGGTCAAGGACCGTGATACTCGCGAACCGATGAGCCCGTTCAATCAGCCCCTGACCGAGCCGATGACCCGGGTGGCGAGATCACTCATCGACAACGGCCTGAGCACTTTCGTGCGCTGGAACTGGATCTTCTGCAATCCCCCGCTCGTCATCAGCGAGGGGCAGATCCAGGAGGGAATCGACATCATCGACCGCGCGCTGGAGATCGCGGACAGCTACGTCGAATAGAACTCCCTCACCGCATCGACGCTTCAGGAGTCAAAGCCCACTCCGAGGAGCTCCAGAAGCTTCAGCCAGGGCCCCTCGCGCCCTTCGTTCCGGTCCGAGCGGGCCATCGCGCGCTGCGTGATGGCGACACCCAGAGACCGCAAGGGTTCAGGAGGCCACGGCAGGGCGCGTTTTTGGACGAAGCGCATCTGCAGCACCGGCGCCTCCGGGCGATCCAGCAGATCGAGGGCAATCCGCGCCCCGCAGCGAGTCGCCACGACACCGAGCCCGGTGTACCCGACACCCCAGGACACCCGGCCCCCGAGGGCCGTTCCGACATCCATGCAAAAACGCGTCGTCGAGGCGATCGGCCCGCCCCAGCTGTGGGTCCAGCGGAGGCCCTCGAGTTGAGGGAAGGTCTCGAAGAATCGGCGCGACAGCCCCTCGATCTGCAGCACCGGCGCCTCCGGGCGGTCCAGCAGATCGAGGGCAATCCGCGCCCCGCAGCGAGTCGCCACGACACCGAGCCCCGTGTACCCGACACCCCACGGCACCCGGCCCCCGAGGGCCGTTCCGACGTCCATGCAAAAGCGCGTCGTCGAGGCGATCGGCCCGCCCCAGCTGTGGGTCCAGCGGAGGCCCTCGAGTT
>PVMS01013929.1_pt1 | contig 18985 bp, 17 predicted proteins | sample 1853461 | NCBI WGS metagenome assembly PVMS01 (sample SAMN08582032, study PRJNA380276) | Marine sediment metagenome, whole genome shotgun sequencing project. | isolation source: ocean sediment barecode stripped | collected 2017 | reverse complement strand
TTGTATAGAAGTGTTTGGGAACTTGATGTGGATAGTTATACAGCAGGTGGTAGTGAGCAAATCATAGAAATATATAGTGACATTAAGGACAAAGTAATAGTTGGTGATAGCGCTGATTTGACTCTCGTAACAAAAATTATGTTAGGAGTTTTTGGGTTCGTACCTGCCTTCGATAATTTGTTTTCCAGTTCGTTTAGGGAAATTTTCAAGGGACAGTGTGGTTTCAGAAGTGTCAATAAAAACTCTATGAAATGTATTAAGAGGTTTTCTAATGCTAACCAATTTGTAATTGACAAGTTAGCTCATGAGACGTATACTAAAGACTTTAAGGAAGGAATTGAAACTAAAATAAACTACAAAAAGGCTAAGATCATCGATATGTATGGGTTCACTAAGGGTTAACGACTCGCTAATCCAATCAATAAAATTCAAAATTATTCCAATGGTATACAGCTAGTAATCCAAATCACTTCGCTTTGCTTCATCATCCATTAGTTTTGCATCATGCAAATAACTTGCGGCCATGCGAGCAAATATTTCGGATATCTTCGGATGCCTTACTTTATGCGCTAATGCAAGTTTAGTAAAATGTTCAGCATGGTTTCTTTCAATATCTCCTCCATCAAAAGGACCCCTCGATGAAAAACCTCTTTTGTTGTAAATCGCTGTTGAAAATCCCCTTTTTATTTCTTCTGTGTCAATTGACTCAATGATGGCACAAATCTCATCCGGAGGCCAAACCGATTCCTGTTCTGGGTATTCTGCCAAAACATTCCCTATATGTATGTCAGCAACTGCTAATCGGTCCAATCCTCAGCTAAACCCCTTACGGTTTTAACCCAATTACCGAGGAATTCATTGTCCACTTGCCCCAGGTCATTCACGCCAGGGATATTTTTCCAGGAATGTAATAGCTCATATGCCTGCCTTGCTCTATTTTGTATCACCTCATCAGATAGTCCATGTTGTTCCTGCTTAGAAAGCTCCTTATTATTGGGCATGTAAACCCATTTCAATACGTCAATGTAAAAGTTGGGGCTGATGGCTAGCTCTTCATGTAAAACTTTTGGGTTACTGCTTCGTCGTATTGAAGTGAGTAAAGAAATGTACAGCCATTCTAACTGAACCAATTGTTCTCTCACAACATCTCCACGTTTTTCGATTGTCTCAAATAATTTTCTATCTCGTATCCGTGCAAGCGTGCAGACTCTTGAGAGTCAATGGTCGCTGCCTTTTCCAAAATCTCAACAATAAGCTCAGATGGGATTTCCTCAACCTTATGACAACTTATGTCAATCGCACTAATTAGTCTAGAGTGACTGATTAATTCACCAATCCCATATATTTTGTCATCTTGCTCCAAACTATAAAAACGAGGGCGCATTTTAAGCCAGTATTCGGTTTTTATCTCCTTGGAAATCTGGTTAAGAAAGTCCCACAGTTGTAGAGTCTGGTCCAAAGGAATGAACAAGCCTGCAAGTGTGGAAGCATCCACCTGTCGCTTACTAAACTCGTTATAAAACTTAAACACCCACTCTTCCCCATTTAATACCGATTTTCTGTAAATGAAGGACTGTGCGAAAAGAATTGTATTTTCATTACTTGCGCTTAAAAGTTTCGCAACTGAGATTGTGGTTTGCTCATCATCCACGATTTGAGCCAGTGTATCTCCTAAAGCCCAAGATTCCTTAACCCTAGTATTAAGTTCAATTGCTCCTTCAATACCGAATTGATCGAGTATTTTTTCTAAACCTTGAATTCTCCGTTCTATTATCTTCTTTTGTTGCTGTTCATGGAGACTTTCACCACTTGTAGTTTCAGTAGTATAACCCTCAGGAAATGTTGGCCAATGTTCATCAAATAACCATTTATATTTCAATTCAGTATCCTTTGGTTCTAAGCGTTCATACAATGATTGAAGTTTCCTTAATTCTCCATCAGGTAAAGCCCATTCCGTATCTTGATGGGATCTATGATGAGAAAGTTTATTCCTTAGTGTATGCCAACCTGTATATTCAGACTGGTGAATCCTGCTTAACACTAAATTTAAAAACGACAAGAGCGTATCCCTATCTTTTGAAGAAAGTGAATCAACATTGTTAAGCACATCAGTTAGCTGTTTTTCAGAGTAGTCGAAAAGTGAAATCAGAACAGAAATAACATGGCTATGCGTATTCCATGTCTCCTGACGAGTATACCTTTCCTCAAAGCTATGGTCGAACATTTTCCATCTCATTTTATGAGTTGGGTGTGCTACCCCATGAGGTTGCGGGAGCATTCTCAATAGAAGTGTCCAACCAACATCTTTTACAGTATTTGTTATTTCCCCGACCACTTCCATCCGTTCATTAAAACTAGCTAAGGTCTGAAAGTGCCAAGGTTTAAAAATCTCTACTAGGCTATTAATTGGCCGATTCGAAATTCTTCCTCCAGGATCTAGATGAGCTAGCTTACTTAGTGCCAAAGCAGAATTGAATAGATACTCTGGTTCCCATGCTAGACCTTCCAAAGCCCATAGTAAACCCGTATGATGACTCGTTGGAGATAACAAACCCTCTTCTTCAACAAATGACTCCATGATTGGAGGTGGAGTTCTAGAAAGTGAGTTAAAAAGTGCATTAAAAAAACTTGTCGGTGAAGCCTCTGCAACCAACGGCATTTCAGTATCAAGAGAAATCCACATCTCTCCGTCTGCCTTGTCAAGCAGCTCATGTAGAATTTCATCCACCCACTCCTGTGGAGATCCAACTTCTGGAATTCTTAAACCTTTTCCGTATAGTCCGAAAAGTATTAATGACTGAATAAGGCCTTCCCGTATCCAATTAGAATACTTTTTTTCCTTTGATAACGAACTAAATAGAAATGAGTCAGACTCCGAATCTAGTGTTGGATTGCCATATCTATAACCTTCCATGAAGCAATCTTTAAGACCCTCTAGATGCTCTAACTTGATATACGGTGCTAAATTGGACCAAGCCTCCAGAGGTGATGTCAAGCGCCATGTCCCACCTATCTTAAGAAAAGGGGGCGCCTCATAATTATTCCATTGTTCAATCTTTTTAATGTAGCTTTTATAGTCTTCATCTGTCAATTTTTCAATAAGCTCAATATCTCCATTCTTGTTTTCATCCCATCTCCCTATCAACATAGCTGGGATAATATCAGATGCACTATCCGGTGTGGACCATTTCAATTGTTTTTGAGGAAATTTAAGCAGTCGTTTAAGAACAATAACATTACGGGCGCTTTCTCTGGAATATTTTAACGAAACGGTTTTGGACAGCCCCATTGACTCCAGCACTTCTACAAGTCCGTCGCGGTCTATTAATGGGAGATTCATTATCTCTTGATTGAAGGCATCATCGGCGCCTAGTGGAACCAATACGTGATGACCATCACTAACCCCTGCATATAAAATCTGTGGATCATCAAATTTTGCAATTAGGTTTAAACCAAACTGATTTATTCTTACACTACGAAAATTGGCCGGTGTTTCAATTACTAGACTTTTAGACACAAATATTTCTCGAGGTACTCCCTCAAATTCCATCGCTGATGCGATTATAAATGCTACTGCTTCATCTTTGGATGAAGCTTGTATTGCCTTAATGCCCGGAGCTCCCTGTAAAAATTCAAATAGTTGCTTCGATTCATATTCTCTACCTGTTGTAACTGCTTTTGTTGGAAGCGTACCATTGGGACCTTGTGACCATTCCTTCCAAAATTCTTCAATAGTAACAATACCATCTGCAGGGTACTTGTTTACATAGCTGGAAAACCATCTTGAGGGTACAGGGGCAATCTGAAACCATTCTTCTAAATTTCTGGAATCATATACGAGCACGTCCTTCCAAACTTCTAGCTCTTGCTTTGCTTGTCTAAATTTATCCTTATCCCTAAAAAATCTGGCAGTTACTAAGACCAGAGTACACTCTGATGGCTTATAACCAAGAGGGATCCTCCGACCGTTTTTCTATATCTTCCTCTGCCTTAGCTGATGTACTTGCCTGCGTGCCAAATTCCCAGAGCGAGGTCCCTTCTGGTACGTAGGGAGTTGGTTCTTGGCATTTAACAACGCCGTCCCATCCACCTACAAAAGTGCTACTACCGTCTGGAAATTCAAGAAAAGTACTTGTTGGAGTCGTTGATCGAACTAATCTAGAAATTAAATTGGGAATATAACCTTTGGCATCGTATCGTTTAGCCCAATCCTCTATATCATGTCGATCTATGAACCTCATCTTGCTAGAGAAAATTAATGAGAATTGTTAAGGAATAATAGATATAGATGGATTCTCCGAATTTGTAAACCGCATTTCATAACCTGGTTGAGATATTGAATAGCTGGACCATGATAAATTAATAGTTTTTTAGCGAATATCAAAGGGGCACTTTTAGGAATGGCACCTACTTTACTCGTAAGGTGTATGAAAAATCTTGATTTGAGCATAAAAGCAAAATAGGCACAGTCGCCTTTTAAGATGGTATTGAAAAAATTGGTAAGTATTTAACACCTACCGTTGCTATTGTTTCCCGTGATAGCATAAAAGTGTCAGTAAACCGTAATCGACAAAAGGCAATTAAAGAAATTAGGATCGAATTAACGATCCTAATTGTCTGAATAATAGGTAATTATCAATGCACGCCCGGAAGGACTCGAACCCTCAACCCTCTGATCCGAAGTCAGATATTCTATCCAGTTGAACTACGGGCGCAATTATTTAGATTATGATAGTACTTCTTTTACTTTTTTCGCTGCATCTTTTAGCAAAATGGCGGAGAACACTTTTAATCCTGACTCCTCAATAATCTTGGCGCCTTCTTCTGCATTGGTACCTTGTAAGCGTACAATGATGGGAATATCGATTTCACCGATATTCTTATAGGCTTCTACCACTCCTTTGGCTACCCGGTCACAGCGTACAATACCACCAAATATATTGATGAGTATGGCTTTGACATTGGGGTCTTGTAAAATGATGCGAAATCCTGCCTCTACGGTCTTGGGATTGGCTCCGCCTCCTACATCCAGAAAGTTGGCGGGCTCTCCCCCGGATAGTTTAATTATATCCATAGTGGCCATGGCCAATCCCGCTCCATTCACCATACATCCCACGTTTCCATCCAACTTTACGTAGTTTAGGCCGGATTTGCTGGCTTCCACTTCCAAAGGATCTTCTTCACTCAGGTCTCTTAATTCCGCCAGGTCCTGATGCCGGAACAGTGCATTGTCATCAAGATTAACTTTGGCATCAACCGCCAGGATCTTATCATCCGAAGTCTTGAGCACCGGATTTATTTCAAACATGGAGCATCGATGTTGACGTATGCTTTATACAAAGCATTAATAAAACGGACCATTTCCTTGAACGCTGTTCCACTAAGCCCCAGGGAAAAGGCAATTTTTCGTGCCTGAAAAGGCTGTAATCCCAGACTGGGGTCAATTTGTTCTTTGATTATCTTATCTGGTGTTTTATCCGCAACCTCTTCAATGTCCATACCTCCTTCGGTACTGGCCATAATAACATTGCAGTTATTGGCTCGATCCAGTAAAATACTCAAGTAGAATTCTTTAGGCGCGTTTTTACCGGGATAGTAGACATCCTCAGCAATAAGTACTTTATGGACCTCCTTACCTCCAGGTCCAGTTTGGTGGGTTATCAGCTGCATGCCCAGTATTTGTTCGGAAATTTCCTTTACTTCCTTCAGACTTTTAGCCAACTTAATACCACCTCCCTTTCCCCTGCCACCGGCATGTACTTGTGCCTTTACCACATACCAACTAGTGCCGGTCTCCGCGTGCAGTTGTTTGGCAGCTTCCAGTGCTTTTTCAGGGTTATCGGCAACAATACCTTCCTGAATTTTCACCCCGTAATTTTTCAGAATGTCTTTGGCTTGGTACTCATGTATGTCCATGGATCAAATTTTGAACGAATGTACACCATTTGAACTTTTAACACAAGGCTGGTATACGCTTACAACAATCGTAAAATAGCTAGGAAATAATAGAACTATTTTAACTATGTTTGAGATGAAATTTTTTCACCGTTTTGTTAGTAGCAACCAGTATTTTTAAATCTTTCAATTCCCTTCAGGTACTTAAGGGAATAAATATCAGTGTCGAAAAGGGTGAAATTGTATCTATTGTGGGAGCATCCGGAGCAGGGAAAAGTACGCTGCTTCATATATTGGGCACACTGGATTTTCCGGATCGTGGAACGGTCAAATTAGAGGAGCAATCTCTTTTTGAATTGGGGCCCAAAGAACTATCCTCTTTTCGGAACCAACAAATTGGATTCATTTTTCAGTTTCATAATTTATTGCCTGAATTTACTGCTCACGAGAATGTTTGCCTTCCAGGGTTTATTGGCAATCGCAATGAGTCTGAGGTTAGGGATCAGGCTGAGGAATTACTAAACTATTTAGGCATGGGTGATCGCCTGAATCACAAACCATCACAACTATCAGGAGGTGAGCAGCAACGAACCGCGGTGGCACGGGCTTTGATAAATAACCCCGCAATTGTTTTGGCCGATGAACCCAGCGGAAATTTAGACTCCAAGAATGCCCGTGAGTTGCATCAGTTATTTTTTGACTTGAGATCCAAATACCGTCAGACGTTTATTGTGGTTACCCATAATGAGGAATTGGCCAAAATGACCGACAGAATGCTGGAAATCAAGGATGGAGTTATACAATGATTGAAGGACTGAATGGCTTGGTATTCAATCCTTCAGTCCTTTACTCATGTAAGTTTTTATTGTCAAATATCTAAGTCTCTTACTATTAATTACTTAATTTTAATCCTGGTTTGAAGTTCGGTTAATCAAAAAGCTGGCTGAACTGCAAAGCTCCAATAAATTTTATAATTTTGAGGTATGGATATAATGGGTAAGAAGATCCTTATTGTTGAAGATGAAACCAGTTTAAGGGAGTTACTCACCAAGATACTGGGTCTGGAGGGTTTCAAGGTATTTTCTGCTGCAACTGTTAAAGAGGGAATTGATATCATTAAGAACGATGATATATACCTGGTCATCACTGATGTGATGTTACCGGACGAAAATGGAATCGAATTTACTAAATGGATCAAAAGTAACCATCCAGTGATTGAGGTGATCATAATGACCGCCTTTGGAAATGTTAAGGACGGAGTAAAGGCCATGAAACTCGGGGCTTTCGATTATATCACCAAAGGAGATGGGGATGATAAACTTCCACTGCTTGCGGGTAAGGCAGTTGAAAAAGCCATCTTACGTCGGCAACTCACGGAATTGGAGTATCGGCTGGAGTCCCGTTCGAGCTTTGCTAAGATAATTGGTAAATCTACCGCAGTAAATAATTTGATCGAGCTGGCTAAAAAAGTGGCGGTTACTGATACTACCGTACTGCTGTTGGGTGAAACCGGAACCGGGAAAGAATTACTGGCGGAAGCGTTGCATTTAGCAAGCCGGCGCAGAAAAGGTCCCTTTATTGCCATTAATTGTGCTGCCATACCAAAGGATCTACAGGAATCAGAACTATTTGGACATAAGAAGGGAGCTTTTACTGGCGCTAATACCGATAAAAAGGGATATTTTGAAGTAGCTGATAGAGGAACTATTCTTCTGGATGAACTGGGTGCAATGAGTGCTGATTTGCAGGCCAAGCTATTAAGAACTTTAGAGAGTAGGACCATCAACAGGGTGGGAGACACTACTCCAATTCCGATCGATGTAAGGATAGTGGCTGCCACCAATAGTGATCTTTTTGGTAATACTATGGATAATGAATTTAGGAAGGACCTGTATTACAGATTGAGCACTTTTACTATTGAACTACCTTCATTAAGGGAGCGAATAGATGATATTCCGCTGCTTGCTCTTCATTTTATGAGTGTTAACGCGGAGAAAATTGGCAAGAATATTCAGAGTATGACCAAACAATATCTTGACAGGTTACAACGCCATCCCTGGCCAGGGAATATCCGTGAATTGAAAAACGTAATTGAAAGGTCGGTTATTTTGGAAGATAATCAGGAGCTAACCGAAGAGACCTTGCCCAAAGAGTTTCTGACCTCGTCACCCCATGCAATAAAAGTAGAAAGCAACGGCTCAAAAGATGCAGGTGGTGAACTATCTGATTTGAAATCAGTTGAAAAACATCATATATTAAGAGTGCTTGACGGTGCCGATGGCAATAAATCAGAGGCAGCAAAAAAATTAGATATTGGGCTGGCAACTTTATATCGGAAACTAAAAGAATACGGGTTAGATTAGCTAGCCATGAACTTGGGTCATTATGAAACTCAGAACCCAAATATTTTCTGGATTTATTTTCATTCTTATTCTATTCCTGATACTTGCGGGAGTTTCAATCTATTACCTGGAAAATGTAGGACAGGCATCGGAAAGAATCCTGAAGGAAAATTACAGTAGTGTTAAGGCTGCTGAAGAATTGATTGTTTCCCTGGCGAAAGTCGATCAAATCCTTGCCAAGATCTGCCTGGGATCCAATTACAACGAAGATATTCTGCTTAAGATCCTGGAAAGAGAAAAGGAGATATTTTCCAGCAACCTGGAAATTTGCAAGAGCAACATATCGGAAGTAGGTGAGCAGCAGTTACTGAATAGTCTTTCGGAGCAATACCAGGATTACGAGGGGCAACTGTATGATTTCAACTACACTTCTGATCGAGTGGGATTGTATTTCTCTGTCTTACAAAGGAAGAACGAGATCCTGCGTGATGCCTGCTCCAACCTTATTGACCTGAATCACAGTGCACTAAGCGATAAGGACCGTGTGGTACGGACCTTATATACTAATGCCAAAGTTTATGTGTTTGTAATCCTTATAATAGTGCTGTTTACCTCTGGATTAGCAATTTATAAGTTTCCTCAAATGATTGTGAGGCCTATTCTGGATATTACAGACAAGATCAAACGTGTAACGGATGGAGATTATGAACAACAAATACCCGTCGATTCCGATACGGAGCTGGGTAACCTGAGCAAGGCCTTTAATGTTATGTCCGTGAAATTAAAGGAATTTGAGGAGTCTAATCTGGAAGAATTAAAAGCCCAAAAGACCCGGATTGAAACCATTATAAAAAGCATCAATGACGGACTGGTGATTCTAAATGAATCAAAAGATGTGATCCTTGCCAATGAAGCCGCTTCGCTGATTCTTGGAATTCCGGAGAAGCAATTGATTGGAAAAAACGCCAGGGAACTTTCCCGGGACAATTCTGTGATGCGGGACTTGCTGGATAGCCTGGAGCAAAAAGATAGTGGAAACAAAGGAGCAGATCTGGAAGAGGAGCAATCAAAAGACCTTATCAAGATAGAGCGCCAGGAGGGGAAACAAGAGTTCTACACCAAAGATGTAATTGATGTTCATGATGTTGATAATCAGAACAAATCATTAGGATATATTTTACTGCTAAAAAATGTAACCTACTTTAAACAATCTGATGAAGCAAAAACAAATTTTATCGCAGTTGCTTCTCATGAGTTTAAGACACCGCTTTCCGCGATAAATATGTGCCTGATGCTTCTCCAGGACAAACGGTTTGGCGCGCTCAATCCTGAACAAGATGAGATCGTGGTTTCTATGAAAAGTGAAGTTCAGCGTTTAATAAAAATGGTATCTGAGTTACTTGATATTTCCAAAATGGAGACAGGTAATATTGAACTGGATAAAAAACTGGTCTCACCCAAAGTAATTCTGGATTACTCTGCCTCACCGTTTGAGGGTCAGTTAAGTGAAAAGCATATTACCATCAAGAAAGTTGTTGATCCTGAGATCCCGGACTTTATGGCTGATACTGAAAAGATCAGTTGGGTTTTGATTAATTTTTTAAGTAATGCCATCCGCTACACACCCGAGGGAGGAAAGATCGTCATGGAGGTCAAAAAAATTAATGGAAATGTTGAGTTTGCAGTAGTGGACAAAGGTCCGGGAATTGCCAAACAGCACCACACCAAGGTCTTTCAAAGATTTGTGCAATTACAGTCCAATGGAAAAAATAATGAAAAGGGTCTTGGCCTTGGATTAGCCATATCCAAAGAGGTTATAACAGAACACGGAGGAGAGATAGGTGTTAGCAGTAAACCTGGAGCAGGCAGTCGCTTTTTCTTCACCCTTCCTCTGGAAACCAGTTAGTGTCAAGTTAAGCCTGAACCTTTGGGTTATCCGAAAATATTTTGAAGCATATCTTCGTTGTAAAAAAACTCATTTAGCTACGGCTATAATCGTTTTTTACGCCTTGACCTGCTTCAAAATTCATATTCGCCTAACCCAAATCCCAAACTTGACTTGACACTAGGGTTATTGGTGTTGAATAGTTCGCATTAGTTTATTTGCAAAGATAAAGTCCTGCAGTTCTTTGGCTTCGGTTTGAGAAATAGTCTCATTGGTCCCTTCCCAAATATTCACACCTTGATACATAAACATAATATATTCCCCTATTTCCATCACTGAGTTCATGTCATGGGTGACCACAATAGTGGTGATATTAAATTCCTTGGTGATTTCCTGTATTAAGTTATCTATCAGGATGGCGGTTTGAGGATCCAGGCCGGAATTCGGTTCATCACAAAATAGATATTGGCTGTTGTTCACTATAGCCCGGGCAATACCCACTCTTTTTTTCATACCGCCACTTATTTCTGAAGGCATCTTCTTGTTGACATTTTCCAACCCAACCCGTTGCAAACAGAAATTCACTCGGTCTAGTTTTTCTTCCGAGCCCATTCTGGTTAGAACATTCAGAGGAAACATAACATTTTCCTGTACGCTTTTAGAGTCGAATAAAGCACCTCCCTGGAATAACATGCCGATTTCTCTCCGAATCTCGGTCTTTAGGTCTCTGTCGGCATGTGTGAAATCTCTGCCATCATAAATCACATTGCCCTGGTCTGGTTTGATCAAACCTACGATACACTTTAATAATACTGTTTTTCCTGTACCACTGGCCCCGATGATCAGGTTGGTCTTACCTTGCTCGAATTGACCACTTATGTTATCAATCACCAACTTGCCATCAAAGGACTTTGATATATTCTCTATTACTATCATAGTAACAATGCTGCCAGCAAGTAGTCCGCCAGTAGTATGGCTATACAGCTGTTGGTTACTGCACTGGTGCTGGCTATGCCAACTTCCAATGCTCCGCCCTTGGTGTAAAACCCTTTGTAAGCAGAAATTGAACTTATCAAAAATGCAAATACCACTGATTTGATCATGGCGAATTTTATGGTGTAAGGGTTAAAATCCAATCTGATTCCATAGATATACTCCTGTTCGGTTATTACATTGGTCAAGGTACCTGCTATGTATCCTCCATAAATTGAAAGGAACATCGCCAGGATCACCAGTAGGGGATACATGATGATGGAGGCTATTATTTTGGGCAGTACTAAATAGGATGCACTATTAATACCCATAACTTCAAGGGCATCGATTTGCTCAGTGATTCTCATAGTCCCGAGCCCACTGGAAATACTGGAGCCTACCTTGCCTGCAAACACTAAGGAGATTACAGTAGGGGCTAGCTCTTGCACCGTCATATCACGAACCAGGGTGCCTATAATGTAATCCTGGATCAGCGGGCTTACCAGATTATAGGCGGTTTGCACAGCAGTTACCGCACCCATAAAAGTTGATACAATGGCAACGATAAAGATAGAGCTTACGCCCAGTAGCACACTTTCATCAATGATCAGATTAACATAGGTTCTGAATGACTCTCTATTTACAAAAAGTGAGCCCAGGAATATGAAATATTTACCGATACTCTTCATTAAAATCTTAGGGAATGGCTACATTTAAGCGGGTATTGGTGGAACCGATTAGCAGCAAATATAACAAAAACTGTGAGTTAAATTTGATACACTCAAACAATGGAAAGTAATAAAACTGCTATTGTTACTGCAGGTAGCCGGGGTATTGGCCGGGCAGTTGTTCTGAAATTGGTGTCAGAGGGGTTTGACGTGGTAACTTGTTCCAGAAGCAAAGTTAAGTTGGAGGCCCTGCATGATGATGTAAACAGATTGACTGTTCATGGTAAACTTTATTCCGTGCCGGCAGATCTTTCGGAGAAAGCAGGAGTTAGTGGCTTTTTGTCTTTTGTGGATGACCTGTCGTTGGATATTGATGTGCTGGTGAATAATGCGGGGGCCTTTATCCCGGGGAAGGTATCCGATGAGCCGGAAGGTGCGCTTGAGACCATGATTGATATTAACCTCTATAGCGCTTACCGGGTTACCAGAGGCGTATTACCAGAAATGATAAAAAGGAAGACAGGGCACATTTTTAATATGTGTAGTGTCGCCAGCATTACTCCCTATATGCACGGTGGTAGTTATTGCATTGCTAAATTTGCCCTTTTGGGGTTCTCTAAAGTACTAAGGGAGGAAATGAAGGAACATGGAATCAGGGTGACTTCGATCTTGCCTGGAGCGGCCCTTTCTGACAGTTGGAAAGGAGTAGATTTACCCGCCGAAAGATTTATGCCGGTGGAGGATGTAGCTTCATGTATATTCGATGCCTACTCGCTGTCATCCCGGTCTGTGGTTGAGGAAATTGTTTTGAGGCCTCAATTGGGTGATATTTAGATGCCCTGAAAAACCAGTATTTTATTCTCAGAAAGCTTATTTTTGAATAAAAATAAAAATGGCGTTACCCCTAACCCATATCGATGTCAACAGGGACTATTGTAAAAGTCTGACCAAATATTCAAGGCGCCATTCCCTGGAAGTAAACATTGGCGACCTACCAATGGGCGGGAATAACCCAATTCGCATCCAATCCATGACTACGGTTAGTACTATGGACACGGAAGGTTCAGTGGCCCAGATAAGACGCATGGTAGATGCGGGTTGTGAGTATGTGAGAATAACCGCGCCTAACTTAAAGGAGGCACAAAATCTTCAACAGATAAAAAAAGAGCTTTTTAATATAGGCATTAAGGTGCCGCTTATTGCTGATATTCATTTCACTCCAAATGCAGCGGAATTGGCTGCACGGTTGGTTGAAAAAGTGCGCATTAATCCAGGAAATTATGCTGATAAGAAAAAGTTTCAGGTAATTGAATACACCGAATCTTCATATCAGGAAGAGATTGATAGAATCAGGGAACGATTTACTCCTCTGGTCTTGATTTGTAAGGAATACGGTGCTGCCATGCGTATTGGTACCAATCATGGGTCGTTGTCTGACCGCATTATGAGCCGTTATGGAGACACTCCTTTGGGGATGGTGGAATCAGCATTGGAGTTTTTAAGAATTTGTGAAGACCTGAATTATAGCCAGATTGTACTGAGCATGAAGGCCAGTAATCCCCAGGTGATGGTTCAGGCGTATCGCTTGCTGGTAAACAGATTGGATTCAGAGGGTTTACAACCCTACCCATTGCATTTGGGCGTTACCGAAGCGGGTGAAGGAGAGGATGGACGCATCAAGTCTGCATTGGGCATAGGCAGTTTGTTGGAGGATGGTCTGGGGGACACTGTACGGGTCAGCCTTACCGAAGAGCCCGAGTTGGAGGCTCCAGTGGCTAAGAGGTTAGTGGATCGTTACCATTCAAGAAGTGGACATGATAGCATACCCTCAATCCCTGAAATTCCTATTGATCCTTTCGGGTATAAGCGACGGGCAAGTAACCCCATTGAAAATATCGGAGGTGCTAATGTGCCCCGGGTAATAGTGGATGTGCAATATCTGGAAAATATTCAGTATCAACACTTGAAAGCCATAGGACACCATTATTTGCCAGAGCTTGATAAATGGACTATGAGTGATAACGGGGCAGATTATATTTATTCAGGCAAGCATCCAATACAATTTATGTTGCCCAATGGGTTAAAAGAAATTATAGACTTTCCCCAGTGGACCCGTTTGGAAGAATCCCATACTTTCCCGCTATTAACTATTGACCAATTGATGGCGCCAGCCAAGCTACACCCTCGATTGAATTTCGTTAAGATGACCTGCAATGACCTTGGTTCGGCACCTGAAATTCTCCGGGGACATCCTACACTGGTGGTGTGGCTTGAGACTGACAATCAACATGCCCGCGCTGATCAAAGGCGATTTATTTTTGAGCTGATAGCAAAAAATGTGACTAATCCGGTTATTATATCTCGTAAGTATAAGGATGAGAATTCCGATATTTTGCAGCTGAAAGCCGGGACAGATGTGGGAGCACTGCTTATCGATGGGTTGGGTGATGGAGTGTTTCTGGAATTGATTCCAGGGATAAACAAAGAAAGTACTTTGTCTCGAGTAAAACGTTACAACCAGTTATGCTTCAATATTTTACAGGCAGCCAGAACCAGAATGACCAAGACAGAATATATCAGCTGTCCTTCTTGCGGACGCACTCTGTTTGATCTACAGGAAACCACCGCCATGATCAGACAACGGACGGATCATCTGAAGGGTGTAAAAATAGGTATTATGGGTTGTATCGTAAATGGACCTGGTGAAATGGCCGACGCCGATTTTGGATATGTAGGTTCCGGAAAAGGAAAGATTACCCTGTATAGGGGACAGGAGGTGATAAAAAGAGGAGTACCTTCATCAAGTGCGGTGGATGAACTAATTGAGATCATAAAAGCGGGCGGCCAGTGGATCGAACCACCGGGCGATCTTGCGTGATAAAACAATGGAGCCAAAGAAGAAAAATTCAATTAAAGAATACTTCCAGATGGGAGAAGTCCTGGGATACTTTTTTAGAAAAAAAGATCCATCCAGACCGAGTAACTTCAATATAAAAGTGATGCATGGGGTCAATAAAATAGCAATTGTTATCTTCCTGCTTGGAGTTATTTTCATGATTGTTAAGAGACTTCTTTAAAATTACCCGCTGCCCTTTTCGACCTGGAAAATTATCCCCTTCCCACGCCAAAGGCGTGGCCTTCTCTAACCCAAAGATAATTTTATGATCTCAAATGGGCATACGGTTGTAATTTTCTAGATCTATGACCAGAGACCGAATCTAACCACCGATAAATCTTCAATTGTCAATCAATTGTTCTATTAATCAATTGTTCCCAATCCCTAACACCTTCGTCCCTGGTCCCTGGTCCCTAAAAACTCCAACAGAGTTGACTAGGGTAATTTCAACTCTTCTATTCAATTCACGACCGTCTTTTTCATCATCGTTGCTGGCAAGGGGTTTTTCTTCCCCGTTTGCGACTACCAGTAGTCGTTCTCCCAATACACCCTGATCTACGAGGTAGTGGGCGGCGGCCTGGGCCCTAAGATAAGAGATTCTCAGGTTGGATTCATTGGTTCCCCAACTGTCAGCATAACCTTCAATCTGAACCTCCAGGCTGGGATTACTGTGAAGTACTTCCGATATCTCTTTAAGTTTTGATATGCAGTCCGGCGAAAGTTGGTAGCTGTTGTATAAAAAGTATGTATTGTTTAATACTTTAGATTTTACCTGGCCTTCTTGAAAATATTGACGAGTGGCCAGATTGCCAAGAAAGGGTGTTTCTGACTTTTCTTCCCCAAGAGCTGAGGACAGTTGTTCATCAGATTCAATTGTTGGTGTATAACTAGGGGTTTGTGTACTTGGCTTTGGCTTAGAATTGGTGGCTACAAATTCACTGGCTGGCGTTTCTTGCTGGGGAACCAGATATTGAGGGTGAAACTGCCGGGGTAAAGGTGCCCGATAGATGTCTTTCTCTTTGGACCCTTGAAGGTAACTTTCAAAATAAACGTAGGAGAAATCTCCGGTTACAGACAGATAGTTTTCATCCTGCTTCGAATTAATGCCCGGACCCAAATTTTTGGGTTTAGACCACCGTTTCCAACTTTCGTCTAGTTTTTGAGTGACATACAGGTCACTGCCACCTAATCCCTTATGGCCAAAACTTGCAAAATAGAGGGTCTTACCGTCTGCTGCCAGGAAGGGAGCAAAATCCGCCTTTCCAGTATTTACAATAGGCCCCAGATTTTGGGGACGTGAGTAACTGCCATCTTCCTGTTTAAAAGACACCTGTAAATCCTGTTCGCCAGCACCGCGGCCATCGTCAATGGCCATAAGCAGGACCATGGATTGCTCTTGATAGTAGAAATCATAGTAAGCGCTCAAATTGGTAAAATCCTGGATAACTAAATCTCCGGGTGCGCCCCACCCGGCTGGCGAATCATAGACCTGGGCCACGGAAGTCTTTACTCTTTTATAACTATCAAGCAGTAGGGCATAATGGCCGTCTCCGGTAATGGAACAAAGTGTATTGGCTTTTTTGTTATTTATTGGTCCTCCAAAATTGGTAGGAGCTGACCATTCACCATTGATGTAATGTGAAACCCAAATATCCTGGAAATCACGTTCGCCACCAAAGTTTTCAGGATGATTGCGGCGGCTGAAATACAAAGTCATGCCATCAGGAGATATTAAGGGCCTAACTTCCTGATACTCACTGTTAATAATAGGACTTAACTTTTCGCGAGGGACAAGGTCTTCTGAGTTATTCAATTGTAGGGAAATATACCCGACTGCTGCTATCAACCCAACCAGAATCCCCCTTTTTATGTTGGGTGTGGCGTTTCGGTACCTGATATTATTCAAGGAATATCTGTTTTAAAAATAAGGTCCCACAGCTGTCGTCGTTAAGTTATATAATATCTTTCAATAATTAAATAATATTGCCTGAAATTACTTTGACAAACAGGGAAATGTTCATAAATGATTGACAGTCTGCATCATGTAAGTTTTAATACCCAATAAGCTTTCATTTGGAGGGAGTTAGCAATATTTTTGAATAATAATTGTTAATAGTGCACAATGGTGATCAATTGTACTGGAGTTCGATGAAGAATTCTTTTCTAATAGGTATGGCCCTGATTTCAGTGGCTACAATATTCTCATGTAAGAGTAATTACATTTGCCCTTCCTATGAAAGCTCCTATATCTTAGATCAAAAAACACGCCACCAGAAATTTTCGTTATTCAATGAAGATACCTTACCACGGGAGGATTTTGAAGTTAATAAAAATAAATACGGGGTAATCAAAAGTATCAAATACAAAAAGAAGCGAGACGAACTGCTGACGGTAAGAATGGAGACTGTTTTCCCGCAAGTCGAAGAGCTTGACACCTTGCTTTTGGCAGAGCAAGACCTATCACCTGAGGATATAGAGCGAATGATCAATGAGGGTGAAAGACCAATGAATCATTTCAATGTGGATCAGATTTATTATATGAGGCATTTTGGACAATACTTGCCGATGCCTGAGGAGCCTTCTAAACGAGAGCTGGAGGTAGTAGAGGAAGATGAGATTCTTGAGGAACCGGAGATAAAGAAAAAAAAGAAGTGGAAGTTCTGGAAGAAGGAAGAAACTGATAGCTTAAATATTGGATTTGAAGAGGACCTGGGTGAACCTCAGGAAGAAGAATTGAGTAAGAAAGAACTACGCCAACAGGAGCAGATTGAAAAGGAAAAGGAGGCGGAAATTGAAAGATCCAAACAGCCCTCCATAATCGATCTCGATGACTTTGAAAAGGACCGGGGTATATCTGCCACACCCTCCAATGAGAAACCATCCAAGAAGAAAAAGGTCAAAGGCGACAAGCCCAAAGAGAAGAAAAAAATCAAACTTGGGTTTGGCAAAAAGAAGAAAAAAGGAGAAAGCATAGAATTAGATCTCTGATCTCTCTGATCTCAGGTCTCTCATATAACAAAACTCATAAATAGCAGTATACTAGTGAATTGTATTTTGGCTAATTTTTCTTCAAGTTATATTTTTTGATATCGCGCGCTAATCTGCATCCGAGAGGGACTCAGATCTTCTATCTCAAACTGCTATTTAAAGAACAGTAGTAGAAATCTATAGCTCTGGCTCAGAGATCTGATATCTGATATCTGAGATCTAAGATTTACTACACATTTTCTCCAATGCCAACATTAGCGCGTGGGTGCCCATTTTTCCATGACCTTGCGCTTGTACTGCCAGATACAGTTGTTTGACTAAGGCCAAGCCAGGTAATGAAAGTCCCATAGCCTCACTTTCTTTAAGCGCAATGCTCATGTCTTTAATAAAATGCTCAGCGTAGAATCCGGGATCAAAATTTCGGTTGACAATTCTTGGGGCCAAGTTGTTCAGGGTCCAGCAACCGGCAGCACCGCTGCTTATTGAAGAAAGCATGGTGGTTAAATCCAGGCCTGCTTTTTGCCCATATAACAAGGCCTCACACACCCCGATCATGGTTCCTGCAATGGTTATCTGGTTACACATTTTGGTATGCTGCCCTGAGCCGGCGGCGCCCTGGTAGACAATATTTTTACCCATTAATTCAAATAGCGGCATTACCAGGTTTACAGTATCTTCATCACCACCTACCATTATGGCTAGCGCTGCATGCGTTGCACCCACATCGCCACCGGAAACCGGAGCATCAATGGATTGGACTCCTTTGACTTTGGCGGCCTGATAGATTTCTACTGCTAGACTTGGTTCTGTAGTAGTCATATCCACCAATATTGAACCTTCCCTGGTGGATTTAATAATTCCATTTTCACCCAGGTAAACTTCCCTGACATCCTTTGGAAAACCCACTATGGTGAATATGACATCTGCCTGAGCAGCCACCTCACCGGGGCTGTTTGCCCATCCCAAACCTTGATCCAACAGAGTCGTCGCCTTTTCTTTGGTACGTGTGTATATTATACACCGGTATCCTGCATTATGGAGATGTGCTACCATGGAAGCGCCCATTACTCCGGTGCCTATCCAGCCTATAGTAGTGTTTTTGTCGATTTTCATTATGCTCTGATTTTAAATAATCCTAATAGAATTTAGTCACAAGATAAGGTTTGAGATCTTAGATCTTAGATCTCAGGTCTCAAACCTCAGATCTATTAAACCACTACATTAACAATCTTCCCAGGAACCACAATTACCTTCTTAGGAGTTTTGTCACCAATCCACTTTTTTATGACCTCTTCTTCAAGCACCTGCTTTTCAATATCTTCCGGAGCCATGTCCACTG
>PVMS01067769.1_pt1 | contig 18991 bp, 15 predicted proteins | sample 1853461 | NCBI WGS metagenome assembly PVMS01 (sample SAMN08582032, study PRJNA380276) | Marine sediment metagenome, whole genome shotgun sequencing project. | isolation source: ocean sediment barecode stripped | collected 2017 | reverse complement strand
TGACCAGCTCCACCCGGCGCTCACTGCGAGGGTCGAGGCCTGACGTGGCGGAGGTCGAGACCTGCGCCTGGCGACGCGCCGCGCTGCCCCCGCTCCCCGAAGTTCCGACCATGCTGTCCCCAGAGGAGCGGCGCTACCTCTACTGGCTGGGCAACGAGGTCTGGTCCGGCCGTGGCTGCGTGGTGGAGATCGGCTCGTGGCTGGGCGGCAGCACGGTCTGCCTGGCGGCCGGCATGCGCGCGTCCGGTCACCCGGCGGCAGGTCGCCTGCGCGTCTTCGACAACTTCATCTGGCGCGAGTTCATGACGGCCCGGGCACCCCTTCCGCTCGCCCCGGGCGACTCCTTCCAGGCAGACTTCCTGCGCTACACCGAGCCGTTCGCAGCAGAGATCGCGGCGGAGGCCCGCGCGCTCCCCGACGAGGCGATCGCGGACGACGGCGAGGCCGCGGCCAAGCGCTTCGCCGAGGAGCACGAGGTGGCCGCCTTCGACGGTGCGGTGCCCGAGCCGGTGGAGGTGCTCTTCGTCGACGGCGCAAAGTCCTGGCGCGGCATGCGTCACCTGCTGTCGACCCTGGGCGGCTCGCTCCTGCCCGACACGGCCCTGCTGGTCTGCCAGGACTTCAAGTACTGGGCGACGTACTGGGTCCCCATTCTGGTGATGCTCCTGGCGGACCGGCTCGAGCCGGTGCACGACGTCACGAGCGCGACGACCCTGAGCTTCCGGTTGAATGGCGAGCTTCCGGCGGCGCGGATCGAGGCGCTGGAAGATCACGTGGCGCGGCTGTCGACACCCGAGTGCCTGGGGGCCATCGGCGACGCGGTCGACCTGCTGGAAGGCCGGGGCGATGCAGACGGGGCCTGGAACGTGCGGCTCGCCGCAGTCGCGTTCCACGCCCACCAGGGTCGAACTCACGACGCCGTCTCCGCCTTCGATCGCATCCAGTCCCGCTGGCCCCTCTCGGCGCCGACCGCACAGCTCGACCTGGCCCGGAGCTTCCTGGCCCGGGAGAAGCGGCAGGTGCGCTCCTGGCCGCTGCGGCTGCGGGTCCAGGGCGCAGCCCTTCGCGCCGCCGGGGCACTGGCTCGGCGAGTCGGCCGGGCGTGAGCGTCCGCGACGAGGCCGTCGGCGGGATCGCCTGGACCGGCGCCGCGCGCAGCGTCCGCATCGTCCTGCACTTCGGGGTCACCGTCGTCTTGGCGCGAATGCTCACGCCCGAGGACTTCGGCCTGCTCGCCATGATCACCGTGTTGACGAACTTTGCGCTGCTGTTCGGCGAGCTGGGCTTCTCCGCGGCGCTGATCCAGCGGACAGAACTCGCCGAAGGCCATCGCTCCTCGGTCTTCTGGCTGACGCTGGGCCTGGGCTGCCTGCTGACCGGTTCAGTCTATTCCGGCGCCCCCGCCGTGGCGAGTTTCTACGACGAGCCGGAACTCGAGCTGCTGACGCGGGTGCTGGCCGCCAACTTCATGCTCGCCGCCCTCAAGGTGGTGCAGGTGGCCGTGCTCACGCGCGCCATGCGCTTCCGCGCGATCGGCGTCGCGGAGGTGTGCGCGACGTTCGGCGGCGGAGCGATCGGCATCGGGGCTGCCCTGACGGGCCACGGCGTGTGGAGCCTGGTAGCACAGCTCCTGGCCACGACCGCCATCGAGAGCCTCGGGCTTTGGCTCACTTCGGGCTGGCGGCCACGGCTCCGCTTCGACGGCGCCGCCGTGCGCGAGCTACTGCCCTTCGGTGCGAACTTCGTCGGCTTCTCGATCGTCAACTACTGGATGCGCAACGCCGACAACCTGTTGATCGGCCGATTCGTCGGCTCCGCCGGCCTCGGGATCTACGAGCGCGCCTACCACGTGATGTTGCTGCCGGTGACCCAGGCATCGGGCGTGCTCACCCGCGTGATGTTCCCGACGCTCTCGAAGCTGCAGGGTCAGCCTTCACGGGTGAAGGCGCTCTACCTGCGCTCCATCCGCGCGATCTCGCTCCTGACCTTTCCGATGATGCTCGGCCTGCTGGTGGTGGCGGACCACTTCGTACTCGCCGTCTTCGGGCCGCGTTGGACCGAGGTGACGCCGATCCTCCGCATCCTCTGTGTCGTCGGCCTGCTGCAGTCCGTGACGAGCACGACAGGCTGGCTCTTCCAATCCCAGGGGCGAACGGACCAGATGTTCCGCTGGGGCCTGTTCAGCGGCGCGGTGACCCTGGTCGCCTTCGCCATCGGCATCCGCTGGGGCGTGCAGGGGGTGGCCATTGCCTACGCCCTGCGCACGATCGCACTCACGCCTCCGAGCTTCGGGATCCCCGGACGGCTGGTCGGGATGCGCCTGTCCGAGGTGGCCAAGGCCCTCGTGGGAACTCTCGCGTGCGCCGGCGCCATGGCGGCGGCGCTCGTGGGTGTACGCACGCTGGTGCCGAGCGACCTCTCCGTCTACGCGGCGCTCGCGCTGGAGATCCTCTCCGGTGTCGCCCTTTTCGCAGCCATCGTGCTGGTGGTGCGGCTCGAGGCGCTGGGCGACGTTCGCGACGCCGTCGCGCGCTACAGGAGCAGCTCCCGGTAGATCTCCGCCAGGGCGGCGGCTTGCGTCCGCACGTCGAAGCGCACCTCGACGTGCCGCCGGGCCGCCTCGCCCATCTCGCTCCAACGCTCGGGGTGGTCGACCAGCCACACCAGGTGCGCGGCGATGCCGGCGACGTCGCGTTCTTCGGCCAGCAGGCCGCCCACGCCGTGCTCCACCACCTGGGGGATGTCGCAGTGACGCGTGCTCACGATGGGCATGCCGGTGGCCGCCATCTCGATCAGGCTCACCGGTGCGCCGCCTTCGGTGTCGCCGTCCTCCGGTGTCAGGCTCGGCGAGAGAAACACATGGTGCCGGTAGGCCTCCTCGATCACGGCTCGGTGCGGTTGGTAGCCGAGCAGGCGGGTGTCACCCGCCAGTCCGCTGCGTTCGATCGCCGCCAGGATGGCGCGCTTCTCCTGCTGCGTGCGCGGCTCGCCGGTGCTGTCCCCGATGACCGTGACCTCCAGGGGTACGCGGCCCCGCAGCCGGGCCAGGGCGTCGAAGGCGTCGGGGATGCCCTTCTTCTCGCGGAAGGAGGCCGCGATCAACACGCGCAGCGGCTCGTCCGCCGCGCGGGCGCGGGGCCGACACGCGAGCGATCCGAGCTCGACGCCGAGGGGCTGCACTCGGATCTTCTCGTCCGGGCAACCCAGCTCGGCGATGGTGCCCGCCATGAAAGGGCCTTCGCAGAGCACGCGGTCGACGCGCCGGAACAGGCTCCGGTAGCGACGCCGCCAGCTCGGGTACTGGCGCGGCACGAAGGTGACGTCGTAGCCGTAGAAGGTGACCACGTGACGCACGCCGGTGCGCCGCACCGCAGCCAGGTCCTGACAGCCGCGTGGCCCAAAGTGCGAGTGCACGAGCCGAGCGCCTCGGGCCTCGATGCAGCCGCGCAGCATCGCCGTACGGAGCGCCGGCAGCCGCGTGGCCCGCCAGAGCGCGGCACGGAACGGATTGTCGGTGAGCGCGGCCAGGTCGCTCCAGGGAAACTGGTCGAGGTTCTCGGTGCGGTCGCAGACCACGCTGGCCCGCACGTCGTCGGGCAGGTGACGGACCTGGTTGTAGACCCAGGTCAACGTCTGCCCGAGCCAGATCGGAATGCTCTGGACGACCGGCAGCGCGGGCTCGGCGCTCAAGCGGGGTCCCCCGGGTAGACCCGACGGTAGGCATCCCGCTGCGCCGCTCGCGAGAGCCGGGCCGCACAGGCGCTCGCGATGGCCGCGCGATCGACCTCTCCCGGCAGCTCCGCGGTGCCGTCTTCGACCCACACCAGATTTCCCAGCTCACGGGCGACGGCCGCGGGCTCGGGCAGGGCGTCGGTCATCAGGATGGGAAGACCCGCCATGCCGTACTCGGCGAACTTGGTGGGAAAGGCGACCGCATTGAGCGGATCGGGGCGCCGCAGCAGGAGCGCCACATCGGCGGCGTTGAGATAGGTGTTCACCTCTTCGAACGGCGCGGCGCGCAGCAGCGAGGAGCCGGGCGGCAGCGTTGCCAGCGCGGGACGCGCGCGTTCGGGGCGGGGAGTCAGAACCAGCAGCCGAAGCTCCGGCGAGCGCTCGCGCAGGCGGCGGAAGAGCGCCACCGACTCCTCCCAGCACTGGTAGGACGCGAGCCCGCCGCTGTAGACGACGACCCGGGCCTTGGCGCCGATGCTGAGCGCCGCACGCGCCCGGCCGCGCAGCTCCGGAGAAAAGAAGAAGAGCGCCGGGTCGGCGCCGCCCGGGATGATCTCCGAGCGATCGTCGAGCGCGTCTCCGACGAGCCGCTCGCGCAAGGCAGAGGTCACGAAGATCGCCCGGTCGCAGCTCGAGCGCGCCGCCCGCACGCGGCGACGCGCACCGAGACACTGCCAGCTTCCGAGCGCGCGCCGCAAGAGCCCGGAGCCTGCGTGACGGTCCACGACCTCCGCCTCGACGTCGCCACGACAGTCCCAGACCAGCTCGAAGCTGCGCTCGCTTCGCAGGTGCGAGCACACCTCCGCGGCGTAGTCGGTGCGCGCGTGCACCAGATCGAGCGGCCCGTATCCGCGCAGCTGCGGCGCCAGCCGGCGGGCGTTTGCCCGGGCCGAGCCCGGAAGCGTCGGCGCCACTCCGCGCAGGACGCGCACCGGGCCGTCAGCTCTCTCGGTCGCAGTCTCGCGCCGCGCCATGGAATCGACATAGGCTCGTGCCGAGCAGGCCACCGCCCAGACCTCCAGGTCGACGATGCCGGCGCGCCTCATCTCCCGGGCGTGCACCAGCACCTGGGCGTCGACGACCGTGTCGGCCAGACCTTCGAACAGCAGGATGAGGCCGCGGCGACTCATGGGCGCAGGGGGATTCTACCGCGGTGTCGCCGCGGCGCTTCGTGCCGGGTACCCGGCTCGCCCGCGCGAAGAGCTAGCCTCCTCCTTGCCAACCCCAACGCGGAGCACTCTCGGCCATGAGCGACACCCCCCACCTCCTCGTCGAGAAGCGCGACGACGTGATGATCTTGACGATGAACCGCCCCGCGACGCGCAACGCCCTCTCCCCGGAGATGCTCGTGCGGCTCGCCCGGGCCTGGTACGAGTATCGCGACACGGACGCGCTGCGTGTCGCGATCCTGACCGGAGCGGGCGACGAGGACTTCTGCGCCGGCGGCGACCTCAAGATCACCATGCCGCTGGTAACCGGCGCACGGCAGCCCGAAACCGAGTGGGACCACACGCTGCTCTCCGACATGAAGCTCTTCACGGACGGCATCCTGCGCGGCTTCGAGCTCTACAAGCCGGTAATCGCCGCGGTGAACGGGCGGGCGCTGGGCGGCGGGACCGAGATGACCAACGCCTGTGACCTGCGCGTGGCGGCCGAGCACGCCGTCTTCGGTACGCCGGAGGCCCGGGTGGGCCTGCTGCCCGGCGGCGGCTCGCTGACACGCCTGCCGCGCCAGGTCCCCTACGCGAAGGCGATGGAGATGCTGCTGATCGGCGACCCCTTCACGGCGCAGGAGGCGCTGGAGATGGGCCTGCTCAACTACGTCGTGCCGGCGGATCGGCTTCTGCCCCGCGCGCTCGAGCTGGCCGAGCGCCTGGCCGAGAACGGACCGCTGGCCGTCCGCAAGATCAAGGAGGGCATCCTGCGCGGCAGCGGCCTGCCGCTCGACCAGGCCTACGAGGTGGAGAACGAGGTCTCGGCCGCGGTGATGCAATCCCAGGACGCCCGCGAGGGGCCGCGCGCCTTCAAGGAGAAGCGCAAGCCGCGCTTCACTGGAAAGTAGTCGCGGCCGCGCTTCACCGGAAAGTAGTCGCGGCCGCGCTTCACGCGGAGGACATCGCGGGGGCGTCGCCCAGGCGGATCTTCCCAAAGAGCCACGGCATCGCGAACGCGATCCAGAAAGCGAAGAGCGCCAGGTCGAGAAAGAGGACCGGGATTCCGACGAAGCCGTCGGGCAGACCGAGCCGCTGCATGACGCCGAGCAGCGGCATCGTCAGCACGAGCCCGACCAGATAGCGGAGCAGGCGCTGCCACCCGACGCCGTGACCCCGGAAGTCGAGCTGGCGGACCGCCAGTGCCGCAGCAATGCCGGCGCCCGCCAGGAAGCCGCCGCTGCCGGCGGCGATGAAGTGCTCGTCCCGGACGAAGACGCGATCGAAGGCGACCAGCCCCACGCCGAGCGCGACCGCGAGCAGCGCGGGCTGGGCCTGCCGGGCCAGCCAGGCCTCGATGGCCTCGCGCCAGCGCAGGTACGGCCAGAGCGTGAGGGCGCCCAGGGCCCATCCGGCGAGCACGTCGGTCGGGAAGTGGACGCCCAGGTAGACCCGCGAGAATCCCATCAGGAACATGATCCCCAGTGCCAACGCCCAGAACCCTCTGCGGTCCACCCAGGCCGCGATCGCGCCCCAGAAGACCACGACCAGCTGCGCGTGTCCGCTCGGCAGGCCGTAGCCCTCCTCGCCATCCGAGATCACCCGCTCGTCGAGCTGGAACGGGCGGGGGTCGGCGATCCACTCCTTGAGGGCCGTATTCAGGAACAGGGTGAGGGCCATCAGGACCAGGACCCGCGTCCCGGTGCGGTGATCGACGCACCACAGGAGCGCCGGCACAAGCAACAGGTAGTAGCGACCGCCGAAGTCGGTGAAGACGCGGAAGAAGGCGTCGAGGGCGGGCGTCGCGTGCAGTTGCAACGCGACGATCCATTCGATCTGCACCGGAAAGAGCTCGCCCACCCGTGTAGAATGCCATCCCTTGCCGAGGAGGGCGCCACATGATCTTCGTTCGGGCCATGTTTTTGCTGACTTTGCTGCTCGCTGGCTGCGTGGGCGCCACGCCGGTCAAGAAGAACTGGGAGTGGGTGGGTGCGGGCCCTGAGCCCCGAGAGGGAAAGCTCCTCGAGCAGTACTCGGTCTGCTCGGGCGTCGACCCGGGCAACGAGAACACGATCAACCTCTGCATGGGCGAGGCCGGCTGGCTCCAGCGCCGTACCGGCGACACCGAGGACTGACGGCGACGACCGGGCGAGCGCCCGCACGATCCTCTAGCCTCATGCGCGGTGGGGATGCGTCGGTTCGATCGCAAGTTCGGTGCGGACTTCCTCCGCGAGCTTCCGGAGGCGCCCGCGGTCTACCTCTTCAAGGACGAGGCCGGTGGCGTGCTCTACGCCGGCAAGGCCAAGAACATCCGGCGCCGGCTCGCGGGCTACCGAAACGCCAGTCGCCGCAAGGCGCACCGCAAGATGCGCACGCTGGTGCGCGAAGCCGACTCGCTGGAGGTGCGGCTCCAGCAGAGCGAGGGCGAAGCGCTGCTGCTCGAGAACGAGCTGATCCGGACGCTGCGGCCGCCCTACAACGTCGACGGCGCCTTCGATTTCCTCTACCCGGCGATCGGAACGGGAAGCCACGACGGCCGGCTGCTGCTCTGCTTCACGAGTCAGCCCGACGCGTACGATCTCGGACTGCGCTGGCACGGAACCTTCCGGCCGCGTCACCGCGCCCGCGAAGGCTTCGACGCACTGGCGGCCCTGCTGACTCGCATCGGCCACGCCGAGCCCCGCTCGCGGCTGCCCGCGGCGCCGCAGTTGCGCGGCTCCAGGCTGACCGCCTTCCGCCGCGTACCGGAGGACGTCCTCGCGGAGAGCCGCCACTTTCTCGACGGCGAATCCGACGCACTGCTCTCGCGGCTCTTCGCGCTGCTGCTGGAGAGCCGGCAGGCGCGGCGCGAGGCGGAGGAGGTCGAGGCGCACCTGCACAGCCTCGCAGACTTCCACCGATACGACGCCGTGCGACTGCGCGAAGCGCGCCTCGCCACCGGGCGCACCGACCCCTTCGTCCCCCAATCCGAGCGCGACGCTCTCTTCATCCAGGCGCGACTGTGTGAGGATTGACTGGGGCAGAAGGGGGCACTCGCTGCGGGCGGAAGTCGTGGCCCCGGCCGTCATCCATGCGGCACAATGTGCACCATGAGGAACTTCAAGGCCCGCGACATCATGGTGAAGCAGGTCCACTCGGTATCGCCCGAGTTGAACCTGTTCGACCTCGAGCGCGAACTCTCTTCCCACCGCATCACGGGCGCTCCGGTCATCGAGCGCGGCAGCGTCGTCGGGATCGTCTCACGCTCCGACATCGACCGACACCTCTCGCGAGAGGAGAGCCGCATCGCCGCTTCCGCCCTCTTCTACCGGGCAGGCTTCGAGGATGCCGACGAGCCCGAATCGCAGGCCGACCCATCGTCGGCAGCGCTCGAGAGCATGCGCAAGACGCGGGTCCGCGAAGTCATGACCCCGGAGGTCATCTCCGTCTCCGGCGACGAATCGATCGGAGCGGTCGCCGGCGTGATGCGCCGCCGCCGCATCCACCGCGTCCTCGTCATCGAGAACGGCAACCTCCTCGGCCTCGTCAGCTCCATGGACATCGTCGCCGTCGTCGCCACCACCTGAGTAAGAAAGGGGACGTTCCTGCATCGGTAACTTATCGGTGACCGAAAGTTACCGATGCAGGAACGTCCCCTTTCTTTCGCTAGAGCAAGGCGGCTTCTTTGCGGAGCTCTTCGAAGGAGAGCTGGAGGTGGCCGACCAGGTCGTGGAGGTCGGGCAGGGAGTCCCAGTCGGAGTTGAGGCCCCAGAACACCTGGCCGTCGCAGCTCATCACGGCGATGCCCAGCGCCTGGTTCGAGAAGAGCGGCACCATCGGGTAGATCCCCTGGAGTCGGGCGCCGAGCAGGTAGAGCGGCATCGGCGGCCCAGGCACGTTCGTGACTGCCACGTTGAAGGGGCGCACCCGGGTCACCATGCGGGAGGCCTCGACCATCAGGCGACCGCCGATGCGATCGGAGAAGTCCTGGAGCCACTGCACGCCGCGGGCCTGGTTCGAGCGCTTGAGCCGGGTCGTGACAGTGACGACCTCGTCGTAGCGCTTGCGCGGGTCCCGCTCGCCGACGGGCAGCTCTGCCATCATCATGGCGACGCGATTGCCGAGTCGGCGCGTCTCGTGCTCGGAGCGGATGTTCACCGGCACCAGCACGCGAAAGTCGAGCTCGCCCGTCGCACCGTGGTGTGTTCGGATGAATTCGCCGAGCGCCCCGGCCGCGGTGGCCAGCACCACGTCGTTGACGGTCCCGCCGAGGCGGTTCTTCACCTCCTTCACCTCGGAGAGTGGCATGGAGGCCCAGTCGAAACGGCGGTGCGGACCGATGGACTCGGGATTGAAGATAGTGTCGGAAACACCGCCCCAGCTGAGCTTGGCCGACTCAGCGAGGCCCGACACCACCTCCCAGGCGTCGTTGAACGCCTGACGCGGGTGGAGCAACGGCTTCACGAGATCGAGCGGCGCGGTGACCCGACGCTCGAGCTCGCCGGCGAAGAGGCGCGCCCCGCTCGGCGCCGGTCGCGGCTCCCACGGCGCCGCCACCGGGATCGTCTCGTCCGGCTTCGGATTGAGCAGCGCCGCCATGATGCTCATGCCCGACGCCCCGTCGACCATGCAGTGGTGGGTCTTGCTGACGAGCGCGAAGCGATCGTTCTCCAGACCGTCGACGATCCAGACCTCCCAGAGCGGCTTGTCGAGATCGAGCGGCTGGGACAGCAGGTAGCCGCACACCCGCTTGAGCGTCCGCTCGTCGCCCGGTGCCGGAAGGCTGATGTGCCGGATGTGGTAGCGGAGGTTGAAGCTGGGATCGTCGACCCAGACCGGGTGATCGAACCAGGGCACGAAGGCGAGCCGCTGCCGGTAGCGGTCCACCCTGTCGAGCAGCGCCTCGTAGATGCGCGTGATGCGCCCCGCATCGACCCCCCCGTCCGGGGCCGTGAGCGGTCCGCGATCGAAGATCATCACGGCACCCTCGTGCCATCGGGCATTGGGCGTCTCGATCTCGAGGAAGGATGCGTCGAGCGCGTTCAGTCGTTCGTAGTGGCTCCTGGCCATGGACGGGTCTCCGCGATGCGGTTGATTCCCGAACGGAATGCAACCCGCGTGCCCCGAATCGGGGCACTCCAGGCCCGCTACGGCTCGGCGGTGGGGAAAGTCGACCCAGCGAAGCGATGGAGATGGGGAGGGGCGCACCAGCGGCGGCGCCGCTGCCGAAAAAGCAAGGAAAAGGAACGTCCCCTAAAGCAAGTCAGGCGACGGCGCCGGCGGTCTTGAGGTCGATGATCTGGTCGGGGTCGAGGCCGATCTCCTGGAGGATGGCGTCGGCCTGCTCGTTGAAGTCCGGGGCGCGGCGGGTCGGCGTGGGCTGCTCGTCGAACTGCACCGGGGAGGCGACGAGCTCGAAGTCGGTGCCGTCCGCGGTGCTCGCCTGCGCCATGTAACCGTTGGCGCGGACCTGCGGGTCCTCCGCGACCTCGAGCGTGTTCTGCACGGGCGCCCATTGGCCGCTGAACGTCTGGAAGCGCTCGGTCCAATCGACCAGGGTCCGGGTCTTGAAGATCTCCCGCACGATCTCCACCGCCTCGCCGGCGTTGGCCGAGAGCTTCTCGGCGCCTTCGAAGCGCGGATCGGCGGCGAGCTCCGGCCGCTCGACGTGCTGGCAGAAGTCTTCCCACTACTGCGCGGCGTGGAGCATGACGAGGCAGATGTAGCGGCCGTCGGAGGTCTCATAGGTTCCGACCAGCGGGTTGAAGCCCCCGGCGCCGCCGGGCATCGGCGTCTGCCACGGACGATTCATCTGGAGCGAGAGCGCGATCGCGCCGGACATGGCCCAGGCGCCCATCGAGAGCAGCGACACGTCCACCACCGAGGGCTCACCGGTCCGCTCCCGCTTGAGCAGCGCCCCGGCAATGCCGCCGGCGATCGTCATGCCGCCCATCGAGTCCCCGTAGGCGGGAGCGGGCTGCGGCAGTACGCCGGGCAGCTCCGCCGGCGAGACGGCGTCGGCGCTGCCGCCCCGACACCAGAAGCCGGTCATGTCGTAGCCTCCCTTGTTCGCGTCGTCGCCGCGGACGCCGAACGAAGTACCGCGCGCGTAGATGATCTTCGGACTGTGGGCGCGAATGTCCGCCACGTCGATCTTCAGCCGAGTGAGCGTGTTGGGCAGCTTGTTGGTGAGGAACACGTCCGACCGGGTCGCCAGCTTGTAGAGCACATCGAGGCCATCGGGATGGGCGATGTCGAGCCCCAGCGAGCGCTTGCCGCGGTTCGAGTGCTCGTTGAGCACGTGCACACCCTTGGAGAGGTCCATCAGGCCCGTGCGGCCGAGCCCCCGCATCGCGTCGCCGCGCTCGGCGTGCTCGATTTTGATCACGTCAGCGCCCCAGTCCGCCAGGACGGCCGAGGCCGCGGGCACGAAGGTGTGCTCGGCCACCTCCAGGATGCGGACGCCCTTCATCACATCGGTCATGCTGGCTCCCTCTCGAGCTTCCCCGCGCGCTCCCGGCGCGCATCACCGGACACGCACGGGACTCCCAGGTTACCATGCGGACCGTTCGCCACCCGAACCGCCGACGAGAGAGGAGCCAGCCCGTGCCCAACCACCCCGTCCGCGAGGAGATCCGCCTGCTCGACGGCGGCTTCTACGTCGACCGCCCCCTCGAGTACTACGGCTGGATGCGCGACCACGCCCCGCTCTACTGGGACCCGAAGGCCGAGGTCTGGGGCGTCACGTTGCACGAGGACATCATGACGGTGTCGAAAAACCAGGAGGTCTTCTGCTCAGGCAAGGGCTCGCGGCCGGACAGCTGGACGCCCTCGATGATCAACATGGACGATCCGGAGCACAAGCGGCGACGCAATCTCGTGAACCGAGGCTTCACACCGAAGCAGCTCAAGGTGCACGAGGATAAGATCCGGGCGATCTGCGGCAGGCTGATCGACGCGGTCTGCGAGCGCGGCGAGTGCGAGTTCGTGCGTGAGATCGCAGCTCCGCTGCCGCTCATCATGATCGGCGACATGCTCGGCATGCCGCCGGAAGATTTCGAGACGCTGCTGCGCTGGTCCGAGACGATGCTCAAGGCCACGTCCTCGAGCGCGTCCAAGGACGACCTCGCCGCCGCCGCCCAAGCCGGCGCGGAGTACTTCAGCTACGTCGCCGGCGCCATCGAGGAGCGCAAGAAGAGCCCCACCGACGATCTCCTCTCCATCCTGGTCCACTCCACCATCGACGGCGACGGCCTCGCCGACGACGAGATCGCCCACGAGGCCCTGCTGATCCTGGTCGGCGGCGACGAGACCTCTCGCCACGTGATGACCGAGGGCGCCCTCACCCTGATGCAGCACCCCGACCAGCGCCAGAAGCTGATCGACGACCCTTCGGGTCTGACGGTCGCGGTGGAAGAGCTCCTACGCTGGATCTCGCCCATCAAGCACATGAACCGCACGGCCACCCGGGACACCGAGCTGCGTGGGGAGAAGGTCCGCGAGGGAGACAAGCTGCTGCTGCTCTATCCGGCGGCAAACCGCGACCCTCGGGCATTCCCGAACCCCGACGTCTTCGACGCGGCGCGCAAGCCCAACAACCACGTGGCCTTCGGCGGCTACGGCACCCATCACTGCCTGGGAGCAAGCCTGGCGCGGCTCGAGCTGCGCATCATGTTCGAGCAGCTGCACCGACGCATTCCAGACCTCGAACTCGCGACGGACCAGCCGCTTCCGTTGCGCGCCTCGAACTTCATCGTCGGCATCGAGCAGATGCCGGTGCGCTTCACGCCCTCGAAGCCGGTGGGCGCCGGGGCGCCCTAGCCTAGAGCTTCGCCAGCACGTTGTCCGCGAAGTCGCCGAGTCCCTTCTTGATGCCGTCGCGGTCGAAGGCCGGCGGTCCAATCACGAGCCTGGACACGCCCTTGTCCTCGAGCCGCTTGATCGCGTCGAGATCGTTGCCGGGGCTCGAGGTGGTGATCTCGATCTGCGCCGGGTCGCGGTCCAGCTTCGCGCACTCGTCGCTCATCACGGTGAGCAGCTCGTCGAGGCGGCCGCCCTCGGCCTTGAGCGGGAAGAAGCCGTCGCCCACCCGAGCGGCTCGCCGGGCCGCACCCTTCGCGTGGCCGCCGACCACGATCGGCACGCCGCCCTCCTGGACGGGCTTGGGATTCGACTCGACCGCCTCCCAGCGATAGTGCTCGCCCTTGAACGGGCTGGCGCCCGGCTGCCAGAGCGCGCGCAGCGCCTGGCAGGACTCCTCGGTGCGGTCCATGCGCTCTTCGAACGGGATGCCGAGCGCCGCGAACTCCTCGTTCAGCCAGCCGATCCCGATGCCGAGGATGAGCCGCCCCTTGGAGAGCACGTCGAGGGTCGCGGTCTCCTTGGCGACGTAGATGGGATGGCGCTGGGGCAGGATCAGGATGCCAGTGGCCAGCCGGATCGTACTCGTCGCGGCGGCGACGTAGGAGAGCCAGATCAGGGGGTCCGGGATCGGCGAGTTCTCCGGGCCGGGCATCTTGCCATCCTTGCTGTACGGGTACTGGGCCTGATAACCGGCAGGAACGACCACGTGCTCGACGGTCCAGATCGACTCGATGCCCGCGGACTCTGCCTGCTGGGCGAGAAAGACGGCCTCGTCGGGCTGAACGAAGGGACCGACGTTGGCGAACGCCATTCCGAACTTCATGGGGTCTCCTCGGGGGTAGGACGCGTCGGCCAGTATACGGTGCCACGCCTGCGCGACCGACGGAGTTTCACGGCCCGGTCGTCATTTTGTCAGGGCGTGAAGAGCGCGCTATCCACCCGGTCACCGGCAGGGAGGAATGGGTGGAAGCCTGGCTCCTGGGTGTGCCCGCGGTCGTCTGGCTCGGAGGGGCGCTGGCCCTTTACATGGCCTGGGCGATCGGCGCCAACGACGTCGCCAACGCAATGGGGACGAGCGTCGGCTCCGGCGCGCTCACGATCCGCCACGCCGTCATCGTGGCCGGCATCCTCGAGTTCTCCGGCGCCTACCTGGCCGGCGGCCACGTCACCGACACGGTCCGCAAGGGCATCCTCGACGTCAGCTCACTGAGCCCCGACCTCGTGCTCTTCGGCATGCTCGGGGCCCTGGCCTCTGCGGCCACCCTGCTCCTTGGCGCCACGTTCTTCGGGCTCCCGGTCTCCACCACACACGCCATCGTCGGCGCGATCGTGGGCTTCGGCTCCGTCGGGCTCGGCGTCGACGCGGTGAACTGGGTCAAGGTGGCCCAGATCGTCGCCTCCTGGATCACCTCACCGTTGATCGGCGCCGCGATGGCGTTCGTGGTCTTCAACCTGGTGCGCAAGCTCATCCTCGATCGCACCGACCCGGTGGCGGCGGTGCGCCGCTGGGGACCCGCGTTCTTCGCCGTGGTCTTCTTCGTGATCAGCCTCGTCATCCTGTTCAAGGGGCTGAAGAACCTCAACTTCGACCTCGACCTGCCCCAGGCGCTGCTCGCCGCCCTGGCTCTTGCCGCCGTTGGCGCGGGCATCGGAAAGCTCTTCCTCGAGCGGGTTCGCGTGCGCACGGAGGAGCGACCGTTGCGTCAAGTGGAGCGCATCTTCGTCGTGCTCCAGGTGCTGACGGCCTGCGCGGTCGCCTTCGCCCACGGGTCGAACGACGTGGCCAACTCCATCGGGCCGCTGGCCACCGTCGTCCACGTCGCGTCCGGCGCAGAGCTCGGCGGCACCGCGCCGGTGGAGCCGTGGATGCTGATGATCGGCGGCATCGGCATCGTGGTGGGCCTGGCCACCTGGGGCTATCGCGTGATGGAGACCATCGGCAAGAAGATCACCGAGCTCACGCCGAGCCGGGGCTTCGCGGCGGAGCTGGCCGCGGCGCTCACCATCGTGCTGGCCTCCCGCCTGGGCATCCCGGTCTCGACCACGCACATCCTCGTGGGCTCGGTGCTCGGCGTCGGCCTCGCCCGCGGCATCGGCGCCCTCGACCTGCGCGTCGTCGGTAACATCGCCATCTCCTGGGTGGCGACGCTGCCGATCGCGGCGGTGCTATCCATCTTCTTCTTCTACTTCTTCAAGGGGCTGCTCACACCCTAGGAGGACTGGCCATGTCGTTGATGGGAAATCTGTTCGGCCGCTCCCCGATTCGACCGATGCAGCAACACATGGAAGCGTCGGTTACCTGCGCGCACGCGGTGCTGCCGCTCTTCGAGGCGATGATCGCGGGACGAAGCGAAGATCTCCCGCGGCTGCGCGCGGAGATCGACCGGCTCGAGCACGATGCTGACCACATCAAGCACGAGATCCGCAGCCACCTGCCCCGCCGGCTCATGCTGGCGATCGAACGGCGCGACCTGCTCGAGATCCTGGACTTCCAGGACTCGATCGCGGACAGGGCGCAGGACATCGCCGAGCTCGTCGATCAGCGCGCCATGCTCGTGCCGGCAGCACTCGCCGATCCGACGCTCGAGCTGGTGCGCGTCACGCTCGAGGCCTGCGATCAGGCGAAGGCGATCATCGACGAGCTCGACGAGCTGATCGAGACGGGCTTCGCGGGCCGCGAGGTGGGCCGAGTCGAGGAGATGATCACCGCGCTCTCGAAGAAAGAGAGCGAATCGGACGCCCGGGCCGAGAGCCTGCAGCGCCAGATCTTCGCGCTGGAAGACGAGCTGGGCGTGAGCACGGTCTTCTGGTGGGAGCTGGTCAAGCTGATCGGCAACATGGCCGACTTCGCCGAGCGCGTCGGCAACCGCCTGCGCCTGCTGATCGCGAGCTGACACTCCGCGGGAGAGCCCGGCCACGGCGCTTGACCTGGAGGCGGTCCTCCTAGTAGAACCCTTCGAGACCCGGGCGTGCTGAGGGGCCGGCGCCGGGCGCGATGGAGTTCCATGATCTGCGCAAGCTGCAGTAGGCAGAACCGGCCCGATTCGCGCTTCTGCCTCGGCTGCGGCGCCGCGCTGGGGCTCTCCTGCGGCGGCTGCGGCCGCGATCTTCCTGCCGACTCCGGCTTCTGTGACGGCTGCGGGCAGCCCGTCGTGGGCGCTGCGGTGCCCCCGCCTCCGTCCGGGAACCGGTCCGGCACGGGGGGGCAGCTCGATCTTCGAGGCACTTCCCAGGGCCTCGGTGCCCCCGGTCACCGGCACACCCTCCTCGTTCTCCGAGGGGCGCTACCAGGTCGAGCGCTTCCTCGGCGAAGGCGCGAAGAAGCGGGTCTACCTGGCCCGCGACACGCTGCTCGATCGCCCGGTCGCGATCGCGTTGCTGAAGACCGAGGGGATGGACGAGGACGGGCTCCAGCGCGTGCACCGGGAGGCCCAGGCCATGGGTCGCCTCGGCGACCATCCCCACATCGTGACCGTCCACGACGTGAGCCAGCAGGGCAGTCAGCTCTTCATCGTGACCCGCTTCATGGCGGGCGGCGATGTGGAGGCCAGGATCCGGCAGGCGCCGGAGCGACGTCTGCCGATCGACGATGCGCTGCGGATCGCCGAGGAGATGAGCCGCGCGCTCGGGCACGCCCACGAGCAGGGCATCATCCACCGCGACCTCAAGCCGGGAAACGTCTGGCTCGACGAGAACGGCACCGCCATGCTGGGCGACTTCGGCCTGGCGGTGGCGTCGGACCGCTCCCGGCTCACCCAGGAGGGCATGATCGTCGGCACCGCCGCCTACCTGCCGCCCGAGCAGGCGGTTGGCGGAAACGTGACGCCGCGCTCGGACCTCTACTCGCTGGGCGCCATGCTCTACGAGATGATCACCGGGCGGCCGCCCTTCGTGGGCGACGACTCCGTCTCGATCATCAGCCAGCACCTGAACACGCGGCCGGTCTCGCCGGCCTGGCACAACCCCGAGGTGGGCCCGGACGTCGAGGAGCTGGTGCTCTCGCTGCTGGAGAAGGACCCGAGCGCCCGCCCGGCCAGCGCCGTGAAGACCTGCGAACGCATCGAGGAGATCCGCCGTGCCCCCGCCCCTCCGGTGGCGGAGGCGCCGCGACGCCGCGCCCGCGGCGGCGCCACGCGCTTCGCCGGCGGAAACTTCATCGGCCGCGACGCCGAGCTGGAGCAGCTGCGCGCCGGGGTGGACGCGGCGCTCGGCGGCCAGGGCTCGCTGATGATGCTGGTCGGGGAGCCCGGCATCGGCAAGACGCGGCTGTCCGAGGAGATCGGCGTCTACGCGCGGCTGCGCGGGCTTCAGGTGCTGACCGGGAACTGCCACGAGACGGAGGCGGGCCTGCCCTACCTGCCGTTCGTCGAGGCGCTGCGTCAGTATGTGCTCGACAAGCCCGAGGAGGAGCTGCGCAGCGAGCTCGGTGACGGAGCATCGGACGTGGCCCGGCTCGTCTCGGAGGTGCGCACGCGGCTGCCGGATCTGCCCGAGAGCCGCCCGGCCGAGGCGGAGCAGGAGCGCTATCGACTGTTCGAGAGCGTCGTCTCCTTCATGACCAACGCGGCCCACGCGAACCCGCTCCTGCTGGTGCTCGACGACCTCCACTGGGCCGATCGCCCGACCCTGCTGCTGCTCCAGCACCTGGTCCGGAAGCTCGCGACCAGCCGGATCCTGATCGTCGGGACCTACCGCGACATCGAGCTCGATCGCAAGCACCCGCTCTCGTCGATGCTGGCCGACCTGCGGCGCGAGACGGGCTTCGAACGCCTGCTGCTGCGCGGCTTTACCGCCGACGAGGTGCGCGCGCTGCTCGAGAACGCCGCCGATCACGAGATGGACGGGGCGGGCGTGGCACTGGCCGAGGCAATCCATCGCGAGACCGAAGGCAACCCGTTCTTCATTGAGGAGGTGGTCCGGCACCTGGTCGAGTCCGGGAAGATCTTCCGCAACGAAGAGGGTCGCTGGATCTCCGACGCGCAGACCACCGAGGAGATCGGGATTCCCGAAGGAGTGCGCGAGGTGATCGGGCGCCGCCTGTCGATCCTCTCGGAGGCCTGCAACACGGTGCTCGCCCACGCCTCGGTGCTCGGTCGGGAGTTCGACTTCCACGTGCTCGAGCGCATGACGGGGCTCGGCGGCGAGGACCTGCTCTCCGCCGTCGAGGAGGCCCTCGACTCGCAGCTGATCGGGGAGGGCAAGGGCCAGAACGGCGCCTCCTACCGCTTCTCTCACGCCCTCGTCCGCCAGACCCTGTACGACGAGCTCTCGCTCCCGCGCAAGCAGCGCTTCCACCTGAAGGCCGGGGAGGCGCTCGAGGCGGCCAAGTCCCGCAGTCTCGAGTCCCACGTTCCGGCACTGGCCAAGCACTTCCGCCTTGCGGGCGCGGCGGGCGACCTGGAGAAGACCCTCGACTACTCCGAGCGCGCCGGTCTGATGGCAGCGCGGGTCTTCGCCTGGGAGGAGGCTGCCGAGCACTGGAGCTCGGCCCTCGAGCTGATGGAAGACGAGGACGTCGAGAAGCGGCGCCGGGTCGCCCTGCTCGAGCGGCTCGGCGACCTGATCTACATCACCGGCGAGAACTGGGAGCGCGGCATCCAGCATCTGGAGGAGGCGCTCGCGATCCACGAGGAGCTGGGACAGAGCGGGCGCGCAGCACAGATCCACTCCCGCCTGGCGCGCGACCTCTCCACGTACCCCGAACGCAGCGACCTGCCGCGCGCGCGCCAGCACGTCGATGCCGCGCTGGCCCTCGTCGGAAGCAGTGGCGACAGCGCGGGCCTGGCCGCGCTCCACGTCGTAGCCGCCACAGTCGACTACCAGGATCTACGCGGTGAGAGCGGGCTCGAGCACACCGCCCGCGCGCTCGAGATTGCGAGCAACGTGAAGTCCGACGCGATCTGGGCAAATGCCGCCGCGGTGAGGTCCGGCTCGCTCGTCCTGTGCGGTCGCTTTCGCGAGGCGCTCGAGCAGCTCGAGCGCGCGAGAGAGATGAACGAGACGCTCGACCTGGGTGCGCTCTCGTTTTTCATCGCCTCGTTCGGGGGGTACCTCGGCTTCATGACCGGCAACTGGCTGTTGAGCCGGGAGTGGGCCACGAAGGAGCTCGACTCCACGCGCATGAACCAGGCCCCCGCTCAGCGCCGGTTGATCCAGCGCTTCCGCGCGATTGGTCTCGGGCGCATGGGGCGCCTCGCCGAGGCGCGCGGGTACCTCGAGGAGATCGACGCGCCGGCGGCGAAGATCGCGGCCAGCTGGCTCGAAGG
>PVMS01084429.1_pt1 | contig 18997 bp, 15 predicted proteins | sample 1853461 | NCBI WGS metagenome assembly PVMS01 (sample SAMN08582032, study PRJNA380276) | Marine sediment metagenome, whole genome shotgun sequencing project. | isolation source: ocean sediment barecode stripped | collected 2017 | reverse complement strand
CGATGGGTTTCCACAGTACTTTCACTGATGTGCAATTCGTTCGCAATTTCTCTTGTACTGTATTGTTGTGCTACTAACTTTAATACTTGTACCTCTCTCTTGGTCAAGGAACTAATTAAAACACCATCTTGACTGCCATCATCCTTAGATTGACCATTCAGTAGGGTTTGCATCATCTTCTCCTTTACATCATCCGTAAAATACTGTTGACCGTTAGCCACTTTATTTACCGCATTAACAATATGCTCGCCTGCCGACTTTTTTGGAACAAAACCCTTTGCTCCCATTTGCAGAACTTCTTTTACCAATTTAATATCATCATAACTGGACAATACGATCACCTCACAGTTAATGCTGTTCTTTTTAAGCTGTTTCAAAACCTCAATGCCATCCATCTCCGGCATATTGATATCCAGGATCAACACATCGGCTTCATTCTCTTTGAACCAGTCTATAACCTCAACCCCGTTTAGAGAAAATCCAGGTACATCTATATTAGGTTCTAAATTTAAAACTGCCTTTACACCATCGATTAGAATTTGATGGTCATCAGCAATATGAACTCTAATTTTATCTTCCATAATTTTAGTTTCTTATTTTTCGTTGTTGAATTTATAAACACATCTAAAAAAAAGTCTGAAAAACTAAGTTCTCCAGACTTTTATCAGTTTTAATAAAAAAACGTTTAAAAACAATATATATTGTACGTGTTAATCCCAAATAATAGCTCCTTGTGGTCTTCTATCTGGTTGAGACAAACTTAACATAGCATCTATAGAAGCTACATCATAATTATTCTCATAAATATTGTTAAAAGCCGTTGAAACTTTTCCATTTACTTCTTGTAAACCTAAAGTTACTGTTTTTGATTGTTCTGAGTTACCATTTTCAACCAAAAAGATCTCATTTGATTCTCCTATTAACGCAGATGAAATAATTACGTTTTCATCTACTGTAAATGTAACAGTAAAATCTCCGTCGTTGTTTTCAATTACCGGAGCTTCCTCCAATAAAGTACCTTCAATATCAGTTAATACCATTACGGTATTATTTGTTAAATTAACTGAAAATGAAGCCATTAAAAATAAAATCGCAATTGCTAAAGTAAAGTTTTTCATAATAATAAAATTTAGAAATTAATTGTTATTGTTCCCATTGTTAACTGACACGAATGTCAACCTTTCAAATGTAGGCGCAAAGACAACTAATAACAATAGTGAAATTGGGTATATTCAAAAATACCCAGAAACCACTAGTTTATCCCTAATTACCACTATTAACGGAATTATGGAGAAATTATTATGTAGCTATATTTTCAATATTTCTTTATTGCAATTTTATCATATATTACTGGTTATCTGGTTTTTAATTATTTATATTAATTTTATTATTTATATTATTTGGTATTTATATTTAAATTTTACTATATTACACCTCCATTTATTTAAGGTAAAAAACAATTATTGAAAAATTTATAGTTTGTAGAGAAGTTATTTATACAGTTAGAAATTAAAGTTTTCCTTCTCTACATCTCCTTAACCTTTTTCCCCCTTTAAATAAATAATTTTATAGCGTAAATTATTTAGAAATACTCAGATTTTCGAATTTGAGTATTTTTTTGTTAAAAATAGTAAGGAGAGAAGTTATTTAATAGATTTACTTTAGCGTTAGATAAATTGTTTCACTTCTCTCCTTTCTCCCCTGCTTTTATCTCTTAAATATTGTTAAGAGTATGTTTTGTTATGGAATTCGATTTTTAAAATAGTAAGGAGAGAAGTTATTCAATAGATTTACTTTAGCGTTAGATAAATTAGCTTCTCTTCTCTCCTTTCTCCCCTATTTTTATCTCCCATTAGTTTTAGGAGTATTTTTTATATATAGCTTTCTATTCAAAATATTTGTGGAATTTCATAGCGATTTTCCTCTTTCTTCTTAAAATAGTAAGGAGAGAAGTTATTTATTAGATTTACTTTAGCGTTAGAAATAAAATGTTCTTCTTCTCTCCTTTCTCCCCTATTTTCATCTCCTTTAATTTTGGAGTGTGTGTTTTAACAGTGAAAGTGATCTTAAAAATGTGTTTAGGAATTTATAGCAATTTTTTCCTTAATCTTTTTTATAGTAAGGAGAGAAGTTATTCAATAGATTTACTTTAGCGTTAGAAATAAAATGTACTTCTTCTCTCCTTTCTCCCCTATTTTTATCTCCTAGTTATACTAAGGAGTATTTTTTCTTTTTCAGAGAAATTTGTTTTTCAATATGTCATTTTAGAAAATATAGTTTTCTATGTCAATTTTTTTTTGAAGGAGAGAAGTTAATTAATTCTATAATGATATAATTCCCTTCTCTCCAGCCCCCTTTTTTTAATCCTTATATTTAATAAGGTGTTTTTTGACAGTAACCATTACTTGAACAATTACACTACAAACATACATGCACTTAATGTTTCTCACAATAGAGGAAATTAGTATTTTTAAAAATACCTAAAAACAGTGAGTCATTTACCGTGAATTTAAGGACAAAAAAAGCTGCTTAATGTTCATTAAGCAGCCGTAACACACAATAAACTAAGGTATTAGGTCTATCGTAATCGATCTACTGATTTCACAAGCTCTTCATCCTTTTGTGTAGCCTTATTAGCAAGAACTAATAAAACAATTACAATTACCGGTAAAAAAAGCCCAATACCCTTCTCAGAAATAAAATTTTCTCCAGATAAACTTAGTAGTAGATATACAATAATTCCTAATAAATATAAGTTGGTAACAAGATTAAATCTATTTAATTTAATTTGCAATTTTCGATTTTTAAAATTTATTATTGCCAATAATGACAATATAGCTGATAAAATAAATCCTATTGGAATAGAGACTAATTCCCAAGAATCTTCCATTATCATACCAGACAAATAATACACTGTTCCATTAATATTTTCCCATAACATTACCAAAAATGCCAGGACTCCTGAGATCAAAAATGCCATCAGTAAATATAAGGACTGTATTCTTTGTATCATAGTATTAAAATGGAAAGCAAAAGTACATTAATCTTTTTAAGAAAAAACTTATTATATTAATTTTATTTCGTATCATTGTCGCACCAAACCGAACTTATTGTAAATCACTTCTTTTACAATACCCAAAAAATATTTACAAAAAATATTCATTTTATAACTACTTATTTCTTTATAGAGAAATTACAAATTTAACCGAAAATATTTATAATGTTTGAAATAGACAAACTCAAAGAAATGAAACTCTTAGAACTTCAAGAACTTGCAAAAAATATTGGAGTACCAAAGTTTCGACAATTAAAAAAGCTTGATTTGGTTTATCAAATTTTAGATGTACAGGCTTCGACGCCAAAAAAGGTACATGAACAATCTACACATTCTGAAAAACCAAAACGAAAAAGAATTCATAAAAACGATGATTCTTCAATAGAAAAGGCTCCTGAAAAAGCAGTTCTACAAGTTGAAAGGCATGTGTCTTCTGAATCTAAGCCAGAGTTGAAGAACAAACCGCAACAGAAACAGGATGAGAGACAATTGACTGCCAGTAAAAATCACAAAGTACAAAGCACAACGGAGAAGTCTCCAATAAAAAATACAATTAATAAGTCCGAAAATAAAGATAGACAGGAGCGGACTCCAAATAAAAACACGAATCCAGTTCAGCAAAAAGACCAAAAGCACCAACAAAAGCACAGGAATCCTGATTTCAAAAAACAAGGAAAATACAGGGATCCCGATTTTGAATTCGATGGAATTATTGAGAGTGAAGGTGTCTTAGAAATAATGCAGGATGGTTATGGGTTCTTAAGGTCCTCAGATTATAACTATCTCTCTTCACCCGATGATATTTATGTATCTCAGTCTCAAATAAAACTTTTTGGCTTAAAAACCGGAGATACCGTTAAAGGCAAAGTGAGGCCACCAAAAGAAGGAGAAAAATATTTTCCGTTAATTAGGGTTTCATTTATAAATGGTTTAAATCCAAGTATTGTAAGAGATAGAATTGCCTTTGAACATTTAACACCCCTTTTCCCAACGGAGAGATTTAATCTCGCCAAAGGTCAAAAGTCTATATCCACTAGAATTATTGACTTATTTGCACCTATTGGAAAAGGTCAAAGAGGAATGATCGTTTCACAACCCAAAACCGGTAAGACAATTTTACTGAAAGACATCGCCAATGCCATTTCTATTAATCACCCGGAGGCCTATCAAATAATATTATTGATCGATGAGCGCCCTGAGGAAGTTACGGACATGCAACGAAGTGTTAAAGGGGAAGTAATCGCTTCAACCTTTGACGAATCGGCGGAAAGACACGTAAGAGTAGCTAATATTGTTTTAGAAAAAGCCAAAAGACTGGTTGAATGCGGTCATGATGTTGTAATTCTATTGGATTCTATCACACGACTGGCTAGAGCTTATAATACGGTAGCTCCTGCTTCAGGTAAAATTCTTTCCGGTGGTATAGATGCCAATGCCTTACACAAACCTAAGCGTTTCTTTGGTGCGGCAAGAAATATTGAAAATGGAGGATCACTTACCATTATTGCCACTGCCCTAACCGATACCGGATCAAAAATGGATGAAGTTATTTTTGAAGAATTTAAAGGCACCGGTAATATGGAATTACAATTGGATAGGAATATTTCTAACCGACGAATTTATCCTGCTGTGGATCTGGTAAAATCGAGTACTCGTAAGGACGATCTGTTGCACGATGCAAAAACTATTCAACGCATGTGGGTGATGAGAAAATATCTAGCTGACATGAACCCTATTGAAGCGATGGAATTCGTACGTGAGAAAATAAAATTCACTTTAAATAACGAAGAATTTTTAATGTCCATGAATGGATAATTAGATAAAATTTAGATAGTTAATTGAAAGTCAGATATTAATTAATATCTGACTTTTTTTTATGAACAAACCCTTGTTTTAATAAGCAATTATTGTGTATCTTTGCCGACCTATATCGCGGGATAGAGCAGTAGGTAGCTCGTTGGGCTCATAACCCAAAGGTCGCTGGTTCGAGTCCAGCTCCCGCTACTAGTAATAACCAGTTTTTTTAAACTGGTTTTTTTTATGGCAGAAACCGTAGTGCCTGTGCTTAAGATTTTATATGAAATTCTAATAATTTAATTACATCCTCTTCATCCGGATTAGTTCCCCACACTTTTGCTTCTAAAATCCAATTCGTATCGACGGAAAAACCGTTAGATACGGATAAAGTAACTGCATCTGTGTAGTTATAAGATCCACTATCATCGTCTACATGATTATTTGAAGGCTCATTATAGATCTCTGTACTATCTAATTTATTATAGATGCGTATCTCTATATAATGCACAGTATTCCCTGTACTGCTTTTAAAATCAATGTTTACTGGCATTTCATCATTAATACTTTTATCAGCATTATCCGGGGATGTGAATGTGATTTTATATTCGAAATTATCTGATGCAGGGGTATTATTTCCTCTTCGAAAATCCTCCGAACTTCCGGTATCATTGCCATCACTACTGCTACAAGCTGTAATAATAAGTATTAGCATCAATGCTCTAAAAAAAAAATCATGTTCTTATTATTATTGATTCATTAATAAATAAAGACCTGATATGAATAATTATCTTTTTACCAATACCATATACATCGAAACATCTGGTAAGATTCTTGAATTACTAAATCTTTTCAAATCCCAAATACAATCCTTCGTAAAAAAGTCATCACAAAAACTTTGTTTCCGTATTACTTTTTCAATGATTAGGTAAGGTGCTCTTTTACTTAACGTGAACTATCTCATAGAGCTCGATCATTAATGGCCATCGTTCTCTGTTAGATAAACGGACAAACAGTTTCTTTTAGCCTTCGAATGTTTAAATTATTGTAAATATACAATATTTCTGTCTGGTATTTAGAATAATTCTAAATTGAAAGAGATGGAGGTGAATTTTGTACTTCCCTTATTAGTGCTGATCGGTTTATTAATTTTTTTTTTGCGAATTATTTGTTAATTCAAATGTATCATCCTCCATAATGGATATAAATTATTACTCCAAATTTCATACTCGATCAATGGAATCCAATTCATTCTCAATTTGTACTTTCGCAATAAATTAAACTAATGAAAATATTTTCAATTGCAATACATGGTGGTGCGGGGACCTTGGTAAAAGGAATGATGACTCCCCAGAAAGAAAGAGAGTATAAAACAGCTTTAAAAATCGCTATTGAAATTGGATATAAAATATTGAAATCTAGAGGATCAGCAGTTGATGCAGTTGAAAAGTCGGTCATTTCACTTGAAAATTCCCACTTATTTAATGCAGGAAAAGGCAGCGTCTTTACAGCCAACGAATCGCATGAAATGGATGCTTCCATTATGGACGGCAAAACGCGCAAAGCAGGTGCTGTAAGCTTGATATCTCGAATTAAAAACCCTGTGTCGCTAGCTCGCGATGTGATGGAAAAAAGCGAACATGTTTTTTTAGCCAGTGAAGGAGCTATGGAATTTGCCAGTCATTTAAACTATAAACTAGAAAATAAAGATTATTTCTATGATGAATTCCGTCATAATCAATGGTTAGAAATAAAAGATACTGATGACTTTCAGCTGGATCACTCTATTAAGAAAGATCATAAATTCGGAACAGTAGGAGCCGTTGCCTGCGATAGAGAAGGCAATATTGCCGCTGCAACTTCTACGGGAGGCATGACAAACAAACGCTTTGGTCGGGTTGGTGATAGTCCAATGATAGGATCCGGTAATTATGCCAATAATAAAACATGTGCTGTTTCATGTACCGGTAGCGGCGAATATTTTATTCGTGGCGTTGTAGCCTATGATTTGGCCTGCCTAATGGAACATAAAGAAATGACCCTTGGAGAGGCCGCTGATGAAGTTATCTATAAAAGAATTTTAGAATTAGGTGGTGATGGCGGACTGATAGCCATAGACAAAGATGGGAATATAGCTATGCCATTCAATACGGAAGGAATGTATCGAGCTTCTAAAACCTCAAACGGGCTTGAAGAAATTTTAATCTATAAGTAAACTAATGATTATCAAATAAATGGGATTTTCGCATCGAGTGGTAACACCTTAACCTTTCTAGTTTCAATATTAAATCGATCACCACTGGAAAGAACATGAACAACTAAATTGGTCATTGTCATAGGTGTACCAATTTTCAATATTCTTTCATTGTTATGGCTAAGATTCTTAGCATCAAAAACAATGATCATTCCGGAACCAATTACTTCAAATTCATTTCCTTTTTTAATAATGAGGCCGGTGTCCTCTGCTAATCCAATTCCCAAGAGCTCAGGAAACCTCGCAACTGCTTCCGATTGTCTACCAAAACGTCCTCTTTGAATAAAATGAGTATCAATGATCAATTCGGGTATTAGTCCCAAACCCCTATCCATATTAACAGCTCCTTTGATAAAAGCTTCCGTACTACTCCCCCCTGAAATCATTTCCTTTGACATCGCCATCGCTCCGGCACTTGTACCGGCAATTACAAATCCCTCCTCATTATGATAACGATCATTAATAATTTTATGGATTTTTGTATTTCCAATCTTCCCGGCAATCTTCGATTGATCGCCCCCTGAAAACATAATACAATTGGCACTCATTACTAATTCAATAGATTCTAATTTTTCAGAATCTTCTTTTGATCTGATATCAAGAACATGTATATCTGAACAACCTAATTTTGTAAAGGCTTTTTTATAATTTTCTCCAACTTCAACCGGTATGCTTGACGCCGTTGGTATAATAACAATTTTCGGATCTTTTACCGAGCATTCTGCAACAACACGAGCTAAAATTCCATCTTCTATAAACTCAAGTGTATAAACTTCAGATTCCCCCTTACCTTTGTCTTCATTCCCTCCAATAGGAATTAATATACCCTTAATCTTTTGCATAGAATTTTTCTCTAAAAAAATTTAATGGATGCAAAAATAAACTAATTTTTTAATTGAAGTTTATATTTATTACATTTAACAAGAACAAATTTTAAAGATATTCGTCATGAAAATTATAAGCATAAATGCAATGAGAGGACCAAATTACTGGTCTATTAGACGTCATAAACTGATAGTAATGGTACTCGACCTTGAAGAAATGGAAGAATATCCCTCCGATAAAATTGATGGATTTAAAGATCGTTTGGAAAAAATGTTTCCAAGTATGTACGAACACCGTTGTTCGGTAGGTACTCCCGGTGGTTTCTTTCAAAGAGTGGAAGAAGGAACCTGGATGGGGCATATCATTGAACATATTGCACTCGAAATTCAAACCTTAGCAGGAATGGATGTTGGATTTGGAAGAACAAGAGGATATGGAGAAATTGGTGTTTACAGTGTTGTTTTTGCATATATGGAAGAAAAAGTTGGTCGGTTTGCGGCCAGATCAGCAGTACGAATTTGTGAGGCATTAATAAAAGGAGAAGATTACGATATGGCAGATGACATTCAAGAAATGCGAGAAATTAGAGAAGACGAACGCCTCGGACCAAGTACCGGATCGATTGTTGAAGAAGCGGAGGCCAGAGGAATTCCATGGATACGATTAAATAAATATTCTCTTTGCCAATTGGGTTATGGAGCCAATCAAAAACGTATTCAGGCAACGGTGACAAGTGAAACTAGCAGTATAGGAGTTGAAATTGCTTGTGATAAAGAAGATACAAAGTACTTATTGGAACAAGCTGAAGTTGAAGTGCCAAAAGGAGATATTATACGTAGAGAAAGGAGTCTTGAAGAAGCTTGTAGATATGTGGGTTATCCATTGGTTATCAAGCCAATTGATGGAAATCACGGGAGAGGAATTACTGTGGACATCAACAATTACAATGATGCTGTGGAGGCGTTCCATGCGGCAAAAGCAGTTTCTAATGCTGTAATTGTAGAAAAATATATTGTGGGCGCGGATTATAGATTGCTTGTTATTAATAATAAATTAGTAGCTGCTGCAAAAAGGACTCCAGCACATGTCATTGGTGATGGTGTTTCAAATATTCAAGAATTAATCAACGCTGTTAATGACGATCCTCGACGGGGATATGGGCACGAAAAGGTACTAACTCAAATTACAGCCAATGATTTGACCAAAAGTATTATAGCTGCTAAGGGATATACTCTAGAATCTATTATTGAAGAAGGCGAAATGCTTATTTTAAAAGATACTGCTAATCTAAGTACAGGTGGAACGGCACAAGATGTAACCGATATAGTACATCCGGCCAATGTATCCATGGCGGAACGAATTTCAAAAATAATAGACTTAGATATTTGTGGAATTGATATAATGACTACCGACATTACCAAACCCCTTTCTGAAACGGGAGGAGCAGTACTTGAAGTTAATGCAGGACCTGGTTTCAGAATGCATCTGGCACCAACTGAAGGATTACCGAGAAACGTTGCAGCACCTGTTATTGACAAGCTATTTCCCTACGGGTCAACAAGTAGAATTCCAATTATCGCAGTAACCGGAACAAATGGCAAGACAACAACAACTCGTTTAATTGCCCATATTGCTAAAATGGTAGGTAATAGAGTTGGATACACAACGAGTGATGGGGTCTATATTCAGAATAGATTGTTAATGACCGGAGATTGTACAGGTCCAGCGAGTGCTGAATTTGTATTAAAAGACCCAACTGTGAATTTTGCTGTTCTAGAATGTGCGAGAGGTGGATTATTGCGTGCAGGTCTTGGTTTTAAAAAATGTGATGTTGCAATCGTTACGAATGTGTCGGCCGATCATTTAGGCTTAAAAGGTATTCACACCGTTGAACAACTTGCAAAGGTAAAAGGTGTAGTTCCGGAGACCGTATTACCCGATGGGTATGCAATATTAAATGCAGATGATGACCTGGTATATGATATGCGTAGAAGTTTAGAATGTAATGTAGCCTTATTCTCTATGGATGAGAACAACCCTCATATAAGAGCTCTTCAAAGAAAGGGAGGAATTACAGCTATCTATGAAAATGGATATGTAACCATTTGTCGTGGAGAATGGAAAATGAGAGTTATGAAAGCAGAAAACATCCCACTTACCTATGGAGGTAAAGCAAAATTTATGATACAAAATGTTTTGCCGGCAATTATTGCTGCCAATGTACAAGGGATAAGTATTGAAGACATGAAAGCAGGACTGGAAACTTTTATTCCGTCGGCTGCCCAAACGCCGGGAAGATTAAATTTATTTCAATTTAATAATTTTTCAATATTGTTAGATTATGCACACAATCCAGCCGGGATGAGAGCGCTTCAGAATTTTACAGATGCGTTAGAAGCAACTGTTAAAATCGGTATTATTGCAGGTATTGGAGATAGACGTGTTGAAGATAACAATGAAATGGGTAGCATAGCAGCTGAAATGTTCGACGAAATAATTATTCGTCAGGATAAACATTTAAGAGGAAAGACCGAAGATGAACTCATTAAAATGCTCCATGACGGAATAAAAATGAAAGATCCTGATAAGAAAACTAAAATTATTCCATCAGAAAAAGAGGCAATAAGCTTTGCAATAAAAAATGCCGTCAAAGGATCTCTTATAATTTTATGTAGTGATGTTGTTCCGGATGCTCTTGATCTTGTTAAGAAATTTAAAGAACAAGAAGCAAGAGGTGAACTAATCACAATTGAAGAATAAACTTGTCTATTTAACCAATAATAATTTATTGCCATATTTTATGACCGACTACGGAATTCTCTCTTTATTACCCCCCGTAATTGCAATTATACTTGCATTAAAAACCAAACAAGTTTATGTTGCACTGTTGTTTGGTATCTGGTTTTCATGGATCATCATGAGCGATTGGAATTTTTTAACAGGAACTTTAGCAACAATCGAAGGATTAGTTGATGTTTTCAAGTCTCCCGGAAATACCAGAACTATTATGTTTAGTGCTTTGGTAGGTGCTTTGCTTTTATTTATTCAATATTCTCGCGGTATGGAGGGCTTTATCAATAAAATAAACGTATTGATCAATTACTTCGAAAAAAAAGAGAGTGGTTATAGCAGGGTGATCGTTCAACTTTTGGCCTTGATCACAGGCCTCCTTCTTTTTGTAGAATCGAGTATCAGTTCATTAACTGTTGGCATTCTGTACAGACCAATATTCGATAAATTAAAAATTCCGAGAGAAAAATTGGCCTATATAGCTGATTCTAGTTCAGCACCTTCTTCAATATTGATACCTTTTAACGCATGGGGTGCTTTTATTATGGGCTTATTGCTCACCCAAGGAATTGACAAGCCATTTTCCACCTTAATCTCTTCTATTCTATATAATTTTTACCCGATCATTGCCATTATTATCGTGTTCATTATTATCATTTCAAAAAAGGATTTTGGCCCTATGGCAAAGGCGGAAAAAAGAACCAGAGATACCGGGAAACTCTTGAATGATGATGCAAAGCCAATGATCTCAGATACCATTACTTCTTTTAAACCGAAGGAAGGGATTGAGGCAAAAGCATATAATATGGTCGTTCCATTAGTAACGATGGTTTTAATGATGCCAATAAATTTGGCCTATACGGGATGGGATAAAGTTGAAAATTATACTTCTTTTACCGATCATGTATCTCAGGCAATTGGCAATGGATCCGGTTCATCCTCTGTTTTATATGCTGTAATTACCTCAATTCTTGTTGCAATGATCATGTATCGTGCTCAGGGAATTATGAAGATGAAAGAAATGGTAGATCTGGTTTTAAAAGGAATAAGTGAATTAATGCCTTTGGCTCTTTTAATGATGCTTGCATTTGCAATAAGCAATGCTTGTAACGCATTAGGAACCGGGCAATATGTAGCCAATTGGTCTAAAGACTGGCTTTCGCCGGAATTTTTGCCGGCAATTGTTTTTCTTTTGAGTTCCTTTATTGCCTTTTCAACCGGAACATCCTGGGGAACTTTCGCAATCATGTTAGCCATTTCAATTCCAATGGTAAATATTCATGGAGGCAATGTAACCTTGGTGATCGCTGCAACTTTAGGAGGTGGCATTTTTGGAGATCATTGTTCTCCAATTTCAGATACTACAATAATTTCGTCTATGGCGTCGGCAAGTGACCATATTGATCATGTAAAAACACAATTACCTTATGCTCTGGTAGGTGGAATAATTACCACTATTCTTTATTTGATAATCGGCTTTGCCTTGAATTAACCTACCTTTGTATTAAATTAGCCAGGATGAAACACAAATCAGGTTATGTAAATATAATAGGCAACCCAAATGTTGGCAAATCAACATTAATGAATGCTTTTGTTGGTGAACGACTGTCAATAATTACTTCAAAAGCACAAACCACCAGACACCGTATTCTAGGTATTGTAAATGGTGAAGACTTTCAAATACTTTTTTCAGACACACCCGGAATTATTAAACCGGCTTATGAATTACAAAAGTCAATGATGAATTTTGTGAAGTCAGCTTTTGAAGATGCCGATATCTTGATTTATATGGTTGAAATTGGAGAAAAAGAATTGAAAGATGAAGAATTTTTCAACAAAATAAAAAATAGCAAAATTCCAGTGCTACTTTTAATAAATAAAATTGACAAATCCAATCAAGAGGATTTGGAAGAAAAAGTTGCCTATTGGCGAGAAAAAGTTCCAAATGCCTTGGTATATCCCATTTCAGCACTTGAATATTTCAATGTGCAAAATGTTCTGGATAAAATCATTGAATTATTACCTGTGTCTCCACCCTTCTACCCAAAAGATCAGCTCACCGATAAACCGGAACGGTTTTTTGTAAACGAAACTATTCGCGAAAAAATATTAATGCACTACAAAAAGGAAATTCCTTACGCCGTTGAAATTGAAACGGAAGAGTTTATTGAAGAGGAAAATATCATCAAAATTCGTGCTATAATAATGGTAGAACGCGAAACTCAAAAAGGAATTATAATTGGTCATAAAGGTGCTCCATTAAAACGTGTTGGTACGGAAGCACGCAAAGATTTGGAAAAATTCTTCGACAAAAAGATCTTTTTAGAACTATATGTAAAAGTAAATAAGAATTGGCGTAGCGACAATAGACAGTTGAGAAGATTTGGTTATAAAGAATAGAAAACCAAATAATTACAAAATTGATTTCTATCAATCACTAAAGATAAATTACTATTTAAGCCGACTTTACATTATGAATCCAAACAAACAACTATTATTAAAAAAAAGACCGGTCGGTCTTCCTGACAAAGATACATGGGAACTAAATACAATTCCTGTGCAGGAACCGGGAGATGGTGAATTTTTAGTGCAATGCGAATATATTTCTCTTGACCCTGCCATGCGTGGCTGGCTGAATGATGCAAAATCATATATCCCACCGGTGCAAATTAATGAAGTTATGCGAGCCGGAGGGGTGGGAAAAATTATTAAATCGAATAATACAGATTTCAAAGAGGGTGATTTTGTTTATGGCCAAACGGGTGTGCAACAATATGTAATTACTGATGGAAAAGGATTTCACGCTATTTATCCTGACTTAGCACCGCTACCTATGTATTTGGGAACATTAGGGATGACAGGGATGACGGCATATTTCGGCATACTTGAAGTTGGCGAACTCAAAGAAGGCGATACTGTGTTAGTATCAGGTGCGGCCGGTGCCGTGGGTAGTGTAGTTGGGCAGATTGCTAAGATCAAAAATTGTACGGTAATTGGCATTGCCGGAGGAGCAGACAAGTGCAACTTTCTTGTTGAGGAATTAGGTTTTGATGAAGCCATAGATTATAAAAATGATGACGTAAAAGTAAAACTGAAAGAATATTTTCCGAAAGGAATAGATGTTTATTTTGACAATGTAGGCGGAGAAATATTAGATATGGCTCTAAGCAGGTTAGCAATGCACGCCAGAATAGTAATATGTGGCGCCATTTCGCAATACAACAATACCTCTATGGTAAAAGGCCCATCAAATTATTTGGAGCTTCTCATTAAAAGGGCAAGCATGAAGGGAATGGTAGTTTTTGATTATGAAAAAGATTACGGAAAAGCGTCCATACAAATGGGAATGTGGATGAGAGAAGGTAAATTAAAGTCCAGAGAAGATATTTACGTTGGTATTGAGAATTTTTATGAAACGTTTTTAAGATTATTCACTGGTGATAAATTAGGGAAATTGGTGTTAAAAGTTAATGAAGATTGATTTTAATATTGCTGTAAAGATCCCTGATTAGTCTCTGTTGACCGGTTTTTATTAATTTTTTATAACCACAAAGGAACACAAAGAAGGCACAAAGTATACAGTGAACTCTGTGTAAAAGTCAGTGAACTCTGTGGTTTAAAAAAGAAAATCACATTCCCAATATTCTTTTACCTTCCTCACTCACCAATTCGGTTGACCATGGCGGGTCAAAAACAACTTCAATCTCAGTATTAAAATCAGGATGTTCTTGTTTGATGGTCTCTTTGATATCTGTAATTATTGCATCTCCCAAAGGGCATGAAGGTGTCGAAAAAGTCATTTCAATATCTATGTTTTTTTCTCCATCATATTTAATGTCATAAATCAATCCAAGATCAACAATATTAATTTCAATTTCAGGATCCATAACATTTTTTAGCAATTCCAGCACTTCTATTTCAAATATTGCAATTTCTTCTCTAGTTTTCATTTTTTTATAGTTTTTACCTTGTGAAAAACAATTTTAAACACATTAATGTTGTATAATATAGAAACTATTAATAGCGCATAACTTCCTGCTCGAATCAACCATATATTATTAAGAATCAAGCCTAGTACCATACAAACAATAAATACTAAATACAAATAGAATTGACCTTTCGCAATATTTTCAGAATATAATTCTCTAGGCAAGAGTGTTTTAGTTTTTCCAACCAATCCTTTATATTTTTCCAACCATATTACAAATGGTAAAGTTTTATAGGTCTGACCGAGTATGAGCGTTGTAATAAAACCAAATATTATGGTAAAGCCGTAAAGTGTAGTTACTCTCATTAGAATAGAATGTTCCATATCAAAACCTATCAAGACAATCAAACTGATAATAATGGGTAACAAAACGCTTAAGATTGATATCATGGTATGTTTCATTCCAATATCTAATTTCTTGCGTATTCTTTTGTTATAAGCATCCAATACAAATGATAAAAAGAAAAGAACTCCAACGACAATAGCCAGCCAAAAAAATGGAGTTATGGTGGCGTAATGTATAAAAAACCAATTCAATGACAAGGCCAACAATCCAACATTAATAAGAACGTACGCTTTTTTAAGTTTATTCTCATTTAATTCATGCGAAACCAAGAACATGGGAATTAATGTTGAACCCACCCCAATGATCAATAGTAAAAACCAACCTATCAAACCAATTGTTGCATGAATTTTTAAATAATGCAAATGTATCTCTGTCAAGAAATTATATTTAAAATTAAATGCTATCAATGTCCCAATAAGCTCTGTAGCCCCAAGCCAGATAATTGCCGTAATTATGAATTTAGAAGATGTATTCTTTTTCTTTGATTTTCGATAAGATAAAATAATATTAATAACAAAAAGCAATAAAGCACTGAAAGTCAATAAAGAAGAATATATAAGCAGACTTGAAAATGCACCCACCCAAAAAGTATAAGTTAAGAACAAAATACTAAACCCAAAGGCCCAAAAAGTGAATTTTGCTAATTTTTCGCTGTACAATGATGTTTCAAAAACCACAGGAATTAGCTGATACAATGCGCCAAAAACGATCATAGATGCCCAACCCAAAACAGCCATATGTGTAATAGCCAAAATCTTAGTATTAAAATATGCTTCTAATAAATTAGTATCGGCCAAAATTATCATAACCGATAAAATTAAAAGGGCTATTGATCCAAATATAAAATGAGGTTTTACCACACTTACATCGGGTGCATTATTTGAGTTTATAACACTCATTTAAGACTTATCACTTTTATAAATTAATAATAATGTGTGATTACAATCTATCTCTTTAAACAAAATATCGTAGTTCCTGACCTCTAATTCAGGTAAAAGAAATTGTGGTATTTTTTTATGATCCACAAACAACGCCTGTCCATCTTTTAGTGTTTCTATTTCTTTTAAAATTTGTACCATCGGTTCAGGCATCTCTAATTCTCTTACGTCAATTTTCTTAATATTATCACCAAAATACGCCAATTCTTCGTCAAAATTCTTTTTGCTTTTTTTAACAGAAGCTTCAATTTCATCATCTACCCATTTGGTTTTGTTCAATTTAAAAAAAGTATGAACTTCTCCTTCCTTTGGTCGTTCCGTCCAAGACTCATAACCTTTAGATTCTAATTTTCTGATCAATGGGATGGGTTCAAAAGAATTGATGATTTGCAGGGTTTCTTCCTCCTTTAATACTTTTACCGCTTTCATAATTATATTAAAAGGGTCTTCGCCAGATTCTAAGGTTGGACGAACATCAAGACTTACTAAATTTTTAATGTTTTTAGTCGTAGACATATATTCTGTATTTAAATTATCAGTACTAATTTTTTTTTTGTTGTTCACCCTCAAATACAAATCCGATCTCCTCAAGCTTTTTTATCATGATATCAATTTCTACTCCACCTACTTAAGCCGCATCTGCAACCGTCATCCGAGGTGCCAATACTCTACGTAAAACGGGGTTTTTTAATTTTAGAAAATGTTTATTTATAGAAGCAATAGCCGGTATAGTTTCTTCCTTCTCTTTGATCAAAGTTGAAATCCGGGTATTTCTATTAAACTTCATCGAATTGGTTTTAAATGGAAAGAACAAATTTAATCATTCTAAATATTTTATCGCAATTTAGAATGAATTTAAACAGGAATAAGTAACAGTGGTAGCATAAAAGATGACTTTTTTACCTCTAAGGCACCCTGTTCATTTAACTAAACTTTTTACCTCCTCAAAATCCAATCCGCCATAATCTCCCGAACTCATTAGAAGCAGAGCAGTATTGTTCAAATTTTGAGAAAATAAAAAGTCTTTAAATTCTTTTGGATCGGTATATATGATCAAGTCATCTCTTTGAAAAGCCTTTGCAATTTGCTCTTTTGTTACCTCTTCTAATCTTTTAATTTTCACTGCATGTGGTGAATAAAAAACAACTGCTTCATCAGCAGCATCAAGAGCATTCTGATACTCTTTTAAGAAATTAGCATTCAGACTACTATAAGTATGCAGTTCCAAACAGGTTAAAACTCTTCTGGAACCATATTGTTCTTTTACAGCATCGGAAGTTGCTTTCACTTTCGAAGGGGAATGTGCAAAATCTTTGAAGATAACTGTGCTATCATTTTCAAATAATTTTTCCAAGCGTTTATTTGCTCCTTTAAAACTTGAAATGGCCTCATAAAAATCATCTTCCCCCACTCCGATGTGCAAACAAATATTCTTCGCGCCTTCCAGATTCTGTAAATTATGTTGGCCAAAAATCTCCAAAGGCACCTCACCTTCAGCAGTATCCAATAAGGTGGTTCCGTTTGCCATAGAATATTTAGGTGTTTTATAAGGGAATTTTTTGATGGATTTTGTCGCTTCTTCTACAATTTTTTTTACAATATTATCTTCCGTATTATATATTAGAGCTCCCCCGTTGACCATGGTCTCAATAAAAATCTCAAACTGCTCTATATAGTTTTCAAAGGTTGGAAATATGTTGATATGATCCCATGCAATTCCAGTAAGCAAAGCAATATTTGCCTTATACAAATGGAATTTAGGTCGACGATCAATGGGTGAAGACAAATATTCATCTCCTTCAATGATCATAAACTCATTTTCTTTGGTTAAGTGTACCATCCTGTCAAAGCCCTCCAACTGAGCTCCAACCATATAATCCACTTTTATATCATGGTAATTCAATACGTGAAGTATCATAGAAGTAATCGTGGTCTTTCCATGTGAACCACCAATTACAACCCTTGTTTTATTTTTAGCATGCTCATATAAATATTCAGGATATGAAAATATTTCCAATCCTAGTTCTTGAGCTTTTATCAATTCCGGATTATCGGCTTTGGCATGCATACCAAGAATTACCACATCAATATCCTTATTTATTTTTTCCGGGAACCAACCCATTTCTTCAGGTAGAAGACCCTTAGCCTCTAGCCTTGATTTTGATGGTTCATAAATAGCGTCGTCGCTTCCGGTAATGGTATCTCCTTTTTCAAGCAAAGCCAAAGCTAGATTATGCATTGCGCTTCCGCCGATAGATATAAAATGTATGTTCATTAATTCTTAAAATCTAATTCAACTTAAATTTAAACTCATTATCTGTTAATTCTTCGATCAATTCATTCGTGATGTCGATCTTATAGGTCCTACTCGGCATCGTTAATTTAATTTTTTCATCCGCATCGTAAACCGCAAAATTCAAATTATGACTTCCTTTATATTTTTTGATAACCGTATCAATTTTTTGGATTTTATTTTCATTTAAAGTTTTGACATCTAAGTTGATAGTGATCTTTTTGGCCATTTTAGAAAGAACATCCTGCAATTGCTGAACAGCAGTAATATAAACTCTGACATTTCCATTTTGCCATGGTCTTCGCATAACAGTTTTAATATGTAAAAACGTGTTAGGAATTAAATAATGTCTGAATTTTAGATAGTCTTCGCTAAAAAGTTTGAATTCATAGGTATCTGTATAATCCTCAAATGTAAACATACCCCAAGGTTTTCCGTTCTTTCCAACTTTGTGTTGCACATTTGATATAATACCCGCAAAGGTCAATTCTCTTCCTTCAAGCTTATTCAAATCATTTAATATTTCAGTATTTGCATTACAGAAATATTTCAACTCCGTTTTATAGTCGTCTAATGGATGTCCGGAAATATAGATTCCTATTACTTCCTTTTCCCTTGCTAATTTCTCCATCACATTCCATGGTTCACAAAGCGGTATTACAGGCTCGTCAAATTGAATTTCCGAAGATTCCCCAACTAAGGAAACCTGAGCTG
>PVMS01080771.1_pt1 | contig 19003 bp, 17 predicted proteins | sample 1853461 | NCBI WGS metagenome assembly PVMS01 (sample SAMN08582032, study PRJNA380276) | Marine sediment metagenome, whole genome shotgun sequencing project. | isolation source: ocean sediment barecode stripped | collected 2017 | reverse complement strand
GCCGGCGGTGACATAATTTTTCACTTCAACGGCGTCGCCGACAGCCCAGATACTTTCATCACTGGTGCGCATTTGATCATCAACCAGGATTCCTCCCAATTCACCGATGTTAATACCTGCCGCTTTTGCAAGTTCCACCTCCGGACGGACGCCGATTGCAAGGATAACCAGATCCACAGCAACGGTTTTGCCGGACTCAAGCGTAACGGCAATCATATTGTCGTTGTTTTGTGAAAATCCGGTGACAGGACTGCCAAGTAATAGTGATATTCCTTTGGCTTTGAGGTGAAAATGGATAAAAGCAGCGATTTCAGGATCTAAGAGAGGCATAACCTGTTGCTGCATTTCAATTATGGTGACATCGATATCCCGTATCTTCAAGTTTTCGGACATCTCCAACCCTATGAACCCGCCGCCGACAACGGCTGCTTTTTTTACATTTTGGGTTTCTATCCAGTCTATTATTGCACGCATGTCCGGAATTGTGCGCAAAGTAAAGATTCCAGGAATATCAATACCATCAAGCTTCGGTCTTAATGGCGCTGCACCGGGAGAAAGGACAAGGAAATCGTAACTTTCTTTGTAAACATCGCCGGTTTTTAAGTTTTCAACTTCAATCTCTTTGTTTTTGCGGTCAATATATCGGACATTATTGTCTGTCCGCACATCGATATTGAATCGTTTTTTAAACAGTTCCGGAGAAGCAATAATAAGTGACTTCTCTTTGGGAATGACTTTTCCCACGTGATAGGGGAGGCCACAATTCGCAAAAGAGATATGTGGTCCGCGTTCAAAGATGATAATCTCGGCGTCTTCTGAAAGCCTTCGTGCCCTGGCAGCGCATGATGCTCCGCCTGCAACGCCTCCTACGATAAGCAATTTGTTTTTATCCGTCATTCTATTATAGTCCTCCAATAGAGTAATACTCTGATTGATCGTAAACAAAACAAGAGAAATATTTTCATAATTAGTTCGTTATTAAGGAATGGGATTCATGAGATATTCAGGTTAAAAACAGTGACCAAACAAACGTTATAACACCAGCCAAAACGAAGTGGGTTTCAACCAAAAACTCCAGCCTGAACCCGGGGAGCATATAGCTTCGTTCGTGGGCTGAAAGAGCAACAAATAAGAAGATAGGACAGAGTGTAACGGCAAAACCAAGGCTAGAAATAAGATGAAATGCACTGGATAAAAGCAAAATGCCGAAATTGATAATAAGTATCGATTTCAAAAGGCGAAAAGCCCGCTCTTCTCCAAGCATTATCGGAATCGTCTCCTTTCCAACAATGCGGTCTCCCTGCATGTCGAGAATGTCGAAAAACGCGGATCTAACAAAGACCAGGCTTAGGGACCACGAAAGTACCAGTGCTGTACTCAGAGGGATACTCTTTGATACAGACAAGGAGGGCAATACCGAAGTAACGATTCCCCATGCCATTGCAATCAGGACCGTCTTTGAGCCCGGTATATCCCTTATTCTCCTGTACCTGAGGCGGGCAAATCGTTTCGGAACAAGTGTCAAATTGTAAGAAAGACCCATGATGCTCATGGCAAGAAGAATCAAAAAAGGAACCAGTCCTATGGTATAGGCAGTCATCAGCCCTGCGCCGCCTGCAATGAAAGATAGAAACGCAAGCAGGATTTTATTATTGCTATAAAAAGAGGCCCGGTCAGGATCATTGTATCGGTCTGCCTTTGTGCCTGTCAGGTTGTTGAAGATATGCATGGACTGGACATAAAGCATGGATATAAGCACATGGGGAAAGTAGTCCGTAATTCCCAGTAGTTTTGTACATGCATAGCACAGGCAACCGGCCCCGATGGAAACATAAATGTTTGTGAGAAGTAATGCGCGCTGGATGGTAAAAATGAACCTATACCAGCTTTGTCTCTTTGCAGAAGGCAAGGTCTCAAGGGTTCTGTAAACCCTTTTTATTATCCAGTTAGGGGTGGAAGCGCCTGCGGCTATTCCGATGAATCGGGCTGAAGAAAGCGCTTTTAAATCGAGTTCCGATTCTGCTTCAATGTGATACGTCGGTTTTCCGGCCTGTCTTGCAATTTCGGCAAGCCGCTGCGTATTTCCGCTGTTTTGGCCACCAACGACAATTAAAGCATCCACTGAATCTGCCATGCTATGGACTTCAGCCTGCCGCTTTGCCGTGGCGTCACAAATTGTGTCAAAGATCTTGTAGTGGGGGAATTTTCGGCCTGCCCAGTTTTTTATTTTTTCAAAAAAAAGCGCGTTCTGGGTGGTCTGGGCAACAATAATAGCTCTGTCAAAGGCTGGGAGGAAATCAAGGTCAATGAGATTATCAACGACATACCCTTTTTCTCCTGCATAACCCAACAGGCCGATAACCTCCGGGTGATCTTTGTCTCCGATGATTATGGACGCATAACCTTGTTCTGCGTGTTTATGGATGATGGTCTGGACTTTGATAACAAGCGGACATGTAGCGTCGATAATCTTGAAACCTGCCTTTTCAAGATTTTCCTTGGTATTGGGAGAAACGCCGTGGGCCCTTATCAGGATCGTACCGGATCCGTGATCCGGGATTTCGTTTATGACAAATATTCCTTTTTGCTCCAAAAGGTTCAGGACCTGGGGATTGTGTATAATGGGCCCATAAGTGCTGATAGGATTTTCATGTTTATTCGGCGCATCCAGGACCATTTCAACAGCCCGGCGCACACCCATACAGAAACCGGCGGTCTTAGCAATTAATATTTTCATCTTACCCGGGCAGGTTTTTATGAAATAATTTGGGCTGTTAAGTCAGTTCTTTTAAAAAGATATTGTGGTCTACAAGAGCCAGAGAATGGATGCGGGCCTTAATAAATTTCTGATCTCCGAATATGCTGATCAGTCTGATGCCGTCATCCTCGGGTTCAACCGTATCAACAGCCTCCATGATCAGCTTTTTCTTGTCTTCCTCAATAAGGTATGCATTTGCTTCACACATGGGAATCTTTCCTTGTTAGTGTCCATCCAGAAACAGCATCTTTCGGCCCATTACTGCGTTCTCGTATATTTTCGATCCTCGACGTAGACGCACTACGCCTGCGGTCGAAAATATCCTGCGGCCTTGTCTTGAACCAAAATCTACTATTTCTGGATAGACATTTGTTATGTTTCATTGTAAAAGTTTTTCAAATTTTCCTGTATAAGGGCCTCAATAAAATGGGGAAACGGAATTGGAGTTATTCCCACGATTTCGACATTTTCCTGGGAAAGGGGTATGAGCAATTTTTTAGCCGGGCTGGCGGCCACTGCCTCTGCCATCCTCGGTGTTACTTCTCCCATCATGGAATGAGCCATGACAATACCGATTGTTCCGATAATAATATCGGCACTTTTTAAAGTCTGAACAATTGCATTTTCTCCGGAGGCTCCGCGATTGGCTTTGGCCTTTAGCATCTGGGCTGTTGCAATTGCATTAGTGCCCAAAGCAACAATTTCAACGGTTTCCCCAAGCAGATCTTTGAGTTTTTTGATGATTGTTCTGCCGATACCGCCGCCCTGGCCGTCAATTACGCATATACGCTTCAGGGCTGATTTATTGTCTGTTTTTTTCATAAAAAATTCGGGTTGACCAAAATTGATTTACTTGTAAAATCTTTTACGAACGCCATTGAGCAAAATAGACTTTTTACGAAACCATCAAGATAGTTGTGTAATTACCAGATAATGATATCGACGTCAATGAAAACGGAAATCGGCATTATAGCTTTCTTATTTTAACCCTGTCTCGCCGCTTTTTTTTTGAAAGTCGTCTGCTGGGGCCTTTCTTTTTTGTAGTGGGAATCCAGCCGACGCCGTCTTCATTCTCAATCCTCTTTGTGTCCATATGGGCAGACATTGCGATCTTTTCTTCAAACGCATGAGAGCTTATTGTGGCTGCTCCTTTGGACGTCGCGAAATTGACAACATCAAGGTCAGAGCTAACAACCAAAGCCTTTTCCCTTTCACGGGCGGCCATCCTTTTTATTACGGTGTCAGCAGATTCGCCGCCGCGAGAAAATTTAATTTCGATACCTTTCATTTGATCTTTGCGCTGTGAAAAGTAAGGCGCGTTGGCCCCATCAAAAACCACTGTAATCTTGTGGCGTTTTATTCTTTTATATGCTGCAAGCGTGTCGAGGAGGGATTTCCTGCCGAGTTGAATATCCCGACGGTCGAGAGTATATAACGAATCAGACTGGCGGATCAAATTGTAGCCGTCAATAATGATATGGATAGACATATAACTAAATCTGCTTCAGAAGGCTTAACAATCGATCAAGGTCGTCATTGCTGTAAAATTTGATTTCAACCGTTCCAGTTTGCCCGCGCCTTTTGATTTGAACCTGGGTGCCGAAGTGACGGGAAAGATCTTCCGCCAGACTTAAAAGGTGTCTTTGCTCCGAACTGGGTGAAGACTCTTTCGGCTTTATTTCTTCTGATTTCAAACGTTTAATCAGATTTTCCGTTTCCCTGACCGAGAGCCCTTTTGAAATAACGGACCGCCATGCCGCATTTTGCTGAGCTGAGGTCTTGGCACCCAGCAAAGCCCGTGCATGCCCCATACTTAAAGCGCTATCAATTATGCTGCTCTTGATTTGTTCGGGCAACTGCCGAAGCCTCAAAAAATTGGCTACAGCGGACCGGCTTTTTCCTACGCGCACCGCGACCTGATCCTGAGTAAGGTTAAATTCGGTAATCAGCATGTTATAGGCTTCCGCCTCTTCCATAGGGTTCAAGTCTTCTCGTTGTATGTTTTCAACAATGGACATTTCCAGCAGATCTGAATCAGTGATGCTCTTGACAACAACCGGCACATGGCTAAGCCCGGCATTTTTAGCGGCCCGTAGGCGTCTTTCGCCGGTTGCGAGTTCATAGCCGTTATCGTCCTCTCTAACAAGAAGGGGCTGTATAATTCCATGCTCTTTGATAGAGCGGGACAGCTCCTCCAGCTCATCATCGGAAAACCTGAGACGGGGCTGGTAACGATTTGGGCGGATCAGCTCAATATCGCATTGAAAATATTCCTTTGATCTGTCTTCAACAGTATCGATACCGGGTATCAAGGCATCAAGACCTCTTCCCAGGGCTATTTTTTTTGTTTTTTTTGAACCTGATCTTGTTACCTTATTATTTGTTGTTTTCATGTTGATATAGTTAACAATTTTAAAGGGTTATTCTTAACTGTTAATTGGCCATTATCTCTTTTGCCAGATCAAAGTAGCTTTGAGCCCCAACTGAAGCGGCATCGTACAGCAATATGGGTTTCCCGAAACTCGGTGCTTCTCCCAGTCGGACGTTTCTGGGAACCATGGTCTTGAATACAAGGTTCTTGAAATATCTTTCAGCATCTTCAGCAACCTGAATGGATAGGTTCGTTCTTTTATCGAACATGGTGAGAAGAATACCGGCAATTTTAAGTTTGGGGTTCAGATTATGCTTGATACGCTTCATTGTTTTTAAAAGCTGCCCAAGACCTTCCAATGCATAAAATTCGCACTGAAGGGGAATGAGCATGAAGTCGGAGGCAGTTAGAGCGTTTACCGTCAGAAGACTCAAGGAGGGAGGGCAGTCAATTATGATATATTCAAATGAATCTGCAAGTTGGACCAAAAGATTCTTTAGAGCCATTTCACGTTTCGGTTCTGACATCATTTCAACTTCAAAACCGATAAGCTCCACCCGTGAGGGAATGATTTTCAAAGTATCTATATCGCTGTCCAGAACAATATTTTTGGCGGCAACTTTTCCAATCATACCATGGTATAATGTGTTATAAATTTTGTTTTTGTCGAAACCAAGACCGGTGGTTGCATTTCCCTGCGGATCACAATCCACAAGGAGCGTCCTTTTTTCCGAAACAGCCAGCGCTGCCGACAGATTTATCGCAGTAGTTGTTTTACCCACTCCACCTTTCTGGTTGGCTATGCATATGATATTTGTCATGGTCAAGAACTCTAACATAAAATTTGATGTTTGAAAAGGAGTATCAATTTTGATGGCTTCGTAAAAAGTCCAACTTCTGCGTTGCGCTTCATTTCGTTTTCATTGCGGCGTACGCTAAGTACGCCTCACGACACAAAATTCGCGCGTCTTGAATTTGGAGCTTTTTACTTTGCCATCGCAATTTTGATTTTTTACGAAATCGTCAATTTTGCATTTTGAAGAAAATTTGGCTTAAAAACCGGATCACCTGAATGTTTGTTGGACTTGTTGTTTCGAGACCTTTGTAAAAAGCTTCCTTTTGCCCAATTTCTGTGTCAGGCTCAAATTTTAATCCTCAAAATACTATATGTATTCCTGTGGTTAAAATTTTCGCCTTCCTTGAACTTAAACAAAATTGAGCATTTTTCAAAGATCTCGTTTCATAAAGCCGAAATAATACGAAAAGGATATAAGGATATTGATTGACTATTGACTATTGAAGATTGGATAATGAATATTAATGAATACTGTTATACTATCTACCGAAAACCTGCATATACAATTTATTGAGAAGTTACGATTAAACTAGATATCATGAAATTATTAAGGAAATTTATTTTGTTATGCTCTGCTTGCATTGTTATTGTAAGTATTATTTCTCCTGAAAGGGCTTTGGGTATCACCGTGCAGCAGGAGAGAGAGCTGTCACGTGAGGTCATGAAAGTCGTTTTAACACATTTTGAGCTTATAAAAGATCCTCTCATTGTCAACTATGTAAATGATATTGGCAATAAAATCCTCTCAGTCCTTCCCCCCCAACCTTTTACCTATCGTTTTTATGTAGTAAAGGATGATGTTTACAATGCTTTTGCCACCCCGGCGGGCAATATTTTTATTAACAGCGGGCTGCTTATGGCCATGGAAAACGAGGAAGAGCTGGCCGGAATAATTGCCCATGAAATAGCGCATGTGGTTTGTCGTCACATCTCTCAAAAGATAGAGAGATCTAAAAAAATAGGGATCGCAACGCTGGCCGGGATTGCAGCCGGTATTTTCCTCGGGGCCGGGGGGGCGGCAACAGCAGCCAATGCTGTAACCTTTGGGTCTATCGCTGCAGGTCAATCTATTGCCCTTGTGTACAGCCGTGAAGATGAGACCCAGGCGGACCAGATCGGACTCGACAGTCTTGCCCTGGCGGGATATAGCAGCAAAGGGCTAACTTCGGTGCTTACGAAAATCCGAAGCAAGCAGTGGTTCGGACCAGACCAGATTCCCACATACCTAAAGACTCATCCTGCCTTAGAGGAACGAATGGCCTTGATTGACACCCGGCTTGAAAAAAAAGCAGTCAAAGTCGATTCATATTACTTTGAAAGGGCTCACACTCGGCTCGTTGCTGTTTACGGAGATACAAGTGCTGCTTTAAAAAAGTTCGAATCTGACGTTAGAAACCATCCCTCCAATCCCCTGGCGCATTACGGATACGGACTGGTTCTGGCAAAGACCGGCAACAGGAAAGAAGCAGCCGCTCAACTTAAAACAGCATTGAAAGAAAGGGCTTTTGATCCGTATATTTTGAAAGACCTCGGCCTGATCTATTTTTTCGATGGCCGATATCAGGAAGCTCTGCTTGTCTTTGAAGGTGCAACCAGTATAACTTCAGAAGACCCGGAAAGTCTTTTTTATTTCGGTCGCACACAGGTGGAGCTTGGGCTCATCAAGGATGCGGCCGTTACTTTTGAAAATCTCATTGCAAAACATTTTTATTATACACAGGCCTTATATGCCCTTGGTGAAACATATAATAAGCTGGGGAGACAAGGTGATGCTCATTTTTATCTCGGCATTTATTACAAAAGGAAGGCAAATTTAACAAGTGCCGCCTTTCATCTGAAAAGGGCTTGGGAGAATTTGGCTGATCCTGATAAAAAGGCTAAAATCGAGGAAATGTTAAAAGAGATCCGAAAAGAAGAAACATTAATACGAAATCAAGAAAGTACCAAAGAATGAAAAAGATAAATCTGCCTCCAATTCACCACACTATGGTTTTAATCAGCAGCGATCAAAATGGGAAAATTGCATTGTAAATGTCCCTCTGCCCTGGGTTGCTGATCGTAATGATGTTGAGTAACCGAACATGAGTGCCAGTGGAACAATGGCCTTTATCACCTGCGCCTCGGTTTTGTGCTCTAACGATTCGATTTTTCCGCTGCGGGAATTAAGATCCCCGATAACATCTCCCAGAAAAGCTTCAGGAACAAAAACCTCCACCTCCATAATTGGATCGAGAAGAAACGGCTCTCCCTTTGCAAGAGCCAATTTGCATGCCATGGATGCACTGACAGTATACGCCAGTTCCGTGCCCAGGGATTCCTTGTATGAACCTCCTGTTAATACGGCTACAACATCGACCACCGGATAACCCATATAAGCTCCGCTTTCCAAAGATTCCATAACCCCTTTTTCGATAGCAGAGATGAAAATATCTGGTATTGTTCCATCACTGATTTCAGACTTGAACCTGTTACCAGCGCCGCGTTCCAGAGGCATCAGTTTTAACGTAACTTCTCCAAAGTGGCGTTGTCCCGCAACTTCCTTATCAAATACGGCTGAAGTCTCCCCTTCTTTTTCTATAGTTTCCCTGTAGACAACCTGGGGTTTCCAACATTTACGTTGGTTTTAAATTCACGCTGCATTCGGCTGATGATAACTTCGAGGTGAAGTTCTCCCATGCCGGACAATATTGACTGTCCTGTATCTTCATCCTTTTTAAGCTTCAAAGTTGGGTCTTCCGCTAAAAATTTTTCGAATACTTCGTCGAGCTTTTCCTGGTCAGCATTGGTTTTTGGCTCCACCGCCACAGAAATGACAGGCTCATAAAACTCCATTTTTTCAAGCAAAACAGGATGATCGATTGAGCAAAGCGTTTCACCGGTAGATGATTCTTTCAATCCGACAACTCCTACAATACTCCCGGCGCCAGCAGAGTCGATCCGTTCCCTCTTATTGGCATGCATCCTTAATATGCGGGAGAGCTTCTCGTTTAGTTTGCGCGAAGGATTGTGCGTATCTGCTTTTGTATTCATCGTTCCGCTGTAAATTCTGACATAGGAAAGTTTTCGTCCCTCGATCATTGACACCTTGAATATAAGTGCCGCAAGGGGATCGTTGTCATTAGCTTTGCATTCAATAATTTCTCCAGAATCAGGATGAACTCCTTTGATGGGGGGAATATCGACAGGGCTTGGAAGGAACTGCACAATGGCGTCAAGGAGAGGCTGTATGCCTTTATTTTTCAGGGCGCTGCCGCACAGAACCGGAACCAGTTTCAGATCTATGGTTGCCCTTCGTATGGCGGCAAGGATACTTTCCGGAGCAATCAAGGTCTCTGATAGATAGGCCTCCATGATATCATCATCAACTTCAGCGATTGTTTCAACAAGCTTTTCACGATATTCTTCGGCGGTTTTAATAAAGTCCCGTGGTATGTCTTTGGTTGTGTATGTTTCTCCCAGGGTGTCATCTTCCCAGACGGTCTGCTTCATATTGATCAGATCGATTACACCGGCGAAATCATCTTCCGAGCCAATGGGCAACTGTAAAATAAGCGGATTGGCATTCAACCTTTCTTTCATCATTTCAACGGTACCGATGAAACTGGCGCCGACTCTGTCAAGCTTATTAATAAAGGCGATCTTTGGAACTATATATTTGTCAGCCTGCCGCCATACTGTTTCCGATTGGGGTTCAACACCACCAACAGCACAAAAAACGCCGATGGCGCCGTCAAGCACTCTCAAAGAGCGTTCTACTTCGATTGTAAAATCGACGTGTCCCGGCGTATCTATGATCTGGATTTCGCTACTCTTCCAATGGCAGGTGGTAACGGCAGATGTGATCGTAATGCCGCGTTCTTGCTCGTCTGGCATCCAGTCCATAACCGCTTCGCCGTCATGGACTTCACCGATTTTGTGAGAGCGACCCGTATAGTAAAGTATCCGTTCTGTTACGGTCGTCTTACCAGCATCAATATGAGCAATAATGCCGATATTCCGTATATTATTTATGCTGACCTTTTTTTTCATCGTATCAAAAGCATGTTTGCCTTAAAAGGAAAACGCAGATCAATATGACCTGCCAGGGTCATCGATTCACGTCCCTCGATCAGAATTTTTACTGCATCAATTCCAGGTATATTCAAAATTATTGTATTAACGATTGAATATATCGTAAAAAGTTCTGATTTGATTCCTCCGGGGTGGGCGTCTTTTATTGCATCTGATATATCAACATAAGCGGTTCCATCCTGCGTGACATAGAGCGCTCTGAGGGTTGTCCCGGCAGGAATTGTTCGCATAAGTCCTTCCCGTGGTCCGTCAATCAGGGCATTGATGATGACTTTACCAAATTCGGCAGGATTATCAGGGTGAAAAAAAGCCCTTTTTTCCGCTATCAGAAACGAGTTTTCCTTGTCGGAAAAATACAGATGGACGACTGTCTTTTCCGAATGTTGTGTGCCCGTGGTTTGGATGTTTTGGTCAAATTGTTTAACAGTCGGAGATTTTGCGGGCATGTTCAACAAAACCATGAAGATGGCGCTTGCAGCAATAACAGCTAAAACAGCATATAATACCTGGCGCTTTGTAAGCATGGTTTTATATCTCTCCTAAAATGGGCATGGTTTGTTGAACATAGAAAACCTGGTCCTTTGGGCCCGGATTTTTTACTAAGCCAATACACATGTATTGTCAAGGAAAGAACCGGTCTCATATTTAACTGGCCATTATTTATAGCGCTGAAAACATTCTGCCCCTGCATTCTCTGTCGAGCAGATACATATAATAGAACCTATCTCAAAAACAATCTAAAGTGCCCATGGCGGTGTTGCGAAACGGTTCAAAATGCTCACATACTACGTGTATGCTCCGCTTTTTCACCGTTTCGCGCCTTGCCCTGAATACTAATCTTATTTTTGAGATAGGTTCTATATAAATATCATACATTGTTGACAATCCTGTTTAAAAATTATAGACTTGCAGCATTTCAAATCTACCACAAGTGGGCTCATCCAATTTGTTGGGAAGCAACGCTATCAGGAGCAAAACTCGATATGTCGAAGATATATCCAATAAGCAGTGGCAAGGGAGGTGTTGGAAAAAGTTTTATCGCTGCGAGCCTTGGGGTATTATTGGCAAAACATGGCAAGAAGGTAGTGCTGGTTGATTTGGACCTGGGCGGGTCAAACCTTCATACTCTGTTGGGGATTAAAAACCCGAAGAGCGGAATTGACAGCTTTTTAAACAAAACGGTAAATAGGCTTGAACATGTGGCTTGTCCAACGAATATTGAGGATCTTTTTATTATAAGCTCTTTGCATTGTTCCATGGAAATTGCGAATCTGTTTCATGTTCAGAAACATAAAATAATAAGCGCCATAAGAAAGCTTCCTTTTGATTACGTTTTGCTGGACCTGGGGGCCGGGACAAATTTTAACACTATCGATTTTTTCTTAACTTCGAAAGAAGGGATTTTTATTTTTACACCTGAACCCACATCAATCGAGAACTCATTTCGTTTTATTAAGGCAGCCTATTTAAGAATATTGAAACAGATTATTACACGGAATGCTTTTAATGCAATTGTTAAGAACGCTGTTGTCGGTCCAAATAGTGAAGCAATTAAATCGCATGATATCATTGATATTGTATTAAAACATGATCCTGACAGGGAAAAGTTGCTGAAAGACAAATTAAGTGAATTTAAATTCAAGTTTATTATAAATCAGTTCCGTAAAAATTTAGATGCAAAGCTTGGCGATAAAATTGAAACCGTATGCAACAGACATTTTTATTCCAATTTTGAGTTTCTTGGAAGTATCAATTATGATGAGAGGGTTTGTGATTCAGTTATTTTTAAAAAACTTTTTGTCCTTAAGTACTCTTACACAACATCTTCAATCGAGCTGAAAACAATTGCTGACAAGATAACAAAAACAGAAGAATCAGCATCGCTGACATCAAGAATATTATGAAAAGCTTAGATAGTTTAAATTATTACGAAATTCTAAAAATTCCGGTAAATGCATCATTTATTGAGATCAAGCGGGCCTATAGGGATGTGCTGTCAATATATGATGAAGACTCCTTTGCTACCTATTCTTTGTTTCCAGATGGCGAAAGGGATAACATTTTAAAAGTGATTGAAAAGGCTTTTTTGACGCTAATAGATGAAAACAAAAGGGCTGCTTACGATAAGATGCTTGTTGATTCAGGTCAGCTTGACATGTCAGCTGTTAGAAAAGAACAAAAAAAACCGACTCCACTTTTTCGCACAAATGATGTTACAAATGTGGACAATTTAGCTGAAAGGGTTAGAAAAAAATCGAAAGAAAAAGAAGTCGAAAAGCTTTCAAATGAAATTCTTGCTAAAGATTTGATTTCAGGAAGCGACTTAATAGAGCTTAGAAAAGCTGTTGGAGTTGAGTTATCTGAAATTGACGTGGTTACAAAAATCAGTGTCTCTGTTTTAAAGTCAATAGAAGAAGATCAGTTTGAGAATCTCCCTTCCGATATTTATTTAAAAAATTTTTTAAAATCCTACGCGGAAGTTCTTCAAATAGATTCACAGAAAATCGTTGGCGGTTATTTGGAAAATATCTCTCATTATCAAAAAAATGATTAGCCCGAATTTCTCATGAAATATTCGGGATAGGATACATGGAGATTTAATATGGGTATTCTGAAAAGGCACCCGTCAATTTTTCTGGGCCTGAGTATAACAATCCTCTTTTTAGTGCTTGGTGTGTATCGCATGGAGTTCCTCGATTCATTGGAACTCAAGTTCTATGATGTAATGATGAATTTGCGGAGCGAACCCAACAGTCCGAGCGAGATTGTTATTGTGGACATAGATGATGACTCCATTGAGAAACTCGGCCGTTGGCCCTGGCCCCGTTCTCTTTTAGCAAAGGGTGTCACGAAGATAAACGCGGGCGGTCCCAGGGTTATCGGGTTCAATTTTATCCTCAGTGAACCCGAGGAGAGTGCCGGCTTAAGAGAGCTTAAGCAACTAGAGTCGCTTTTCGCTAAAGACGTGCTAGATAAGGCCGGCGAGAAAGGGAGCATGTTTTTGTGGGCATTGAATGACGCCCAGGCCAGGCTGGACAACGATAATAAACTGGCAGAGGCTATCAAAGCGTCGGGCAAAGTTGTACTCCCGGCCTTTTTCAAAGAGTCGATTGTAATAGCAGAGGCAATGGAAACCGACCAGGAACTCATGGATCAGTCTATCCGGAACGTCAATAATCCAGAAGGTTTGGAATATCCCATCGGCAGCGAGATTGTTTTGCCAATCCCAGCCTTTTTCAAAGCCTCAAAGGGCGTAGGCCACATTAACTTGGCCTTTGACATGGACGGAAAGGCCAGACGAGAGCGGCTCTTATATGGATACCGCGGGCTTTACATTCCTTCTTTCACATTAAAGCTGGCAGCTCTCTACCTGAATCTCCCGAACAATAGAATACGGGTTGATATGGGTTCAGCCGTTTACCTGGGTTCATTTGAGGTTCCCACAACCTGGATGACCGAAATGATGATCAGCTTCAAAGGACCCCGGGGGTCCTTTAAGCGTTTCAGCTATTTCGATGTTATATCCGATAAGGTTCCTTTGAACGTTTTCAAAAACAAGCTTGTATTGGTGGGCTCATCGGCTTCGGGAATAATGAACCCGCTCAGTACCCCCACCGATCGGGCCATGCCTTTGGGGGAACTGTCAGCTCACGCCGCCTGGTCAATCCTAAACAAAAAATCTATTCATCAGCCTCCATGGGTATCCAGCGCAGAGCTTCTCATGATACTTGTTTTGGGGCTGGTGATCACATTTGTTCTGCCCAGGCTGAGGGCCGTGCTTGCAGGTATGGTCTTTGTGGCTCTCATTACAATTCTAATAGGTGGATCAATCTTCTATTTTGATTCGGAGGGACTCTGGGTTTGGGTGACATATCCCGTCCTCCAGCTTATCCTTGGTTACATCGGGGTTGTAAGCATTAAATACTTTGTAACAGAGACCAGTAAGGAAAAGATAGAGGTGGAATCCGCTGAAACCAACCGTACACTGGGGCTTTCCTTTCAGGGTCAGGGAATGCTGGATATGGCCTTCGACAAGTTTCGCCGGGTGCCGGTGAACGATGGGATGAAGGATGTCCTTTACAACCTTGCCCTGGACTTTGAGAGAAAGCGGCAATACAATAAAGCCGCGTCAGTTTTTGAATACATCGAGGGATACGACAGGAAATTCAAGGATGTACGCGAGCGGAGAATGAAGCTGGCACGGACGAGCGAAACAATGGTATTCGGCGACGGTTCCCTGGCCGGCCCTTCACCGGATGACACCTTGTTGTTCACCGGTACCGATACCCGTCCCACTCTGGGCAGGTACGAGGTGATCAAGCAGCTGGGCAAAGGCGCCATGGGTATCGTTTATCTTGGCAAGGATCCGCGTATTAACCGGACAACCGCCATCAAGACCATCCGGTTTTCCGATGCCTTCGAGCCCGAAGAAGCCGAGAAAATGAAAGAAAAATTCTTTAGGGAGGCTGAAAGCGCGGGTACCCTCTCCCACCCCAACATTGTCACCATTTATGATGCAGGCCATGAGCTGGATCTGGCTTATATCGCCATGGAATTATTAGAAGGTGAAGAACTGGAAAAATTTACAAGCAAAGACAACCTGTTGCCGATGCGCAAGGTCATTGACTATATCGCCGACATTACTGATGCTTTGGCATATGCCCACCAGAAGGGGATCATCCACCGGGACGTCAAACCGGCCAATATAATGCTTTTGAAAACAGGTATTGTAAAGATCACCGATTTCGGCATCGCTAGGATTACGGCTACCTCTAAGACTCAGACCGGTGTGGTCAAGGGTACACCCTATTATATGTCGCCGGAGCAGTTTGCAGGTAAAAAGGTCGATGGCAGATCAGATATTTTTTCTGTAGGAGTATTGCTGTTCCAGCTTTTAACAGGCGAACTCCCCTTTTACGGCGAGAATCCCATGGCGCTCATGAACCAGATTATGAACGTTCCCCACCCGGACCCGAGAAAATTTAACCCCAAAATAGTTAAGCCTCTTGTGGCCATAATAAATAAGTCCTTGGAGAAGGGTCGGAATAAGCGTTATCAGAAGGCATCCCAGATGAGTGCTCATTTAAGAGAACTCGGGAAAAGGATTGATGATACATTAGAAAAAAAAAAGTCAGGATAGCCTGAGACCTTTGAAAAACGTCCCCTTTTGCCTCCCGCCATTGGCGGGATGTCAGGCTCAACATTTTGTACGCAGTGAAGCTTTAGCTTTATCCTCAAAATACTCAATGTATTCCTATGGTTAAAATTTTCGCCTTCCTTGAACTTGAACAAAATTGAACATTTTCAAAGGTCTCAACCTATTTCGGATTTCGTATTTAATCGTCTTTGAAATTCCTTCTTTTTGGCCAAGTTAAAATCGACTTTGGCCTTGCCCTGCAGCCCTGCACGAAATGCTTGACCTCACAATTTTTTTGTTATATGAAGCGTGCACATCTTTAGTTGTGTAATATCGGACAGCTTACAACCATAGACAGAAAGTATTTTGACAATGAAAGTCTGGGCTTTATAATCATGGTGGTCATTGAATCCGCAGGTGTTACCGACATTGGTAGAAAGAGAAAAAACAACGAAGATTCCTTTTTACTTGACAATGACCTGGGTCTTTACGTAGTGGCCGACGGCATGGGAGGGCACCTTGCCGGTGAAGTGGCAAGCAAACTGGTTGTAGACACCGTCTGGGACTACGTCAAGCGCTTTGAAGAAGATGAAGACGCCAAGGAGTTGGAGGACGTCGAAGAAACCCTCTCCAAAGAAGCCAACCGGCTGCTTTCCGGCATCAAGCTCGCCAACCAGGGAGTCTATCAAACCGCCCAAAGTAATGAATCCTATCGTGGGATGGGCTCCACATTGTCTGCGGTCTATTTTACTGATAAAACTTTCATTGTGGCAAATGTAGGCGACAGCCCCATATACCTGGTGCATGATGGGAGTATAGAGCTCATTTCCGTGATCCACAATGTGATGGCCGAGCAAGTGGCAATAGATCCAAATGAAGCCGAACTGCTGGGCGAGAAGTTTAAGCACATGCTTACACGAGCTATCGGGGTTGAAGAGGAAGTGGAGGTCGATATCTGCGAAAGCCAGTATTTCCAAGGTGATATCCTGGCCATCAGTTCCGATGGTTTGAGCGATAAGGTCTCTCCCGATGAGATCCTTGAAGTGGTGAGAAATGAACGGCCCGCCAAGGCCTGCCAGACGCTGGTTGATCTTGCAAATGAGCGTGGAGGGGATGACAATATAACCGTTATTGTTTTAAAAGTTAAGAATAGTAAGCATGAAAAAGGCGGGATTATGGGAATGATTTCGCGCATTATCTATTCTTTGAAAAAAATATTTTATTAAAAAGAGGGTATTGCGATGCCTATATTAAAGCTTTCATTTAAAGAAAATACTATTGCGGTATATCGCTTTGCAAAGGGAAAGTCTGTAACGATTGGCCGGAAGGAGGACAACGATATACACATCGAAAATCTTGCCGTGTCCGGACACCACGCAAAGATAGACTCAGTGGGGGATGGTTTTTTGCTAACTGATTTGCAAAGCAAAAATGGTTCTTTTGTTAATGATGAACTCGTTTCTTCTCACTGGCTTCAACAGGGGGACTCTGTAACTATCGGCAAACATACACTGACTTTTTCCTATGATGACTATGAAAAAAAACCCGCTGCAGGTGTAGGTACCTTGGACCAGACCATGGTAATGGATACGGACACCTATCGGAGAATGACGGGCAAGACCGACAAGGAGTTAGCCGAGGCCCGGGAAAGTGCAAAGGTTTCTGTGGGTATTTTGTCTTATTTGGCCGGCGGTGAGGGAGAGGTAAAGCTTACCAACAGGATCACCAAAATTGGGAAAAGTCCATCTTCAGAAATCGTGGTGAAAGGCATCATGATGGGTTCTACTGCTGTTGTTATAAGCAGGAAACCAAAAGGATACACCTTGAGCTATGTTGATGGGATGACTAAGCCGAAGGTCAATGGGGAGGTTGTGAAGGAATCGGTGGACCTAAAAGAGTTCGATATCATCGATGTGGGTTCCGCAAAATTTCAGTTTATTATAGATAAATAGCTAATTTGCGTGGTTCAACCAAACATATTTTACGCGGCGCCCATTGGCGCTTTGCAGGAAATTTAAAGCGTTTTACCCGTAATGCCTCTTGTCATTATGGATAAAACGCTTTATTTCTTTTTCGATATTATTATTTGTAAACCAACACAGGCAAGTGAAAAAGGGGCTAAAGATGTTGGGCTGTCCATACTGCGGTTTAACACATAATGTCGGACTTGTTTCGACCCGTTTTGCCGGGACAGATGGTGTTTCCCTGGAGGCGGCAAAATGGGCTGAGGTTTTTGAAAAGCAGGGATGCCGCTGCTATTACTTTGCCGGTGAGCTGGACACTCCGCCTGAGCGTTCATATTTGGTGGAAGAAGCCCATTTCCGCCATCCAGACATATTGAATATTTATCGGAATTGCTTTGGCGTACAAAAACGAGAGCGACGCATTACCCAAAAAATTCATAAATATAAAGAGAAGTTAAAGAACGAAATCTATAAATTCATCGAAAAATTCAAGATTGAACTTTTAGTCCCGGAAAATTCACTGACGATTCCACTCAATTTACCTCTTGGTATTGCCATTACAGAGGTTATATCAGAAACCAGAATTCCTGCAATAGCTCACCATCACGATTTTTTCTGGGAACGGCAGCAGTTTCTGACAAATTGTGTCTGGGATTACCTGAACATGGCCTTTCCTCCTCACCTGCCATCGATACAACACGTGGTAATCAACTCTTCCGGTGATAATCAGTTGAGTCTAAGAACAGGTATTTCGGCAACTACTATTCCAAATGTCATGGACTTTGAAAATTCGCCTCCGCCTGTTGACGATTATGCATCGGATGTGCGCCAGGCCCTCGGTATTGAGGATGATGAGCTTTTAATCCTACAGCCGACCAGGGTTGTAAAGCGCAAAGGGATTGAACATGCAATAGAAATTGTCCACAGGCTTGGGATGAAAGCCAAACTTGTCATTTCACATGCTTCCGGTGATGAAGGATACGGATATGAGCAAAGAGTAAAGGATTATTCGAAACTTTTGAATGTTAATACTTTATTTGTTTCAGATATCATTAATGAACGCAGAGGAATGACAAAAAAAGGAAAAAAAATATACACTCTTTATGACATATATCCACATGCCGACCTTGTGACTTATCCTTCCAATTTTGAGGGATTTGGGAATGCCTTTCTCGAAGCCATATACTTTAGAAAACCGATAGTCGTTAATAGATATTCAATTTATACAATGGATATAATGCCGAAAGGGTTTTCTGTCATTGAAATTGACGGGTATGTTACAGATGATGTAGTTCGCCAGACCAGAGAGGTTCTTGAAAACCCGGAGCTAAGCAAAGAAATGGTGGAGAAAAATTATGAAATTGCATCACGATGTTATTCTTACTCGGTTCTGGAACAGAAACTCAAAAACCTGATCTTTGATAGTGTTGGCTGCAATCCGGAAAATATTGTTGGTCGTTTTGTCTAGATCCTATCAAAATACTAAAAAAAATGGAACTTTCCCAAAATAAGCTTAAATACGGCCTGCAAGCCGGCATTAAAAAAGGATGGAGCGGATTTGTCTGGATGCTCAAAATCATTGTGCCAATATCCTTCCTTTCAGCGCTTGTCGAGTTCAGCGGCTTTATTAATAAAATTGATTTTCTTCTGGAACCTGTCATGAACCTGCTGAATCTTTCTCCCATGGCAGCTTTGCCGCTTATCGTAGGTATGTTAACCGGAATTTACGGCGGAATAGCTTCCATGGTAGTGCTTCCTTTGACTATCAATGAGATGACGCTGATCGCTATTTTTCTTCTTATTTCCCACAATCTTATCCAGGAAGGAATTATCCAGGGAAAGTCCG
>PVMS01079679.1_pt1 | contig 19014 bp, 20 predicted proteins | sample 1853461 | NCBI WGS metagenome assembly PVMS01 (sample SAMN08582032, study PRJNA380276) | Marine sediment metagenome, whole genome shotgun sequencing project. | isolation source: ocean sediment barecode stripped | collected 2017 | reverse complement strand
TGCGGATTGATGATGTGATTGCTTCTGGGAAGTCTAGTGCTCCTCCGATGCCTACTGGTGGTATGGGTGGCATGGGCGGTATGGGTGGCATGGGTGGGTAATAGTCCTTCCCCCCATTTTTTTTAAACTCAGATAGATATTTTAGTTCAGGGAAAGTATATTAGTTACTTACTTTATCTTGAAGTTAAACTATTTTTCAGTCGGAGGTTTTTAAAAAATTGCCAATGTGGCATAGTGCTCTAACTAAAAGAAAAATTACTGGTGGTAGAAGAAAACCTTATCGAACAAAACGAGCCATCGAAGCAGGCGGATATCCCACAGAGACTGGTTTAGGTGAATCTATAAGAAAAATTAAGAAGATGTATGGTAGTGCAAAAAAGATAAAATTACTTAAAGAAAAATATGTCAATATCTCTATTTCTGGAACAGGAAAGACTGAGAAGGTTACAATAGATAAAATTGTCGAGAATACTGCCAATATTGATTATAACCGAAGAAAGGTAATCACTAGAGGTGCTGTTATCGAAACATCTCTCGGTAAAGCCATAATAACATCTAGGCCAGGGCAAGATGGAGTGCTCAACGCAATATTATTGATTGAATAATAAAATCAATTAAGACTTGCTGCTTTTATGGCGTTATTGGAAGAAATATAAGTAACCTTTTATTCAATAGTATCAGGTGTACTGTTTGAAACGACTTGGAAAAGTACTCCATCTTTCTAATAGTAAAAAATTAATCTTAAGAACTGCTCTTAATGTTAGAACTGGGACTAAAGTTCTGATTGCTAATGGCAAACCGGTGGGACGGATTTTTGATATTTTTGGTCCGATAAAAAATCCTTATATTTCTATAGATCCATCTGTTAAGAATCCAGATCAATATATTGGCCGCGTTCTTTATACCCAAACACCATAAAACTTAAAGGAAATATGTTAAATGGTTGAACCTAATAGTGACTCGACTCGTGCATTAAGTGATCCAGAATGGACCTGCTCTGAATGTGGTGGAAACCGTTTTATTATAGATTATGAAACGGGAGAGAGTGTCTGCATTAAATGTGGATATGTAATAGAGGAAAAAATGGAAAATATGGGGCCAGAGTGGAGAGCTTTTAATAATGAACAACGGGAGAAACGAGTACGGGTTGGTGCACCCTTAACATTTACCATTCATGATAAAGGTTTATCAACGATTATTGACTGGAGAAATAAGGACACTTATGGTAAAACTCTTCCTCAATCTGAACGCGCTAAGGTTTATCGGCTTAGAAAATGGCAGCAAAGATCAAGAGTTTCCAATGCTACTGAGCGTAATCTTGCCTTTGCTCTTTCAGAATTATCAAAAATGAGTTCAGCGTTGAATCTTCCTAAAAACATACTAGAAACTGCTAGTGTCATCTACAGGAAAGCTGTTAACCTCCGATTGATAAGAGGGAGATCAATTCAAGGTGTAACATCCGCCGCTATTTATATGGCATGTAGGAAATGTGGCGTTGCTAGAACATTGGATGATGTAGCTCGAGTTTCTCTTGTAAATCGAAAAGAAATAGGGCGATCATATCGATTTATGATCAAAGAATTAAATACATTTGTTCCCCCGTCAGCCGCTTCACAGTATATTAGTCGGTTTTCCAATCAATTAGGTTTAGTTGGGAACGCTGAAACCATTGCCATTCGCATCTTAGGCATTGCTAAGAGTTTGCGTTTAACGAGTGGGCGCGGTCCGTTAGGAATTGCAGCTGCAGCGACGTATATTGCTTCTACATTAGTAAATGATCGGAGGACTCAGAGAGAGCTTGCGGAACAAGCCAACGTCACTGAAGTTACCATAAGGAATAGATATAAAGAGCTTATTCAACGTTTATCAATTACAATAAAAGTGTAGCTTTGAGCAATCTTTCTCCTAATGATTCTCTACAGATCACTTATTCCTGATTTGTTTAGCATTTTTTCAATGTAAAAAAAATTTCTTATATTTTACTATAAAGTTTTTCAGTAATTGTTGTTCTAACCGATTCCACATTCTCTACTTGAAGAATATTTGGAATACCAAATGTTTCATACTGTTCAATAATCTTTGGTATTACCTCTTCCTGTGTATTGTTGAAATGATAAAGATGCGATTTACATCCCATCTGGCAATCAGAGGAGCCAAACCCGTTAACGAGGCTGCTGCATCCATTTATCCTAAACAGTTTTTGTGCAATTTTACATTCAAGTTTAGAATCTGTCTCTAGAAATACGATTCCCCATATACTAACACTCTCTGAACTGAGGAAATAATCGATATGCCAATGCTTCCTTTTTTTTGGCTTTAGATGACGTCCTAATCTTAAATTTAAATTAGAAGCTTTTGTTCCAATAGCTGAACCAGTATAAGTATAGGTGCCCATAGGAAAATTGTGACAACCTAGTTTTCCAATTTTCATTCTAAATGGTTGAATAACTTTAATAATTAATGTGTATGTCCCCGGTTTCTTTGGAATTCTAGGCTTTATCATTTTTTCATCAATTTTTTCCGTTTAAACAAATACATGTAATCCATTAGAAAAAGATAGTAGAATAATGTTTGTAAAGAACACTTAAAGATGTTAACAAATAATAAAAATCAACACATATTTAAAAAAAGGTTTAAATTGAATATATATTGTTTTAAGTTGGAACTGGTGTGAGGTAAATATGCGAATTCTTCAACTACATTCTGATTTTATAGAATATGAACCAATTGAGAAAGAGATAATTGCCGCTGAAGAAGCTGAACGAAAAAGAGTTAGACTTGAAGAAATAGTCGTCTTATTTGTTACTGTTGAAGATGGTGATACTGAAGCGATAGCAAGGGAAGCAGTAGAGGAAATAAAATCTTCCTTATTAAAAATGAAAGTAAATAGAATCCTTCTTTATCCTTATGCTCATCTCAGTAATACGTTGGCAAAACCGAGCGTTGCATTGAAAGTAATTAAAGAGATGGAGAAACATGCCAGCGAGTTAAGTTTAGAAACTTATAGAACGCCATTTGGTTGGTGCAAACAATTCTCCATTTCTGTTAAGGGACATCCCTTAGCGGAACAATCAATGATTTTCCTTGAAAAGGGCGAATCTGAAGAGAAGCCACATGAGGCAATCTCTGCAGCTTTGAAAGCTGAAGAAAAACTGAATTCGGAATGGTTCATAATGAATCTGGATGGTGAATTGATCTCAATTGATCAATTTAACTTTTCTCAATATACTAACTTAGCAAAATTCGCTAAATACGAGATGGTGAAGGTGCGACGGGTTATCCAAATTCCACCTCATGTAAGTCTTATGAAAAGATTGGAGATCGCAGACTATGAACCTGGAAGTGACCCTGGAAATTTACGCTTCTATCCAAAAGGTAGATTAATCAAATCTCTATTAGAGCAGTTTGTAACTGAGAAGGTCATTGAATATGGGGGTATGGAAGTTGAAACGCCTATTATGTACGATCTTAACCATCCCAGCTTGGCAGATTACTTACAAAGGTTTCCGGCAAGGCAATACATCATTAACTCAGATGATAAAGAGCTTTTCTTAAGATTTTCTGCTTGTTTCGGTCAGTTTCTCATGACTCATGATGCACAGTTTTCCTACAAGCAGACCCCCTACCGAATATATGAATTGACTCGATATAGTTTCAGAAGGGAAAAGAGCGGTGAATTGGCCGGTCTTAGACGATTGAGAGCTTTTACGATGCCTGATGTACATTCTATATGTGCTGATTTGGATCAAGCGTTAAAAGAAGTAAATGTTAGATTTAAACTCTCTATGGATGTGTTAAGAGAAGGCCTTGATTTAGATAAGGATGATTACGAACTTGCAATTAGATTTACGCGTCGCTTTTATCAGGAAAATACGCATTTTATCACTTCCTTTGTCAAATCATTCGGTAAACCTGTATTAATCGAGATTTGGCCTAAGAGGTTCTTCTATTTTACTTTAAAGTGGGAGATTAATTTTATAGATAATTTGAATAAAGCCTCAGCTCTATCAACGGATCAGATAGATGTTGAAAATGCTGAACGGTATAATATTACATATGTAGACGCGAAAGGGGAGAGACGAACTCCCATTATTTTACATTGTAGTCCAAGTGGAGCAATCGAAAGATGTATCTACGTTTTATTGGAGAAAGCATATGCTGATCAAAAAAAGGGTAAATCACCTATGTTTCCACTTTGGTTATCACCAACGCAGGTGAGACTAATCCCGATTACTGATAAATATGTTCAAGATTGTGAGAATATTTTGACGAAATTTACTGGGAATCAGATAAGAGTTGATATCGACAATAGAAAAATGACTGTTCAAAAAAGGATTAGACGTGGAGAACGAGAATGGATACCATACATAATTTGTATTGGTGAGCGGGAAATCAATTCTGAAACCCTACCTGTGAGAATTCGTGAATCGCGAGAGCGAGATATACAACACATAACGTTGCAAGAATTAATTACAGAGATTAAAAGAAAAACTAAAGGACGTCCATATAAGCCTCTGTCGTTACCGACGTATCTATCAAAGAGACCTGTTTTTGTAGGTTAATAAAGCAAAGAAACAGGGCTCCCAATACGGTAAATGCTCGGTTCTTTAGTTAATTTTCACATTCTCTTGTGCGGTACATGCGTTTTATGCATATGTAACTGTCTATTTGGTTAAGTTTTTGAACTCAATCTTTTGGGAGGGTTTTATAGATTCTGTTTAATTCTGCCTTTTTTTGAATTAATCTTTTTTCTAATTTTTTAATTTCTTTTAGAAGTTCATCTTTTTTCATTAGGAGTAATTGATGTTGAATCGTTTCTTCTCCCTTGGTTTCAAATTTGGAGAAAGTCTCTTCTAAAATCTTACCCATGGGTTTAGATAAAGAAGTGGTTTGAAAGGAGGTATTTGAATCTGTCTTACCGAGGACTTCTTTTCCCCTTTCTGTTAACCACCATCGTTCTGAAACGAAATAGGTGTATTTCTCATTCTTTAGAGCATTTAATCTGCCTTTTATTACATTTAACTCAATTTGTGTTGGCAGATTACGTTTAATGTCTAATGTCGTTACTGAAGGAAAAAGGACTCCGACCTCAATCTCTTTTTCACTTATAGATCTGACAATAGACGATGCTTTATTGATTATTTCTAGGATTCTTACATCTAATTTATCTAACATACGTACACAATCATTAATTAAAACGTAGCTTTTTCTTAAAAGTTTCCATTATTAAGCTCTCGTATAGACCATTTTCACTAACGCTTCCTTGAAATAACGAGATTTTCATTTCATTAAAATTTTCGTCTATTACGTTATTATCTTTCAGAAATTTGTATCAGTGACATGAATCCATATTGTTTTTCTTCATTTAGGCGATATAGAAGGGCCGTTTCATCCATCTTGCTAATGCTGTTGCCTCTAGAAGAACTTCTTCCGCCGCATGTCTTCCTTGGAGCTTAGCCATCTTTCGCGCTTCTACAAGGATGCGTTCTGCCATTTTTTTAATCTCTTTTTCTTCAGAGTTTTTATTATTCTCCCTTTTTTTTGTCATTTTTCGTAAATATTTCTTCATCTATAGATCCTTCAATTTTCTTCTTCTTTCTTGAAGGCTTTACTATCTAAAAAGAGTCCTTTAAGCTAATTCAATTACTAATAAAAACTCTTTAGAAATACTCTTGGAATACAATTGTAGTCAAGAGTATGATCATCTGTTCTTTTAACAAATAATTATACAAAGCGCTATATCAACAGGCGCTCATTTATCATTACGGAATCATCCTCTAACTTTGACAAAAAAAGATGCATATTTGAAATAAAATTATAGAGATAAGTATCTTTGGAGTTCCCAATCACTTACCTGCAGTTGATATTCCTTCCATTCTCTTCTTTTCGCTTCAAGATACTTATTAAACGTAAATGTGCCTAAGGTTTCTTTAACTAACTCACTCTTTTCCATTTCTTCGATTGCTTCTCCTAATGATGCGGGAAGGGTCTTGATGTAGAATTGGGTTAATTTTTTGTCGTCAAATTCGTAGACATCTTCTTCAACTGAATCTGGAATATTCATCTTTTTTTCTATTCCTTTCAAACCTGCTCTTAACATTACTGCAAAGGCTAAGTATGGATTACATGATGGATCTGGGCATCTTAACTCAGCACGCATTGCTTTTTCATTTCCTGGAAAATATTCAGGAATACGAATTAGTGCAGATCTATTCCTTCTACCCCAACATATGTATACTGGGGCTTCATATCCTGGAACAAGGCGTTTATAGGAATTAACCGTTGGTGCGAGAAGTCCTACTATTTCTCTACAATATGCAAGTTGACCAGCTATGAATTGGTAGGCCATCTTTGAGAGATGATACTTGTCATCGGAGTTAAAGAAGGCGTTTCGATTAGAACTATTATAAAATAAGCTTTGATGAACATGCATCCCCGATCCATTTTGACCAAAAAGAGGTTTTGGCATAAACGTAGCGTGTAAACCATGAGATAATGCGACGGCTTTAATTACTGTTCTAAATGTGATTACCATATCTGCACTTGTCAGTGCATTTTCGAACTTGAAATCTATCTCGTGTTGACCTGGTGCGACTTCATGATGATTCATTTCAATATCGAATCCCATCTCTTGAAGTGCAAAAGTTGCGTCCCGTCGCACGTCTGAAGCTCTATCGAGCGGAGAAAAATCGAAGTATCCCCCTCTATCATGAGGAACGATCTTTGTCTGTGCAGTATTATCTTTTTTGAAAAGGAAGAACTCTAATTCGGGACCTGTGTTGTAAGTCATATCTAGCTTTTTTGATTCTTTCAAAGCTTGTTTGAGAATGAATCGTGGATCACCTTCAAAAGGTTTTCCACCGGGTCTTTGGATGTCACAAATAAGTCTAGCTTCTTTTCTATCGTTGGGGCGCCAGGGAAGTATTCTGAATGTTGTAGGGTCCGGCATCGCGATTAAGTCGCTTTCATAGATCCGGACGAACCCCTCAACAGATGAACCATCAAAAGGGTGACCTTGTTCTAATGCTTCATTTAAATGTTGTACGGGAATCGTGACACTCTTGACGGTTCCAAGAATATCTACGAACTGTAAAATGATTAATTTAATGTTTGACTCTTTTACTTTGTTTAATATTACGTCTTTAATCTCTTCATCCGTCATTTTTATCATCACTTTTTTTAACTCATAAATAATAAGATGTATATAAGACTATCTATTTGTCTTAAAAATACGTGTATAAATTGCTTATTTGTGCAAAATATTTAAATATAATGGTGTATTTACTTAAAAAAAATCTTATAAATTGTTTAATGATAAAAATTAACGTTTGACAATTTAACAAAATCATTTATATATCACTTAAATAAACGTGAACTGAATATGACTAAAAAAAGCACATTTAAACTCGATTCTTACGCTGATTATAATAAATTATCTTTAACTGTAGAACCGATCATCGATGATTGCACACTCAGAGATGGGATTCAGATGCCTGGAACAGCCGTTGCTCCTCGGCATGCAGTGCACATTGTTTACTTATTAGCTGCGATGGGTGTTGAGAGAGTTGAAGTTCATCAATATCGGAAACCTGATCAAGAAGCTATTAAACTCATTCAAGATATGAACTTCAATGTACGTTTGGCTTCTTGGTGTAGAGCATCAAAAGATGATATTGACCTTGCTCTTAGGCTTGATATGGAAGAAATTGGTATATCACATCCTGTCTCTTACATCCATCTAAAATCTAAATGGCCAAAACTGTCTTCTGATGATATTATTTCCAGGGTTGTAGATTGTGTTGAGTACGCACGTGAGCATGGTTTAGTCACCTTTGTTCATGGTGAAGACGGTACTAGAGCAGATTGGAATTTTGAGAAGAAATTTATTAATGCTATTGCCGATGCTGGCGCTGAAACATATAGGCTCTGTGATACGGTTGGAATAGGAATCTCTGATTCTCGAGCTGGGTTACCAAATGGTATTCCGATGAAAGTGAGGAAAATTAAAGAGGAAACTAAAATAAAAAACATTGAAATTCACACTCATGACGATTTAGGGAACTCTGTTGAAAATACGATAGCCACTCTTAAAGCTGCTAATGGATTGTTTGACAAAGTTTACCTGAGTACTACAATGCTTGGAATGGGTGAACGATCTGGTAACGCTGAAACGGAAAAAGTCATGTTAAACCTTTACCTTCACTATGGGGTGAAGAAATTTGAGAATGGAATATATTGGTTAAAAGAAGCAGCTGATTATGTGAGCTTTGCAACTGGATGCATCATTCCTCCAAATAAGGCAATAGTGGGGGAAACAGCTTTTGCTCATGAATCAGGTATCCACACTCATGGAGTGCTGAAAAACCCCTTCACTTATGAACCCTATCCTCCCAAATTAGTTGGGAATGTTCGAAGGTTAACTATTGGAAAACAGTCTGGAAAAGCCATTATTAAACACTTAACAGAAGAGTTGACTAAAAGTACGTTAACACCGGAAGACCCAAAATTACAAAATTTAATCAGTATGGTTAAAGAAATTTACGAGTCAGGTGTCCGAAAGTCTTCTCTTAAGATCGATGAATTCAATAATCTCGTTCGAAAAGCTGGCTTACTGAAATGAGGACAGTGCTAACTTTTTCATCTTAAAACATTTCTCTATATATGGACATTGATGTGTTATCTAATTTTTTATTTTCACCCTAATCATCACAATTTTATTAAAGAAAAAAATTTCTTTTACCTCTCATTAAATGAAAAGGGAATAAAGAACGAGCTAACAGTCCGTTCTTTAATATATTATTCCAATCTTCTATTCTTTTTCATCTGAAGATTCTTCTGGTTCTTCAATTGATCCAATCGGTTCTGGAGCAGGGGTCGTCGCCATCGTCCATCCTATCCATGCAATGATGCCCATAACTCCAACAACTGCTGTTGCGGCAACAAGGACAAGCGCTGCAATTCGATAATCTGGTACATATATTAACCATCCGAAAATTCCGATAACAACTATTGACCCTAGTAAGATCAATGCACCTAATGTTTGATCTCTTGACATATTATACACCTCTCTTCTTAAATCTAATGATACTTTGATAAAGCAAGATATAAGACTTTTTATTATTTTCTCTTACAGGAGAATCTTTCTACATTATTTTTATCTTACCAAAGATGATTTAATATAATCAATGTTAAACTAGAATCGTTACTCTAAGCTCGAGAAGCGATTTGTTATCATATTGATAAACCGCGACTTTTCATGACTTTCTCTGAGATTGAGCGAGGAGCTCTTCGTCTTGTAGCATAAGGAGAGTCATTACAACCTTGATTATGACCACATTTTAGGCAACATTTGACGTCCCAATCAACGCAACGATTACAGCAATATTCCCATAACATCCCCATGCGATCCATAGAAATGGGAAAGCACTGTCTAAATTTAGTGGCTGGACGTCCTGTGAGATTATGCCATTTTTTTTTGGAAACTATAAACCCGACTTGTCCTTTGGATTTTGAAGTTTTTCCCAGTACACATCCCCTCTTGTTTCTATGACACTTATTTTTTCGTTTTCATTCTTTGTATATTTCTTTGGACGTATTGTTCATAGAGATTCTTTTGTTGGGAACATGTCTTACAAATACAATTAAAAGGTAAATTTTTACTTGGACATGACTCATAATATTTACATTCAGTACATAGAAATTCTTTGTCACAAATATTACATGTTTGAATAAACCCTATTTCTTCTTTCAGGATTTCTGAGAGGGAATCAACAATTTTTTCAACATTGTTAAAGTTTGAGATATAGAAAAATCCTTGTCGATAACTTACCCCTATTTGCATCAATTCTCTAAATTGCTCTGTTCCAATAAATGGAAGCTTAAATCTTCGTTTATGTAATGTCTTCATTTTTATTTGCTTCCGTTTTATTAATTCCTCTTCCTTAAATACTGCATTGCTTCGTCATCTAACTTTAACCATGTCTTGATTTGAGTTGTCATTTCTCTATTTCTGTCTAATAATATTTTTATAAATGGAAGAATCTCCATTTTTGCTGTTCTACGTGAAACGTGACATTTACTCCCGATTCTTGTACATATTATATTCAACTGCCTTCGCTGATTTTTTGTCCAAGCTAAGAGTATCCATTTAGTCGGTGGATACTTGAAGTTGAATGGTTGAAATTCTTCAGAAGCAATAACTGTTGCTTGTGTCAAGTAATCGAAAACATATGTTAATAGTCGCCATTTTTCTATTCCTATTCTTCCTCTAAAAATATCTGCTTTTGATAAGATTTCGTATGCAGCAGCTAAATTCTCTGGATTTCTATATCGAAGTGGCAGGTTATCATGTATTGTTAATAAAAGTGTATCGTAATTAATGAGAGAGCTATCAAGTATCTTTTTTGCGTCTCTGGATGATTTAGCTGCAAACATTCCTCTCAATGTATCATAGACATCTAACCCTTGATTTCTCGAAGTGATATGTTCTACATCTTCTTTTCTTAGAAATTTTTTTCCTTCACCAAGTATCTGTAGATCATTGATAGCAGATCTTACATCGCCTTTACTATTCTGTACAATTATCTCTAGAGCTTGTTTTTCAGCGTTAATAGCTTCCTCTCTACAGATTTTGCTGAGAAACGCTAACAACAGATGCGTGCGAACTCTACGAAATTTGATTGAATGACTCACTCTGAGAATTGGACGTAGCTTTTGAACGTCAGTTATATTAGCTGTTAAAACAATCGGTATCTGCGACTCTCCAATAATTTTTACGATGGTACCAACGCCCCCACGATCTTCTCGGCCATAAATTCCGTCTATTTCATCAAGGAGGAGAAGTGTACCCTTAATATTGCGAAAGAATTTGTCTAATGAAATAAGTGAAGTAGCTGGACCTGCAATTTTTGTTATTATTTTTTTTGTTCTTGTGTCACTCGCATTCATCTCAACGACATTATAATTGATGTCATGAGCAACTGCATGCACTAACGCTGTTTTTCCAATCCCAGATGGCCCATACAATAAGACAGCTTTTTTTCTTCGTTTACTCTTTATCCAATCAATAAAAGAAGCTTTTGCGTCTTCGTTTCCAATGACTTCAGCAATGGTCTTCGGACGGTACTTTTCAACCCACATCTCTTTATCCATCTACGAGTTTACTCTTGATGTAGTAAATTTTGTGAATTGTGCTAAAAGGGCGCTTAATTGAATGTCTTCATTAGCTCCTTCAGTTAAACGAAAATCATATTCACCGACAATGTTTGCGAGTTCAGCTTTCTCTTCAGATGATAAAAATGAGATTTTATATAGTTCCCGATGTATTTGACGAATGATATCCACTCCAGATAAACCGTAGCTTGCCATTAACTCCCCGAGAATCTCTCTAGCTTCTATGAATTTACCGTTTAGCGCTTTATTGATCATGATTTGTATCTGCTTTGGATGCACTTGTCCTACAACATGAAGTACTGTTTTTTCATTTACCATCATTCCTTTTTCATATCTTACCGAGGTCTGAAGAATGTTTATAGCTCGTCTCAAATCCCCTTCTGCGAACTCAACAATTGTCTCTATGGTGTTTCCAATCACTTTGAGGTTCTCTTTTTCTGCAATAGTTTGTAGATGTTTTACCATATCTTCCTTTCTTACAGCTGCAAATCGGAAAACTGCGCATCTACTCTGAATCGGCTCAATAATCTTACTTGAATAATTCGCAATTAAGATAAATCTGGATACGCGTGAACTCGTTTCCATTATTCTCCTGAGCGCTGTCTGAGCTGAAGCAGTCATCTGGTCACACTCATCTAATATAATGATACTGTATGGAATATTCCCAAGTGCTCCGCGGCTATGTCTTGAAAAACTTTTCACTCTCTCTCGAACCATCCTTATTCCCCTTTCATCTGAAGCATTTAGTTCAAGGGTATAACTGCGCCAGTTGGGTCCAAGTATTTGTCTAGCTATGCATAATGCAATTGAAGTTTTTCCAGTTCCCGCTTTTCCCACAAAGAGTAGATGTGGCATAGTTGCAGATGTTTTTAAAAAAGCGTTGAGACTTGTAATAATTTTTTTTAGATTTACCACTTCTTTTAACGTCTTAGGACGATATTTTTCTGTCCACATCACATCAGACATAAGCTTTTATCTCCTTCTATAATAACTCCTCTCTTATTTTGAGGAGATTCCTTAATTATACATTTTTACGTTCTGTAAAGAATCGTTGAAGATACTATTATAACTTAACCTTTAGGAATCCAATTTAGTCTCGTTTTATAAGAACTTCTATACTTGAATTTTTTATTGTCTTTTCTTCGAAGAGTTAATACATTCATTTATCTGGATATCAACATTCATCCTAATTTTATTTTTTTGGTAAGTTTCTCCTATTTACTCTACAATAAATGAAGGGGACCGCTTATGAAAAAAACTTTAATTTTTTTCTTTCTCTGTTATGTTGACTGCGGAGGATTATTTTTCTCAATTTCTTTCATTATACAGCTTAGTGGATTTTCCATTTTAGAAGTCAACATTTTTGCTTTCCTACTTTGAGCTTCTTTAAAGTGCTCATAATTATGTAATATTTTTATCACTCTTCTCACCGCTTTTTCAGGATTAGTTATTCGAAGGATGAGTTTTTCCTTCACGAGATATTTTTCAACCAACGTTGGGTCTCTAGGATAGCAAGATATTGTTGGGATTCCTAGAAGAGCCGCTTCCGCACTCATTGTCCCTCCAGCTCCTATAAAGATTGATGAGAAGAATAGTAAACTTGGTCCATCTATTGCTTTTTTTGGAATTATTATATCATCTTGGAAGGCAGCTTTTAATGCTGGGACTTGACCCATATGTCTTGGTAGAGCAACTATCTGTATTGGGATTTTACATTTTTCTATTAGGCGGTTAATAATTGGTATGATTACTGATTCATTCTCTGAAACGTAACCTAAAAGATAAGCAGCTAAAGATTCCTCCGCTCTGAAGAATATTATTGGTTTTGATGTATCCAACTTTAACTCATATAGCACTTCCCTGTTTGGAAGGGATGTTCTAAGCCAAGCCATAGGATCTAACGCGTTATACTGAATAATCTTATCCTTCTGTGCACCAAGTTTTATCCACACTTTCTTCGGGATAATTTTAGGTGAAAAAACTTTAGTTGCTAGTGGAACTGTTAACCGTGCAACTGCGATCGAGTGTGGTGAATCATTAATCGTATAGTGTGGTATTGCGAGACCGAACGCTGTTCGTGCTGCTTCAGGTGAAGCAAAAGCGATTGACAAATCAGGTTTTACGCGACTTATGATGCGTGTTAACTCTTTTATCCTTTGAGCACTAGCGATTAGTTTTCCCTCTAAGGTTGCTCCACCATGTTTACCAACTACGAGAGCATCCATCTCTTTAAGTTTAAAAAGTTCATTAACTTCACGATATCTTCGAGTTGTTTTGAAGACTTCATGACCTTTCTCTTCAAGTCTCTTGTTTAACTCTCCAAGGAAAAAAATTTGTTTTGGTGTTAAGATGTCTACCCAAATGCGCATAGTTTGTTTTATCATACAATGGTGCTATTAAGTTTTTATCACATAATCCTCATTTTTTATCTGCTTTAAAAATTAATTGTGCCAAGTTTTTCATTAGTTTTATTTACTAATCTCTTTGTGTTGATCTAACTCTTCCAGTTCTTGTGCGGAATTTACTTAGAGATTGAAAACAGATTAAAGATTTTTCTTAACTAAAGAGATACCCCACTTTGCGAATTCTTTTGCTTTCTCTTCATCTTTCGCTTCTGTGAATACTCTGTATATTGCTTCTGTTCCTGATGGTCTAATTAAGACTGACCCCTCTTCGAAGAAGATTTTGACACCGTCTATTGTAATCCGGTTATATTTTTCGGTCTCTTTTAGTATTTTTTTAAGAATTATCTGTTTGTTTTCATTTGTACATTCTATTCGTTTTTTAATAATAAAGTATTTTGGTAGTTTCTCTATTAGTTGCGATAATGTTTTTTTACTCTTCGCTAGAATTTCTATCATAAGTGTAGCTGATAAAGCACCATCCCGTACGGGTTGATGAGGGGCATAGAAAATTCCTCCATTACCTTCTAAACCAATAATGGCATTAACTTCTTGTATCTTCTTTGAGACAGTTGTTGATCCCACGGCTGTCCATATCAATGTCCCTCCTCTTGATTTGACGATGTCTTCTATCATCCTTGAAGAGCTAATGGGCGTGACGACGATTTGGTTTGGATTTCTTTGAAGAATATAATCAACAATTATCCCCCCCGATTTATCGCCTTGACATATGTTTCCGCGTTCATCAACAAAGAAACATCGGTCTGCGTCTCCGTCATGAGCTATACCTAGGTCTGCGCCTATTGCCTTAACTGTTTTTGCAAGGTCGCCTAACGTTTCAGGTTTAGGCTCCGGAAGTCGACCTGGAAAATTTCCATCTAATTGTGCATTTATAGTAATTACTTCACATCCTAATTCATGTAAAAGTTGAGGCGTACTTAGGGCTCCAACACTGTTCGCTGGGTCTATTACTACCTTAAACCGTCTTTTTCTAATCGCATCAACATCTATGTGGTTTTTTATCGCTTCCTTGTACACATCTAGAATCTGTGGAAATCGAATGGTTTTTCCCAGTTCATTCCATTTTTTACGGTTAAACTTTTTGTCAAAGAAGATTTTCTCTATCTTTACCTCTTCTTCTCTTGATACTTCAACTCCATCATTTCCAACAACTTTTATTCCATTATATTCCGGTGGGTTATGGCTTGCAGTGATTATGACTGCTCCATCCATTTTGAAGTGTTTGATTGCATATTGAATGGCTGGCGTGGCAGCATACTCAACATCATACACGTTACATCCCGTAGAAATTAACCCTGCTGAAGCAGCTTTTACGAAGAGGCTTCCACTGGTTCTTGAATCACAACCAATAAAGATCTTTCCACCCATAAAATAGGTACCTAATGCAACTCCCATTTGTGTGACAAATTCCGGAGTTAACATTTCATTTACGATTCCGCGGATCCCGTTAGTCCCAAAAAATGTCCTAGTCAACATAATTATCATTGAACATATTCTTTTTTTGATGTATTTAATCATTTAATGAAAAATTAATAGAATTAAAATTCCAGTATGAACATAAATGTGGTTGATGAACACTTATCAGATGCATCACTTGTGATTTATTAAGCTAAAAAAGATTTTAGATTTTATGTTGTTTCTTCTCATCCATGAATCTGATTTGGTACATAGATCATTAAGATCGAATTCAATCTTTTAGGGAACGTGTTACTTTCGATCTGAAATTTATTATATTACTCTTTTCCGTCTCAGATTAAATATATAATTTTTTTCCCGAGATTGGATTTAGGTTACATTACTGTTTCGGGCTCTAGAATACTTTTCTTGACTTCTTTACTTGGACAGACTTTTACATTCTTTGTTAATGTCACATTATTGCTGATGATTGCATGATCCCCGACAATGCATTCGTCTTCAATTTTTACCCATCCTTCAATAATTGCTCCTTCTCCTATTATCGCTCCTCTTATTGATGTGAAATGGTCGATCCAAACCTTTGAAAAAATGATAGAGTTTTCTATCCGTGTGCCCTTCCTAACTGTTACTCCTTCTCCGATGGAAACGTAGGGTCCTATGTGTGTTTCTTCTTCGATGATAGCGCCTTTTCCAATTGCGACGGGTAGGATGATTTTTGCGTTTTTGCTTATTTTAACACCTTTTTCAAGAAATGGTTTTTCATTTGCTATTAAATCAAGCATGAGTTTGTTTGCTCGGATGAAATCGTTTGGTTTTCCAAGGTCAACCCAGATCCCCTCAAATTTCATTCCATAAAGCTTGTCTTTCATGGCTAAGAGGGGGAAGATTTCTCTTTCAATTGAAATCTTCTTTCCAGCAGGTATTATGTCAAATATCGCCTGGTCTAGGACGTAGACTCCTGCATTAATGAGTCTGCTTGGAGCTTCCTCAATTTTTGGTTTTTCGACGAAGCTTCGGATTTGGCCTCTTCCGTTTATGTCAACAACACCAAACCTGCTTGGGTCTTCGACTTCATATAGTGCAAGTGTAGCTATTGCATCTGTTTTTTTATGCATCTTGATGATGTCTAAATAGTTTATTGATGTCAAAATATCTCCGTTAAGGACAAGGAAGGGTTCATCGTTTTTATTCAATAGGTCTTCCGCTTTCTTTATTGGTCCGCCTGTTCCTAACGGTTTTTTCTCATAAGAATAAGATATTTTAATTCCATATTTGGAGTTGCCGAAATTGTGAATGAGTATGTCAGCTAAATAGTTCACGGCTAAGACTACGTGAGTTATTCCATGTTCTGAGAGGTTTTTCAGAATCCGGTCAAGAATGGGTTTATTTGCGACGGGAAACATGAGTTTCGGTCTTGTACAGCTTAGCGGTCTTAGTCGTGTCCCGAAACCACCTGCAAGTATTAAGGCTTTCACATTTTTCACCAAAGAAATGGGTATTATATACAAGGTTATAATAAACATTAGGTAAAAATTTTGAAGTCGTTATTATTCTGTTATCTTTTTCAGATTAAGTATCATTCTATTCACTCTCTCTGTGTTGAGGAGGTATATTTTTATTATTGATTGGAACATCCTCAAGTGAAGGATCTTTTATCTCATGAAATAAAGTGTTTTCTGAAACGCTATGATGCACCATAACCTGTTTATTTATATCTCTTAATTCACATTTTAATTGGTGATTATTATGAATATTAACAAAAAGCAATTAGCGAAGATGATTGATCATACTTTATTGAAGCCATATGCTATACGGGAAGATATTGTAAGACTTTGTGACGAAGCAAAGAAATATAGTTTCGCCGCAGTATGTGTCCATCCCACTTATGTTCATCTTGCCTCTAACTTACTTAGCGGGAGTGGAGTGAAGGTTGACACCGTCATTGGTTTTCCTCTTGGAGCTAACACTCCAAAAACTAAAGCTGGTGAAGCAGAGATTGCTATTGCTGATGGTGCTGAGGAGTTAGATATGGTGATTAATATCGGAGCATTGAAGTCTGGTGATTTCCATTTAGTTAGGAAAGATATTGTAGCCGTTTTAACAATGGCTCAAAAAGGAAATGTTACATTGAAGGTTATAATTGAGGCGTGTTATTTGACTGATGATGAGAAAGTTAAGGTCTGTCAAATTATTCAAGATTTAGGATGTGATTTTGTTAAGACATCCACTGGATTCGGTGACTATGGCGCAAAAGTGGAAGATGTTAAATTGTTGAGAAAAATTGTAGGGAGTCAGATGGGCGTAAAAGCTGCTGGAGGAATTAGAACATATGAGGATGCCTTAAAAATGATTAATGCAGGAGCGTCGAGGCTTGGCGCTTCTAGTGGAATTAAAATCCTTGAGGGCTGTCCAGAATGACATCGATTTCCCTTCCTTTTTTTATTAAAATAATTTGTATACGGTGAAAAAGTGAAATATTGTAGTTATTGTGGTCAAGATTTAAGATTTAAGACTCTTTTAGATGGGAGTAAGGAAAAGTATTGTTCTAAATGTGACCATGTATTTTTTGACACATCATCCCCAGCAGTTATTGTTGCTGTTACTAATACAAATAGAATTTTATTAACAAGAAGTGTTGGTTGGGTTCACCCTTATTGGGGACTTATTGCGGGGCATGTAAAATCTGGTGAGAGTGCTGAAAACGCTGCTATTCGTGAAGTCCAAGAGGAGGTTGGGTTGGAACTATTTGACTTACAACTATTGAAAACCTATCCTCTGAACAATCAAAATCTATTGATGATCGGATTTAAGGCAAAGACGCAACAGATGCATATTGAGAAATCTAAAGAATTGAAAAATGCTGCTTGGTTTCAACTATCCGGACCTTTACCTTTACGTCCCAATTCCATTGCGTCTCAGGTTGTAGATGCATCTCAAAAATAAAATCAAATCTCTTGTTTAATGTTTATTTCAATATCTAATCTTTTTTTTGAATGACTCCATTTTTTGAAAGATTTAAATTTTACAGTACTCTACCTAATCTAGGTAATATTATGGTTTATTGTTCCAAGTGTGCTGAAAAACTTCCTGAAAACGCATATTTCTGTCTTAAATGTGGTACAAGGACTCGGAACGGTGTAACGGCTGGTATCTCTCCACCATGGAATTGGGAAAAACAATTAGAGCAAACCTTATCAACGGTTGTAAAAGAGATGGAAAAAACAGTTGAGCGTGTTCGAAAAAGCATTAATAAATCGAATCAAAAAATTTCTGTCTCATGTTCGAGTTGTGGAGAGAAAAATCTTGGTTCAGCGAAATACTGTTATAAATGTGGGTCAGAACTAAAGTAGGCAGAATCACTTTTTATTTCTTTTTTTAAATACCCCATTTTAATCGCTCGATTTTTCGATCTTTCTTTGTTCTCTTCTTGAATTCCTTGTAATGTTGTTTACATAAGTGCGCTCGTTTCTCTCCATCAACTTTTAGACCAGTTTGTTCCACTCTGTCTAAAGCTAAGGAGCGAACCGCTTCCCTATTACAAACTTTGATGCTGCATGTTCTCTTTTTTACCATAATTGTTCTCGACCTTGTGTCAATTCTAATTTTTCTCTCATTCAACATGGTTGTATGCTGGGGTATACTTAATTATTTTATGTACTGAATATTATTTTATTGAAATGAAAAATTGCATCTTTTTCTTCATCAATCTACCTATATTATATATACAAGATTGTTGATAAGGCTTAAATTTTAGATCATTTAAGGGTTAAAGGTAAAAAAACCTTCATATTTTCATAACGCTTAAACTTATACACTGTTAATAGAACTGATGAGCTGTTGCGGTTGCCGGGATTTGAACCCGGGCTACCAACTTGGCAAGCTGATGTCCTACCAAGCTAGACGACAACCGCAACAGCTCATCAGTTCTATTAACAGTGTATAAGTTTAAGCGTTATGAAAATATGAAGGTTTTTTTACCTTTAACCCTTAAATGATCTAAAAT
>PVMS01060864.1_pt1 | contig 19017 bp, 14 predicted proteins | sample 1853461 | NCBI WGS metagenome assembly PVMS01 (sample SAMN08582032, study PRJNA380276) | Marine sediment metagenome, whole genome shotgun sequencing project. | isolation source: ocean sediment barecode stripped | collected 2017 | reverse complement strand
CGAATAGAAGACATCAACTCCTCCCATGGAGGCATGTCCCTGGGAACTAAAAAAGAGGATGGAGTCGTTGCTCGAAATAAAGGGGGTGTGCTCTTCATACTTTGTGTTTATAACCGGACCCAGGTTTTTTGGCGCTCCCCACTCTCCTTTTCCGTTTAATGAGGAGACATAGATATCCAGGCTTCCCATTCCTCCCCTGGGATCGCTGGTGAAATAGAGTTTAGTCCCATCTTTAGAAATGCTGGCATGGGTTTCTGAAGTGCGCCCATTGATATTGCCTCCCAATGCTTTTGCCCTGGACCAGACACCCTCCTCAAAGGAAGATACCAGGATATCCGAATGTGAATAATACTCATGGACCAAATAGAGATCCTTTCCGTCATAGGAGAGACTGACCGGATAGGTCTCACCCACCATCCCAATCTCGCTGTTGATCACAATAGGTTTTGACCAGAACTCTCCCTTGCGTTTGGTGATCATAATCTTTTTATCGGAGGGATAGTCCACCAGAAAAATCAGTGTATTGCCATCACCGGAGATAACAGGATTGCTACACGATGGAAGGTAGTCATCAAAGTGATCCAGCACATTCTGAAACTCAAATGCAGGTGGATGATCCATCAATGAATCGGCCCTTGCACAGGCCGCAATCTGTAACCTGGCATAATCCACCTGCAATGGGTCCTCATCCTTTTCATACTCCTGGTATTTAGTATAATTCTCAACTGCCTGATCAAATTCATTGTTCAGGTGATAGGCCTTGCCAAGCATAAAGTAAGTGAGGACGGGAGATCTGGTTTCATCAGGGGCATTATCCCGGTAATCAGGTGTAGCACACTTCACTGCTTTCTTCAGGTGAGTCAAAGCTTCCAGTTCGCTCCCCTGGATGCTCAAACAGCAGACCCCGCATTGAAACAGGATGTTGCAATTGCCCGGATCCAGGATTAACAGGTTCTTATATCGGTTTAACGCCTCTTCGTAGAATCCGGATTCGAGAAGATAGGATGCATCATGGAAAAGTCGCTTAAATTCTTTGTTATACTGACCGCTTGAAGTAAGCGTACCACTTATCAGCATCAACACAAAAAATCGTCTGACAATCCTCATAGCTTAAATATACCTGATATTGGCTTTGGTGAATAAGGCTTTTATCCACAGGGTTTTCCACAGCTAAGCAACTAGACAAATTGGCAGGAGATGTTGACGAAACCTCGCTGAACTATGACAAACTACTTCAGATCACGGATTCGAACTTCTATTCCCGGCTCATTTTTCAACAATTCAACAAGTTCCTCAGGTTCGGTCTGACCGTAATGATAGGGATAAAGCAACTGTGGACGGAGAGTACGAGCGGCATCAGCCACCATTTCCGGAGTCATGGTAAAAGGCAAGTTCATAGGAAGAAAGGCAACCTCAATGGGGAGGTTCAAATCTTCGTACTCGGGGATGTTTTCAGTGTCCCCTCCGATCAACACATGGGTGGTCCCAAAACTAAGAATATACCCATTTCCTTCACCCTTTGGGTGATAGGGTTTCCCATTTGATCTCACATGGGCTATATTGTATGCAGGGATGGCTCTGACCTCTATCTCATCAAAGGTTCTTTGATCTCCATTTTCCATCACAATTGCATCAAAATCTTCCAGCTGGTCAAGACTGGTAGGGGTCATTACCACGGTGGTATTCTCCTTCATCAGGTGATTGATGGCTGTAAGGTCCAGGTGATCGCCGTGCTGATGGGTGACCAGGATCAGATCCGCATTTGGAAGGGACGCGTAGTCAGCCCACTGCATGATGGGATCGATATGTATCACTTTTCCGTTGAATTCAAACATCAGGGTGCCGTGCCCGATAAAAAACATTTCAAGATCCCCTTTGGGGGTCTCAATTACATCGCTATTGAACTGTCCAAACAGGGGTAAGGAACAGATCAGCCCTGCTAAAAAAATATATATTCTGAATTTCATAGCTATTGATTTGGGTGCCTGAACAAGTTAAGACTAAGATTTAAAATTATCAACCTCCTTCACCAGGAGCTTATAACTTACCGGAACGATAATCAGGGTAAGCAGGGTGGAGACCAGCAGTCCGCCGATAATGGTCCATCCCATAGGTGCCCACATAGAGCCTCCCCGAAGGGTCAGAGGCAGCAATCCACCAATGGTGGTCATGGCCGTCAGGACAATAGGCGTAAGACGGATTTCTGAAGCCATCACGAGTGCACTTGCAAGTGATTCACCCCGTTTTCTTAAAACGTTTATATAATCCACCAGAATTATTGAATTATTCACCACGATCCCTACCAGGCTTGTCAGACCCACAAATGCAGTAAATGAGAATGAGTTCCCGGTGATTAACAAGGCCCAAACCATTCCTGTGAATGCAAAAGGGATGGCCAAAAATACAATCAGGGGTTGCTTGAAGGATCTGAACTGCAGTACAAGCACCGAGAAGATGGAGATGACAGCGATCAACACCGCATTTGCCATGCCCCCAAAAGAGTCGGATCTGCTCTCCATTTCACCCCCGATGGAATATGTATAGCCTACTGGCATGGGATAATTTTCAAGTGATTCCAAAAAGGGATTCATCACCTCATCCAGGGTGTAACCCGAACGAATATCTGCAAGGATCTCTGCCGTGCGCTCCATGTCATATCTGCTGATAGAGCTCGGAACCTGTTGCAATTTTACGTCCACAAATTGTTTCAGAGGGATCTGTCTGCCCGAAAGTGAAGAGACATAGACCCGATCCAACTCTTCCATTTTAAACTCTTCCCCATGGTCCATCTTCAGAATAATGCCATACTCCTCGCCCATTTTGTCCCTGAATTTTGAGATCCCAATCCCTGTAATAGCAGTTCTGATGGTTCGGTCAATCTCAATGACCGGAACACCCAGCATATTGGCCTTCTCCTTATTGATATCAAAAAGAAGTTCGGTATTGGTCTTCACAAACTGGTTATCTATATTGATGGCACCGGGTTGTTCCCTGATTAAATCCTCCACATCGGAAGAGATCTCCCTGAGGACATCCAGGTCATCGCCTGTGAGAAAGATCTGAACCGGGGCATCGAATGGGGGGCCCTGTTCAAACTCCTTTACCCGTATCAGGGCTCCGGGGTAGTTATCAAACTCCTGCCTCAAGCTCTGTAATAAAATCTCAAAAGCCTCATTGTCCCGTTGGTACAATTCCACATAAATCTCAGCAAAACACATGTCAAATCGCCGTGGAAATACATTATAGTAAATCCTGGGATTGCCATGCCCCACATTTGTGGCGTAATACTTCACCTCCGGGATGGTATCCAGAACACTCTCCAAATAACGGGCTACTCCATCGGTGCGATCCAGGTTAGAGCCTTCGGGTAGGGTGGCCTGAATCATCAAATTAGCTTGCTCGGCTTTGGGAAAAAAGCTGACGGCCACATGCCTGAACATCCATGTAGATCCCACAAGGTATAACAGGGCAAGGATCAAAGTAAGTCCCGGCCTTTTGAGGGCCACATTCAGGCTTGCCCTGAAAGGATGCTCTGCCACCCACTTAAGAATCCGTCCAAATCCCTTGACTCCAACCCTTTCAGTATTACGTTCTTTAAACAACCTACTGGTGATCACGGGTGTAAATGTGAGTGCAATAAGCAGGGAAACTGTGAGCGTAATAATGATGGTAATAGGCAGTGATTTCATAAACGCTCCTGTTTCATCGGGCATGGCCGCTATGGGAACGAAGGCCAGAATGGTGGTCAGCGTGGCGGTGATCACTGGCCAGCCAATCTCCGATGCGGCAAGGATGGAGGCCTCCCTCCGTTTATGGCCCATCTGAAGAAAGCGGTTGATGTTCTCCACCATCACAATGGAATTATCCACCAGCATCCCCAGAACCACCACCAGACCGGCTATAGAGATCTGTTGCAGTCCGAATCCTGAAAAATCCACAAATCCCAGTCCAATAGCCAGGGAGAGCGGAATGGCAATGGCCACTACCAGGGAGGATCGCAATCCCAATGAAAAAAAGATAATCAGGCCCACCAGCAATATACCCTGCAGCAGATTATTGATAAAGCCATTGATGCGCTTTTTAACAGTGGTCGGTTGGCTGTAAATAAGCTCAAGGTTCATACCCTCAGGCAACTCAGCTTTGAAATCCTCAATCATAGGCAGCAGCTCCTCAGCTGTGGCCAACACATTCAATCCCGCTTTCTGACTTATCCCTATGAAAACAGATCGATGTCCCCCACCTTCTTCTCGAGGCATTTTTTTGGCACCAAACCTGGTCCGGTGATTTAGCTTCTCATAACCAAACTCGACTTCAGCCAGGTCCCTGAGGTAAATGAGCCTTCCCTGGTAAGAGTTGACCACACAATTTCGGATTTCATCCAGATCCTGGAAGGAACCCGATGATCTCACACTCAGGTTGGTAGGACCCAGCTGAACATCTCCACCCGGAATATTGGCATTGTTGGTCTCAATGGCCCTCACAATAAGGTCTATGGAGGTATTGACCCTGGCCATCTTTTCAAAATCCAGATAGATATGAATCTCCTGCTCAGGAAGCCCATAATAGGATACCTCTTTGATGCTCTTGATCTTCTCAATGCGCTTTTTTAGCACCTCAGCACTCTCCTCAAGCTCCTTATAGGTTGCATCAGTCGAAATAAGTGCAAGTTGCATCATGGCCATGTCGGAGATGGACCACTGCCACATCTCAAGCTGAATGATCTGATCGGGAAGTGTGCTACGAATGCTGTTAATCTGCCGGACCACCTCATTGTACTTCTCATCCGGATCGGTATTAAACTCAAATTCAACAGTCACCACAGCAATCCCATCCCTCACATCCGAAACAATCACATCAATGTCATCCAGACCGTTTAAGGCCTCCTCCACCGGAAGAGCCACCATCTTCTCCATATCAATGGAGCTGGCACCAGGCATCAGCACAATAATTGACGACCCTGGTACCTCAACCTCCGGATTCTCTGTTCGGGGCATGGTAAGCAGTGCGCGGACCCCAACGATAGTCAGGAAAATAAAGACCATCCATGTAAATGCGGAATTATCTATGGCTAGTTTGGGGAGTCTCATGGATGATCTTGATCTTTCAGATTCACTGCATTTACTATTTCACCACTTGTCAGATACTTTGCCCCATCAGTAACCACCAGTTCTCCTTCGCTAATTCCATCCAGGACCACCACCTGGCCATCCAGGATTGCTCCTATCCGCACTCTTTTTCGGACAGCAGCACCCTTTTCAAGGGTAAAAAGATAAGCCGAATTGTCGCTGGCATCCAGGAGGGCTTCAATGGGAACCACCAAAGACCGGGAAAGCTTCGCCGGATATACTTCTACCCTGGAGATAAAGCCTGTCCTGAATTCAGGACGGGTCTGAAGGAGCAACAGTTCTGCCTCGAAAGTGCCGGTCACCGGATCGGCCACACTTCCCATCTCACTAATTTCTCCCGTGAATACCACTTCCGGGAAGGCATCCATATAGACCCTGCAAGTATCTCCAAGTGCCAGTTTCACAATATCCTTATCTGTAAGAGATGCCCTTACCACCCAGTCATTCTCCGTGGAAGCAAAAAGGATGGCTGGAAAACCCGGAGCAATTACCTCATTGGCTTCCACCAAAATCTTCTGGACCTGGCCTTCCGACGGGGCTTTTATCTGGGAATACCTAAGGTTAAAATCAGCCACATTCTTTCTCGATTTTGCAAGTTCAAAGGCCGATTCAGCATTCTGGTACTGCTCCAGGGTGGCCACGCTATCGCGATAGAGGTTACCCGCCCGGGCGAGATCCCGCTCTGCCTTCTCCAGGCCGATTCGGGCCTGGTTTACATGGGCCCGTATTTCAGACAGATCCAGCCGGGCCAGGACATCTCCCTTCTGGACAGATTCGCCTTCTCTCACATGGAGCTGGCTGATTATTCCGCCGGTCTTGAAACTCAGCTTCATCTCGGTGGAGGTACTCAGAAGGCCGGTGGCTCTGACCGGAATCTTGTATTCTAACATTTGAACAGCCCGCACCTTCACATTTAAAGGTTTACTCTCTGGTGTCTCATTCTTTACCTGGGGTTTGCACCCGGACAGGATCAGAAAAAGGGACAGGATGGGTATGGTCAGTTTTCTCATGGAGTTGAATTAAAAAGTTTCAATAGCAGTAGCACCCATGGCATACTCAAAATCAGCCAGGCTGCTGAAATAATCAGATTGGGCAATGATAGAATTGGCTGCAGCACCGGTTAAACTGCTGCGTGCATCAAGCAATTCAAGCAGGGAAGATTGCCCTTCCCGATACTTCTTGTTAATGAGTTCATAGGCCCTCACTGCCGATCTGGTTTGCTTCTCTGCCGATTGCACCGACTCAAAAGCTGCCCGCAGCGCATAGTAGTAGTTGATCACCTCTAACTTGATCTGCTGTTGAGTTTGCGTATAGAGTTCATCCAGTTTCTCTCCCTTAATTTTTGATTGTTTCACCTTCTCCCGGTTGGTGGATCCCTGAAACAGGTTCCACTTCATAACAAGTGAAGCCATGGCAAAATCATCCTCATTGGTAAAGCTGTACTGCTCCCCCTGGAATCCGTAATCCACCACTCCGTAAAGCCCGGGGATATTTCTCCCCCTGTGGAGTCCTGTGACATGATCATTGAGCTGTTGATACTGCTCGACTTGTTGCAATTCATACCGGTTCCTGATGGCGAGAAGGCTGGCCTCATCAAGGCCGATGACCAGAGGAGCCGGCTCCTGGGTCTGCAAGCGCACCGGCGTATCCAGGGATCGATTAAGTAGAAAATTGAAGTAGGACTGGGATGCTTCGAAGAGGTTATTTGTCTGTGCACGTTGCACCTCCACCTTGCTTTGTTCAGACTCGGACCTGTAGACTTCATCGATGGTCACTTTGTCGTTTTCATAAAGCCGCTGGCTTACCCTGAGGTTTTCGGTGACCAGGGCCAGGCTGGTATCGGCCAGCCAGACCAGATTGGTCGCCTTCTGATGTTCATAATAGGCCTTTGTAATTTCCCTGACCAACTCACATTTATATCGGTCCACGTCGATGCGTGATATTTCAATGTATTGCTTCCTGATTTTATAATTCTGGATGATCTCTGTACTGAAAATAGGCTGTATCAGAGTGACCTTTGTCTCCTGTTCGGTGGGACGGAGAAAGGGAAAGGTCTGGTTTTCGATCTGCGGGAAGGTCTCTGATGCTGTGAGGGTGTTGAGTGTGCTGTATACCGGATTTAGCATGTCTCCCACCGGAAAATCGATGGTTCGTCCTCCGGTAGCCACTGTATAGCGGGCATTTATGCTCAGATCGGGAAGAAACAGTCCCTTTGCCTCCTTTAAAACCGACAGATTTGAAGAGTAATCCAGTTGTTTCTGTTTTAATCCCAGATTGGATTGAAGCCCCTCCCTGATGTACTCCTCCAGGGGATGTGTTTGCGCCAGAAGAATTGATCCAAAGAGGATCAGGAGGATCAGGCTACTCATAAATCGCTTCATGGCCGTATTCCGTTTAAGACAAGTTCGAAATGACTCTGATAGAGCTCATCGGCCGACAGATTAAGCATCTGGAGGAGGCTCTCTCTGGTGCTGACAAACCGGATCACACTAAGTACTGACATCCAGAGGGTATGCGCTACCAGCGCCATGGGAATATCCGACCTGATCAGTTTTTCCCTCACTCCTTGTTCCACAACCTGCATGACCGCCCCTACAGTGGACTCATTGTAGATCATATCCTGAATATCGCTAGTGGAAAGACTAATCCTGTGTGGTTCCACTTCTTCCAGGGTCATAATGGCTTTCATGTGATCGGGATGGATTCTTGAAAACTCTATACAGGCCCTCCCCAGCTGGCCCAATTTCTCCAGGGCCGTTCCCTCTCCTTCGGAAGCTTTAGATGTGTATTTTCTGAGCAGGTTGATGGCCTTTCGCGCCACTGCCATATGCAAATCCTCCTTGCTTTTGAAATATAGATAAAGTGTTCCTTTACTCAGCTCTGCTTTCTCTGCCACATCATCCATGGTGGATTTTTCAAAACCTTTGGAGAAGAAAACTTCTTCTGCAGCCAACATGATCTCTTCCCGCCGCTGCTTCTTCTCTCTCTCTTTTCTTTCTGCTATTCCCATAATAAATAGATTAATGACTATCGGTCATTTATTAACCAAAGTTAATTTATTTAAACGCATTCATCAAGGGGGAAGGCTTAAAAATTTATAATTTGCATGTGTGAAGCAGCTCACATGTGATTTAACACGGGGCTGGGTGAGATCAGGGAGGACTCCATAGAGATTGTGGGAGAGAAGCTCGACAACCTTACTTCAGAATGGAAACACGCCCGCCTAATGGGATAAAACCAACCTATATGCTAAAATCAATGAAAAGTGAGATTCTTATTGCCATTTGTATCTGTCTGGTGTCTGGAAACAATGTACTTTCCCAGGATCACATGGCTCGCTATGCGGATCAATTTAAAGAGGTAGATCATCAAATCGCCAAACATGTGGTCGATAATCACATCCCGGGGATCGCTTACTGCGTGGTACAGGGCGACCAGATGATTTGGTCCGGAGGGGCAGGTTGGGCCAGTATAGAGCAGAAGATCCCCATGAGTATCGACGGGATCATTAACATCGCGTCCATTTCAAAAACCTTTACCGCAACTGCTGTGATGCAACTGTGGGAGAAAGGAATGTTAAGCCTGGAATCAGATGTAAACGAGTATCTTCCGGTTCCCATACGAAATCCTCGCCACCCAGAGGTACCCATCACCATTTTTCAACTCCTCACCCACTCCTCCTCAATCACTGACGGTAAGAGTTATGATGCCAGCTACGCTCCAGGTGATCCAACTGTATCACTGGAGGAGTGGATTCAGAACTACCTTGTTCCTGATGGTAGGTATTATGATGCCAAATCCAATTTCCATTCCTGGAAACCAGGAAACGGCAATGATTACTCAAATGTAGGATTCGGACTGCTTGGGTATATTGTGGAGCAGGTTGCAAACACTCCCTTTAACATCTATTGTAAAGAAAATATTCTTGACCCACTGGGGATGGATAACAGCGGTTGGTTTCTATCCGAGATCGATACGCTTAAGCACATCACTCCCTATGAAGACCAGCATCCATTGAAGTTGTACAGTTTTCCAAACTACCCTGACGGTTTGTTGCGTGCCAGTGTGCGTGAACTCTCCTATTTTCTAATGGCCATTATAAACGGGGGCGAATACAATGAGGTCAGAATCCTGGAGGAATCGACCCTAAAAATGATGCTTAAGGAGCAGATCAAGGAAGATAAATCCCAGGGGTTATGCTGGGAAAACAGTGAATTCAAATCTCTCTGGGGCCACTCGGGAGGAGATCCCGGGGTGGGTACCTATATGTTCTTCAGTCCCAAAACCAAAATTGGGGTGATTACTTTCCAAAACAACCACAACGGCAATCTATTCAGTCAATTCCAGAAACTCTATAAAGCGGCTGATAAGTAGAATTTATCATTGCAAACCACTCCTGCCTCCCAAAAAGTCACTGGATTCTCTGAAAAAAAGGGAAGTCCCTTTTACTACAGGTGCGATGTCACGACTATGTGACATTTTCTAAATTCGTTACCAGGACAAGCAATATTCCATTCTAAAATCATCCTACCCAACCTCAGGCCAAACAAGGGTTCTAGAGGTTCGTATTAGAATAGGGCAACTATATTCCATTTTTGAGCACATAAAGGAATGTCACGACTATGTGACATCTGACTTCTTTAAAAATGGACTACAGCTTTGTTTTTGGTCAGCCAGTATGGGGTGAGTACTATGCCAACCGCAAACTGCTCACAGAGGAACTTGTAAGACATATGAATGCCTTAAAAAGTAGTATTCTGATATCTCCACGGGGATGGGGTAAAAGATCGTTCGCACTGCATATTGGTAAACTTCTATCAGATCAGGATTATACCATCAGGACATGTTACATAGATCTGCATGGAATCAACTCAATTGAAGAATTTTGCCAAAGCTATGCTCAGGTATTCTATTTCGATCTTGAAATGTTCACATTAGATCCTAACTCTCTGAGGGACCATCTGGATGAAGTTTTGGCTATCCCGGAATATATAGCAGTCAGAGATCGGATCAAACACATAATATTTATTGGCCACATTGAACAGATCGCAGGTTTTGAGGATTCTCAAAAGTTCCAGCAGAAGTTGAGAACAACCTGGAAATTGCAAAGTCATTGTGCCTACTTTTTATATGGGAATGACCTGACTACAAAAAAACTCTTATCGAATTCATCTCATAATCCTATCAAGAGAATTGGTAGATGTTTCAATCTGCCCAGGATCCACCACGAAGAATTGACTGAGTTTATTCAAAAGCGGTTTCAACAAACAGGGAAACAAATTAGTGAAAGAGCAGCTGCATTAATAGCATCAAATGCTGATTGCATTCCAAATTATGTGCAGTTACTGGCATGGCATGCTTGGATAAGAACCGAAACAGTGTGTTCCGAGAAAGAGGTATTTAGAGCCCTTGATCAGCTGTCGCTACAAAATAATGTGCAATACGAAATTTTAACCGATTCATTGACCAAAAAACAGGTACGGTATTTAATAGCTCATCTACAAGGTGATCAGAGATTGTGTTCTAAGGTTACTTTACAGGAGTTCAACCTTGGCTCTTCTTCAAATGTAGCCAGACTCAGAGATAGCCTGATAAACAAAGAGATCCTTGGGACCGAAATTGGAGGCCCCTTTCTGCTAGATCCAATCTATGGGTATTGGCTCAACCATTACTATTTCGGAATCCCATAGCTAACGATCTCCGCCAGCGGTTTACGCTTCTCACTATGCCGATCTGCGTTCACCGTGTCCAGCGGATATCCCAATGGCAATAGCACCATTGGCTCCATGTGGTCAGGGAGCCCAAACAGCTTGCTGGTTGCCACTGTATCAAAATTGCAAATCCAGCAGGTGGCCAGCCCCAGTTCTGTAGCCTGGAGGGTCATATGATCTGTGGTAATGGCTGCATCAATATCACAATGATCTTTGCCATCAGCTTTTCGATTCCAAACCTGGCTGTGGTCTCCACAGATGACAATGACACAGGGGGCAGTCTGGAACCACTCCCGGTGATAGACCTGATGTAATTTGGATAGGTCATCTGCCTCATTGATCACATAAAAGTGCCAGGGTTGAAAATTTACGGCCGAGGGCGCAATTCTACCAGCCTCAAGAACCAGTGCCAGCTTCTCCTCCTCCACCGCCATAGAATCATACTTTCTACATGAATAGCGATGGCGGGCAATATCAAGAAAACTCTTCATTGTTACTTGGAGAGTTGTCTGGGTTTCCCCCCATTCCTCCAATGCTCTTCAATCTTCTCCAAAGAAATACCTTTGGTTTCCGGGACGTAGAAGTAGCCCCATACCAGACCGATCAAAGCTACTGCAGCAAAGATCCAGAATACACCACCTATGCAGGAAGGGCAAACCTCAGAGAGGTCCTTACCCTCAGGGACTACCACCTCTTTGGCGTTCCCAATGGCACTGGCCATTTTAAAGAAGGTCCAAACAACAAGGGTATTAAAACCCCAGTTAGACAGCGATCCAATGGATGAACCCAATCCACGAACCCTGGTTGGGAACACCTCGGTAATAAGTACCCAGCCTAGTGGGCCAAGACTGATCGCAAAGAAGGCAATGTATACAAGCATGGAGATCACCAGGAACCATTTACCTGCACCGGGCAGCATAAATCCAAGGCCCATACATATCAGTGCAAAAAAGATACCGGTTAAACCAATAAAATAGAGTTTCCTTCTTCCTAGCTTATCAATGATAAACAGGGAGACAATGGTAAACAATACATTGACTACCCCCACAATCACAGAGGCTGCTATGGCTGCTTCAGCGCCCTCAAATCCTGCTGCCAGGAAAATCTTAGGACTATAATATATAACCGTATTGATCCCCACAAATTGCTGGAAGAACATAATTCCTATGGCAATAATCAATGCATTGCGAAGCCAGGGTTTAAAGATCTCTTTCCAACTTGCCTGGCTGGCATCGATGGCCATTTCGCTCTTCATCGCAGCAATTGAGGCACCTACAAATTCGGGATCTTCAATTCGATCCAGTACTTTTTTAGCCTCTTCTTCACGGCCTTTGCTCATCAACCAGCGCGGTGTTTCGGGAAGGAAAAACATCCCAATGAAGAGAACGACTGCGGGTATTACCCCGACCCATAACATGGGACGCCAACACTCCAGGTTGTTATTATCGGCAAATGCATTGTCGCTAAGGTAAGCTGCAAGGATACCAACTGTAATCAGTAATTGGAACATGGATACCAGTGTTCCCCTGATTTTTGTGGGTGAGATCTCAGAGATATAGAGTGGTACTGCAAAGGAGGAGACCCCAATGGCCAGACCCAGGTAAAAGCGAGAGATCATCAGTTGGTTTACAGTTGGAGCCAGACCTGTCCAGACTGCTCCTGTGGCAAATACAAAAGCCGAGGCAAGGATCACCTTCTTCCTTCCCAGGTAATCTGTAATTCTCCCAGTGAATAGTGCACCAACAACAGCACCAATAAGTCCCAGTGCCGTAATACTTTCAACCTGTGAATCTGTTAACACAAAATAATCCTGCAGAAACGGGATTGCACCGGAAATAACTCCAGTATCAAACCCGAAAAGTAGTCCGCCTGTGGCCGCAATACTGGCGATCACAATGACGAAATTTTTGTTATACTTACCCTTTGAGCTCATAGTTTAGTTAGTTTCTTTGTTGGAAAGCCGTAAATATAGTCACTTTCAGAGAAGAAACGGGCCAGGAACCTTTTTTAGAATCATTTTATTTATTTGATCCCCTGAGCATTGCTTAGCATGGTCTGATTTGGATATCCACACAATTTCCTTATATTGCATAGACGGCAGAATTATGCACTAATTCCCTCATCGCATGAAGACAAAATACGAGCTTGAGTATACTTTCAACACTTCTCCCACAATTTTGTATGCACGCTTAAGCACCCCCGAAGGACTCTCAGAATGGTTTGCAGATAATGTGAATTTAAGAAAATCGTTGTTCACTTTCATTTGGGAAGGAACCGAACAGGATGCCTCTGTTGTTCAAAAGAAGGCTAATAAATTCATCCGCTTTCATTGGGAGGACGATGAGGAAGAGGATGCCTTTTTCGAATTCCGGATTCGTACCGATGAACTTACCGGCGATGTGGCACTTATTATTACAGATTTTGCCGAAGAGGATGAAAAAGATGATGCTGTGGATCTCTGGGATTCCCAAATCTCCGAGTTAAAGCATACCATCGGACTCTGACGCACTTCCCCTCCTTTCACCGAAAATAAATTAACTTTGTCACCGTTGAACCCATAGGAAAGAGTTGGAGTGGTGAAAAAATTGCACGTACTGGTCATAAAATCATTTATTGGTCCACTTTTCCTGACCTTCTTCTTTGTCATTTTTGTACTCTTGATGCAGTTTCTATGGAGATACATTGATGATCTGATTGGAAAAGGTCTGGAGATGAATATTATTGCCGAGTTCCTGCTTTACACCAGTGCCAGCCTGGTGCCCATGGCCATGCCACTTGCCGTACTACTGGCTGCATTGATGTCCTTTGGAAACATGGCGGAGAACCTTGAATTACTTGCCCTTAAGTCATCTGGCGTCTCATTGGTCAGAATTATGGCACCGGTAATGGTCATATCAGCTCTACTTTCCGTAGGCGCATTTATGTTTGCGAATTATGTAATGCCTGTGACCAATCTGAAAATGCGGTCCCTCCTGTATGATATTCAACAACAGAGGCCAGAGCTATCTATCAAACCAGGTGTATTTGACAATTCTTTGGAAGGCTATTCCATAAGAATAGGTGAGAGAGACAGCAAGACCAGTCTCTTGAAAGAGATCCTTATTTTTGATCACACCGAAAAACAGGGAAATGTGAAGGTAACAGTGGCAGATTCGGGATATATGAGAATGTCGGCCGATGAAAAACGCCTTTTGCTTACCCTTTATAACGGCCAATCCTACAGTGAACTCCAGAAGCAGAAAACGGAGAATAAGCATATAAAGAGTTACCCTCATCGAAGAGACCAGTTTGAAGAGCAGGAGATTATCATTGAGATGACCGGTTTCGGCCTGAACCGAACCGATGAGAACCTGTTCCGGAACTCTTATCAAATGCTAAATATTTCTCAACTGCAGCGTTTTGAAGACTCACTCGTCACTGACCTGGACCTAATTCTGGACAAGTTTGAATCCACGCTTCAAACCAGCCTCACCCGAAAGCCCAAAAGCATGCTGATCAATTGGAAGACCATTCGTCACGATACAAGCTTAAGCGATACGGCCATAATCAATGTTGAAGACACGGCATTCTTCATACAACAGATCCATGTGGATAGCGCATATGCACAATTGACTAAACTGGAACGACGGCGGGCCATCACCCAGGCCATTAATTTTGCTCGCAGCAACAAATCGGTCACCACTTCCAATGCAGGAACTGCCGAATGGAAATTGGGGCGATTGCGAAGATACCAGATTGAGATCCATCGGAAATACACTTACTCCATTCTTTGCCTGATCTTCTTCTTTGTGGGTGCTCCCCTGGGGGCCATTATACGGAAAGGGGGCCTGGGGATGCCTGTAATCATAAGCATTCTAATATTTTTGATCTACTACGTAATCTCCATGATAAGTGAGAAAATGGTGAGGGAAAGCGTACTTTCGCCCTTCGCGGGGATGTGGGTCTCAACATTTATTATGGCACCGGCAAGCATCTGGCTCACTTATAAAGCAGCAAACGACTCGGTAATTATGAACGTGGAGACCTATTTTAACTGGGTCAAGAAACTGAAGCTGCTAATCCAAAAATCTTCCAAGGCAAAATGAAGATTCTGATTCTTTCCAATAAACTTCCCTATCCTCCTAAAGACGGGGGATCCATTGCTACCCTCAACATGCTTACAGGACTTCGGGATGCTGGCAACCAGCTTACCTGCCTCTCTCTCAACACCAGCAAACACCCTTACCCCATTGAGGATATCCCTTCCGAGATTGGAGAGACCATACGATTTATGGGGGTCGCTTGCGATACCTCCATCAAGCCCTTAAGAATTCTACTGAATCTCCTGTTTACAATACAGCCCTACATTGCAGAACGTTTTAAAACCCAAGCGTACAAAAAAGCGCTCTCTGAATTACTTCGCCAGGAATCTTTCGATGTGATTCAGCTTGAAGGGCCCTATGTGGGTCATTATGCAGACCTGATCCGTAAAACCAGTAAATCTACTCTTTCTCTTCGTACACATAACGTGGAGCACCTGATCTGGAAAAAAAAGGCCCTTAGTGAGACCTCTTTCCTAAAGCGGTGGTATCTGAAAAATATGGCATCCCGCCTAGAGAGATTTGAGATGAAGGTGGTTCATCAAACAGATTGCCTGGTATCTATCAGTCCCACCGATGAAACTTATTTTAAAAATAGAGGGTACACCAGACCTATACTAACCATACCAACAGGTTTATCCATCGATGCCTATCCCCTTACACCAATTCCGGACGAAACCACCCTATTCTTTATCGGGGCTCTTGACTGGCTGCCCAACCAGGAAGGGCTGGAGTGGTTTATAGATAAGGTATTTGAACAGATTACGGATAAGGTACCCGGACTTAGTTTTCATGTGGCTGGCAGGAATGCCCCAAAGCAATTTGAATCAAAGCTCCGTCATCCAAAGATCGTCTATCACGGAGAGGTAGAAGACGCTTGTAGATTTATGCAGAAGTACCAGGTGATGGTGGTTCCGCTGCTTACAGGAAGTGGGATCAGAATTAAGATTCTTGAGGGGATGGCTCTGGGCAGACCTGTGGTAACCACCCAGACTGGTATTGAAGGAATCCCTGTCGAAAACATTGAAAGCGTGAAGGTCTCAGACGATCCCTATATATTTGCTAATCATGTAGTTGATCTACTAAACCGTAAGGAAGACACCTCGCAGATGCTAAGCCACTCCAGAGAACTAATTATAGAGAATTTTGATACCTTTAGGCTCTCAACCCGGTTAAGTCAGTTTTTCAAAACACAGGTATGATTTTTCTTCAGGTAATATTCTGGATCAGCCTCTTTCTGATCTTTTATTCCTACCTCATATTCCCGATTCTCCTTCAATGGATGGCCCGGAATAAGGAGTTCGATAAGGAGGTTCTTTTGCCTGAGGAATTCCCTTTTATTTCGGTGCTTATCGCTGCATTCAATGAAGAGTATGTGATTGAATCTAAGATAGAATCACTGCTCAAAAGCGATTATCCACCAGAACGGATGGAAATACTGGTGGGTTCTGATGCTTCCACCGACACAACCAATCAGATATTGAAACAACTGAATGAAGCTCATCCAATGATTCAGGTACGCCTATTTAAGGAGCGGACAGGTAAACCGGGTGTGGTCAATCAACTGGCCGAATCAGCCCGTGGGGAGATTCTGGTCATCACCGATGCCAATGTGATAGTGGATACAAATACCCTGTCAGAGATTGTGAGGCGCTTTAAGCCCGAAAGGGTTGGACTTGTAGACACCAGGATGATCAACACCATGTTGAAAAAGGACGGGATCTCGCACCAGGAGAAGTTTTACATCAGCCGTGAGGTAAAAATCAAGCAGCATGAAAGCCTGCTCTGGGGATCCATGATGGGGCCCTTTGGAGGTTGTTACGCGGTCCGGAAATCGCTTTATACACCGGTACCCGATTACTTCCTGGTAGATGATTTCTACATCAACATGTCGGTATTAAAACAGGGATACCACTGCATCAGTAATATTGATGCCCGGGTTTACGAAGATGGTTCCAATAACCTAGGTGAGGAGTTCAGGCGTAAAAAGAGGATCTCTGCAGGCAATTACCAGAATCTGTCAGAGTTTGGGTCGCTTCTTTTTTCACGCAGCCCCGGAGTTGCTTTTTCATTCTTATCCCATAAAGTGATTCGCTGGATTGTGCCCTTCCTGGTCCTGATCACACTGTCCATCTCAATCTACTTAAGCCCTCAATCACCCATCTACCTTTTGCTCACACTCCTGCAGCTGGCTGTAATTGCAATCCCTCTTATTGACTATTTATTGCGGAAAATTAAAATCCATAGTTTACCTTTGCGGTTCATTTCACATTTTGTATTGATGAACCTGGCGCTTTTGGCAGGTTTCTTTAAATATATAGGAGGAATAAAGAATAATGTGTGGCAACCTACAAAAAGAAACCAGGATTAAATTAGATAGCATTGAAGAAGCCCTGGATGATATCAGGAATGGTAAGATCATCATCGTGGTGGATGATGAGGACAGGGAGAATGAGGGCGATTTTATCTGTGGAGCCGAGCTGATCACCCCCGAAACTGTAAATTTCATGGCCACCCATGGGAAAGGTTTAATCTGCGCATCCCTCACTGAAGAGAGGTGCACCGAACTGGACCTGCCCATGATGGTCACTTCAAATACAAGTAGCCATACCACCGCCTTTACCGTATCGGTCGACCTGCTGGGTCATGGCACCACCACCGGAATATCTGCTTCTGACCGCGCCAAAACATTAAGGGCACTGGTTGATCCTTCCACCCGCCCCGACGACATGGGGAGGCCGGGTCACATTTTCCCTCTCAAATCAAAAAAACAGGGGGTCCTGAGACGCGCCGGACATACCGAGGCTGCTCTGGATCTTACACAACTGGCCGGATTAAAGCCAGGTGGTGTATTGGTTGAGATCATGAATAGTGACGGAACCATGGCTCGCGTTCCTGAGCTGGCTAAGATCGCTGCCGAATTTAACCTGAGAATCATTTCCATAAAGGACCTGATTGCATACAGGCTGAATACGGATTCCATTCTGGTGAAAGGGACTGAAGTGAAGCTGCCCACAGAATTTGGGGAGTTTAACCTGATTCCTTTCATTCAGAAGTCCAATGGACTGGAACATGTGGCCATTACTAAGGGATCCTGGGAAGAGAATGACCAGGTCCTGGTAAGGGTACACTCCTCCTGTGTTACCGGGGATATTTTTAGAAGCTACAGGTGTGATTGCGGGAATCAGCTTCATGAAGCCATGAAAATGGTTCAAAAAGAGGGCAAGGGAATCATCATCTACCTGAACCAGGAAGGCCGCGGAATTGGCCTGTACAATAAAATGAAAGCTTACAAACTCCAGGAGCAGGGACTTGATACGGTTGAGGCCAATGTGGAATTGGGTTTTAAAGAGGATGAACGCGATTATGGAGTGGGAGCAGGAATGCTACATTCACTGGGCGTCAGGAATCTCCGACTGATTACCAACAATCCTGTGAAGAAGGCAGGACTGGAGGGCTATGGAATGAAAATCGTTGAGACCATTCACTTGGAAGTTCCAACGAATAAACACAACCAGTTTTACCTGGAAACCAAGAGGGATAAGATGGGGCACTTTCTGAATATTGCCAAATACGAGAATCCCAATAAGAATGAATAAGAGCTCTCTACGCATTTTATATATGGGAACGCCCGATTTTGCGGTTGCTCCCCTTGAGAAGCTTCTTCAATACGGAATAAATGTGGTGGGTGTAATCACTGCACCCGACAGGCCCGCTGGTCGGGGAAAGAAGATCCGGTTTTCTGCGATCAAAGAGTTCATTCTTCATAACCATCCGCATATTCCCCTTTTGCAACCCATCAACCTGAAGGATCCGGCATTTGTCGCAAAGGTTCAAGCCCTGAAACCAGAATTACAGATTGTGGTGGCATTTCGAATGCTGCCTGAAGTGATCTGGCAAATTCCTGAAATTGGAACTTTCAACCTACATGCCTCACTTCTGCCGCAGTACAGGGGTGCTGCTCCCATCAATCATGCCCTTATTAACGGCGAGTCCGAAACCGGGGTTACCACCTTTATGATCGACCATAAAATCGATACCGGGCGCATCCTTAAACAAAAGAGGCTAAAAATTGGGACCCGGGAGAACGCTGGAGAACTG
>PVMS01078042.1_pt1 | contig 19042 bp, 25 predicted proteins | sample 1853461 | NCBI WGS metagenome assembly PVMS01 (sample SAMN08582032, study PRJNA380276) | Marine sediment metagenome, whole genome shotgun sequencing project. | isolation source: ocean sediment barecode stripped | collected 2017 | reverse complement strand
CTTATAGGCATGCTTGGGGTTTAATTAAAGAAGCATGCCTATAAGAGAATTTCATTGCTTTAGTTGCATCAACCAAATTGACTTTTTCCAAGATTGGTTTTAAAAGATCTATCGTACCCTGGCCAAGCAAAGGAGATTCTCCTTTGTTTGGCCAGGGTACGATAGAACTTTTAAAACAAATCTTGGAAAAAGGCAATTTGGTTGATGCAACTAAAGCAATGAAAATCTCTTATAGGCATGCTTGGGGTTTAATTAAAGAAGCAGAAAAACGAATAGGAGAACCTCTCGTCGTAACTCATAAAGGTGGTGAGTCTGGAGGAGGCGGAACAACACTCACTAATAAAAGTCTAATTCTAATAAGGCAATATTCAAGAATAAATGAAGTTTTAAAGGAAATTATAGAAGATCAAAATATTTGGGAAGGATTATTTATGAAAATAAGTGCAAGAAATAGAATAAAAGGTGAGGTTATTTCAGTAAAGAAAGGACCTGTGGCAGCTTCAATAAAAATTAAAGTTCAAGTTCCCTGTATTGTTACTGCTCTAATTACTAGAGAGGCTGTTGAAGATCTTGATATAAAGGAAGGTGATCAAGTAGCAGCTGTTGTCAAGTCAACTGAAGTTATGATCTCTAAAGAAACTTAGAACTTTTTAGTTCTCTACTCAGACAATTTCTAACGAAAAGATTACACTATATAGTTATGGTCAATTTTTTCAAAATCTTTTATAACTTCTATAGGCGATTTTAGTAAAGAAATATTTGTTATCGGAATGTTCTTCAATAGTATCCATGGGCTTTTTTTAGCTAATTCTGTTGTAACATGTTTTTCTCCGAAGCATTCTTGCGAGACTTTGCATACTAGCTGACGAACTTCTTCTTCTGGAAGATGTCCAATTGCGTGTAAATACTCATGAGTTAACAGACTATATGTAAACGCGTTTATTTGTTGTTTTGATTTTATAGTCGCTTTAATTATTTCTAAAAGACGTCTGTTTAATACAATATTGTTTGTGCCTACAGGATGATATGCTCCAAGATTAAGTGCTAAATCATCTAAAAATAATATCATTCCGCCCCTAGTTTCTCCCAAGGAGTCTTTAACAGTTGTTTTGACTATTTTCCAGACTTCTTTATAGCTTCTAGCTTCATCAAGTTTTGAACAATATTCTTTGTTTTTGGCTTCTTTTTTACTCATAGTGTATCTCTCACGATTGTTGAGGCGGTTAAAGAAGGTATTTTCTTAACGTTATCATCTTATGCTTTATATAACGGTGAATTATTTGCCTAAATATGTTTCTGCATAAAAACTATAATCTGCTTATTAATTAATCAAATTTCTAAAGTTCCATTAACTTTTTTATGAACCAAAATAATTTATTACCGTGGGTTGATTTTCAGTGAGTTTTGGCTTTAAGAAAAAAATATTGCGAGTTAATTTAGAAAATCAAAAAATCAACAAAGAAGAAAATACTGAAGGTTTCTATAGAAAGTATTTTGGTGGTAGGGGTTTAATTAGTTATTTTCTTCTCCGAGAACTTGAACCAAATATCGATCCTCTTTCTTCAAAAAATAAACTAATATTTGCATGTGGTCCAGTTACTGGTGCCTCTGTTAGTGGCGCTGGTCGTCATAGTGTAGGTGCAAAATCTCCTTTAACCGGGGGATATGGGGAATCAGAAGCAGGTGGTTTTTGGGGAACTGAGTTAAAGAAGGCTGGTTATGATGCGATAATTATTGAAGGTAGAAGTGAAAAACCTGTTTATCTTTGGATATGTGATGATACTGTCGAAATAAGAAATGCGTCATCACTTTGGGGAAAGCAAATCTTACAAACCCAAGAAATTATTCAAGATGAAACAAAGTCTCAATCAATCAGAATAGCATCGATTGGTCCTGGAGGCGAGAAACTCGTTCGTTTTGCTTCAATAATCCATGATCTTAGACATGTTGCAGGTCGGGGTGGAATGGGGGCTGTAATGGGTTCAAAAAACCTTAAAGCTGTAGTTGTTAAGGGAACTGGGAAAGTAAAGATAGCAAAACCTAAAAAGTTACAAACTCTTGCGATGTGGATGGTCAAGAATGTTGATCGCTTAGTTCATACTTTGCATACTTATGGCACTGGGGCAGCGATGGATGTATATGAAACTACAGGAAACTTGCCTGTTAATAATTTCAGGGAGGGTGTTTTTCCTAGTGTGGATTCAATCTCAGCTCAGACTATTAAAAAAACTGTTAGTGTAGGCATGGAAACTTGTTTTGCTTGTGCAGTTCGATGCAAAAAAATTGTAAAAGTTAGTGATGGTCGTTGGAAGGTAGATCCAGTTTACGGAGGTCCTGAATATGAAACTCTGGCTGCGTTTGGATCAAATTGTGGTATTGATGATCTGAAAGTGATATGTAAAGCAAATGAACTTTGTCAACGTTATTCTTTGGATACAATAAGTACAGGTGTAACCATAAGTTTTGCTATGGAGTGTTTTGAAAACGGTCTGTTAACTTTAGCTCAAACTGATGGCATAAATCTCAACTTTGGAAACAAGAAAGCCATGTTAAAAGTAATTGAATTGATTGGGCAAAGAAAAGGAATTGGTGATATTTTAGCTGAGGGTTCAAAAAGAGCTTCCAAAATACTAGGTTCCAAGACCGAAAGATTTTCTGTTCAAGTTAAAGGTCAAGAGGTTCCGATGCATGACCCTCGATTGCGAAGAGGCCAAGGTTTAGGATATGCAGTTTCTCCGACAGGTGCTGATCACATGCATAATATTTATGACACAATGTATTCGCATAATATACCTCGAGATATCGAAGGTTTGGGTATTCTTGAACCAGTTCCTATAGATGATTTGGGTCCAAAAAAGATTCGCCTATTTCACTATGTTTCTACTTGGAACAGTTTGGATAACAGTCTTTGTTTATGTACGTTTACTCCCTGGAGCGTAAGGCAAAAAGTGGCTATTGTTAATTATGTAACCGGTTGGAAAACAACTGCCTTTGAACTTATGAAAGTGTCTGAAAGAGCCACAAATCTTGCTAGACTCTTCAATATTCGGGAAGGATTTGATCGTAAAGATGATGTCTTACCGACTAGACTTCTTGAACCAAAAGTAAACGGAGCTTTATCCACATCATCAATTAAAGCAAAAGATTTAGAAAAAGCTAAAGATATTTATTATAAAATGATAGGTTGGAACAAAAAAGGAATCCCTACATCTGAAAAACTTATGGAATTGGACATAGCTTAGCTTTTCAAGCTAAACCTTTCGAAACTTTTTACGCTCTTATTTTTCTCAAAATGGGAGTCTATCTATTTCGTAAATGATAAAATAAGAAAAAACGAGATAAAATAATATCATACTTATTTGTAGCTGATTTTTAGTCTCTTATTAATAAATTTTACCCCTGAACTGTATTTGTGTAGAACAATTGGTTTTTAAGAGAAAAATAATTTGATTTCTTCATTAAGTATTTTCAGGCGCTTGTTGAACAGTTTTTCTTAATTAAAAATTTTGTTAATCACTATTTTTAGTTTTTAATGAATTATGGTTATTGTTTGCTTTTTTGTTTTTTAAGATTGTAGAATCTGTTAGACTTTGAACTGGATAATTCTCTATTCCTTGATCTTCTCTTATTTTATTTTTATATTTTGCTTCTAAAGATTTAGCGCTTGTTTCTTTAGCACTTAATTCTACACTTCTTTCCAAGATTTTAATTGTTCTTCGCAACCTGCGTTGACTTTTCGTTACCATTTTCCTTCTTCCAGTAAGCAATTAGTTATTATCTTTTTTATACTGAGTGCATAATTATTTAAGCCTAATCTTTGTCCCATAATAAAGTGATTATTTTATGCCACATACCCCCCAGATTTTTAATCCTGAGAAAATACATATTTTAGAAAGTGAAAAAAGACGATTATATCTTGACCCTGAAAAAATTTTGTCTTTTTTAGATCTTCAACCAAATAATATAGTTGCTGATCTTGGTTGTGGTAGTGGCGTATTTACTATTCCCATTTCAAAGAAAGTCAAAAAAATTTATGGAATAGATATAGAGCCTAAAATGATCCAGGTGCTCAATCAAAAAATCCTTCAAAAAAATATAAAAAATATCAGCACTTTGTTGTCAAACGGGATAAAAATTCCCTTAGAAACTAGTTCATTGAATTTGTTGATTACAGTAAATACTCTGCATGAATTTAATGATCGAAACAAAGTTTTTAAAGAAATTTTCAGAGTTCTTAAACCAACTGGGAAATTAGCAGTAGTTGATTTTAAGAAAAAAAGGGAAGACTTTGGACCTCCTAGCAAAATCAGAATATCGAGTAGACAGGCTAAAAAAATATTTGAGCAAAACTGTTTCAGGATATTAATAACAAAGTATCTAAAATACGACTATTTTCTACTATTTGAGAAGAGTAATTAGTATCTTTTATTCTTTCTAGCTTTTTTGATTATCTTAATGGGATTAAAATTTTTCTATTTTCGATATTTGTAAACATTGCAAAGAGCAATTTGTTTTTTATTTATTTAAGAAACTTTTACTTCTGAAAATATGTTTGCTTATTACAATTAATGATTAAGTTTGGCATAAGATAAAAAAAGGAAGATCTCATATTATTCTCCTATGTCAAAAGTATTAGTATTTGCTATATCCTTCTTCTTGATACTTATCTTAACTATTATCTTTCCAATGTTGCCACCAGGTGAAGCAATATACAATTTGTTTGGAATTTCACTAATAAACTGGTCAATTATGGGCCTTTCTGGATTAAATTTGATATATGGTTTAATAAATGGTTTATTTTGGGGGCTTCTTATTCTTGTATTTTTTATTGTAATAAGTCATACTTCAAAAAATGCACTCCCCCCAATGCCAACTCCTAGTTATATTCCAGAGCCTACCCCTCACAAAATACACGATACTTTGCCAGAAAAAAAGAGGCCTCCCAAGATCATAAAAAGAAAAACCTATGTTCCATTAGACCAAGATATCGAAACAATAGAAGGCATAGGACCCGCATATGGTAGTAAATTTAGGAATATTAACATAAAAATCATTGAGGATTTGCTACGCGCTGGTTCAACCAAAAAAAGAAGAAAAGAACTATCTGTTGAACTAGGGGTTGCTCCTAAAACTATGCTTAAATGGGTTTATCGTGCAGATTTTTTTAGATTAAGAGGAATAGGTAAACAGTATTCCTCTTTGTTAGAGTCAGCAGGGGTCAATACTGTAACTCATCTGTCTAGAAGAAATCCAAAAAACCTCTATATGCTTCTAAAAAAAACAAATGAAGAAAAACGTATGGTAAAAAGAATACCGCCCATTTCTCTAATTCAAGATTGGGTTGAGTGTGCAAAAAATCTAAAGACTATAATCTTATCCTAACTTAAAAAATGAATGTCATTATCTATGAGTTATTAATAGCTTCAGGATAAACTGGCATTTGATTTTTTTAAGCTTAAAAATTATATTATTTTTTTTTGTCATCTTTCTCATAATAGATCATATTAGGTCAATCGTAATTTCAAAGCAGTAGGTGGATCTACCATGATCTAATAATTATTTTTTAAAACTAAATTAGCTAATGTTTTCTCTTTTAGTATCTGAGCTGTTTCTTTGTTTGTCAATTTTTCGACAATTTTAATTGCAAATGGAAGGGCTGTTGCTGGACCTTGACTGGTTATTATTTTTCCATCCTCTACTATCCACTTGTCTTGAGGAATTCCTCCTCCTTTTTCTAGTTCACTCTCCATTCCTGGATAGATTGTGCATTTTTTACCTTTAAGGATTCCAGTCTCTGATAGAACTGCGGGAGCAGCACATATAGCTGCAATTAATTTGTTTTTAATGAAAGCTTCCTTAATAATTGCCATGACTTTTTTGTTCTTTTTCAGATTTTTGTAACCTGGTGATCCCCCTGGAAGAATAACTGCATCAAAATTTTCCAAATCAACTTCATCAATATTTATGTCTGGAATAAATTTTATTGCGTGGGCACCTTCAACTTCATTAGAGATTAAACCTACAACTGAAACTTTTATGTTACTTCTTCGAAGAACATCAATTATTGTCGAGGCTTCAATCTCCTCAAATCCTGATGCGAGAAAAATGATTGCACTGGTCATTTCATATCACAAATATTCAATAAAAGGTGATTCTAATAATCTTTCTTAGAATTGGATTCTTTCTTATTTTTGCCCTAATACCAATCTAAAAAAAATTCAAATATAACATAATCTATTCCAAAGTTAATGGCTCTAATTTCAATTTTAAATCTTACTATAATTATTTTAATTAATGAATAAGAATTGTTATATTTTTACATATTTAACTATTATTTTTTTGTTAATTATTTACAATCTTTGAGTGTATACACGCTTTTTTATAACAGATGATGGTAATCTTTTTTTTATAGCGATCTACTTTTGTTGTTATAAATAATAAAAACATAAAGGTTATCCGTTTATTTTATAAGATTCAAATTAAAATGTAAGAGAAGGTTTAATGTCTTGAATTTACGGAAAATCCGGCCCTATATTAAAATGCTGCGTTTTGATAGTTGGCAAGGCTGGATGTTCATTTTCTTATTTGGGAGTATTTTGTTTGATATTCCCCAATTAGATAAACTTGCATTAGTTTTTTTTTCTTTTTGTCTAGCTACAAGCGGAATTTTTATTTTAAATCAGTATATTGATTACGAGGATGACAAAAAAAATTATCTAAAAAAAGATTTGCCAATTGCATCTGGACGTATTCGTCCAATAATTGGGCTAGGAGTATCTTGTGGTTTTATTTTGATAAGTTTAGTAGGTGCTTTCTTTTCAAGTCTGAGTTTGTTTATTCTCTTTTCAGTCTACATTTTTTTGTGGATAAATTATTCTACTCCTCCAATCTGTTTTAAACAAAGACCTCTTTTGGATATTATTATATGTGGATTTGGATCAGGGGTTTTGCCATTTCTTATGGGTTTGCAGATTTCTTCTCAATTATCTTTGGATTTCACATCAGTTTGGATGATTCGTCGCTACCAAGACGCATTTTTTGTTGCAGTTCCACTTTTTCTAGTCCAAAGTGCTGGTCAATTATTTCAAGTTGCAGGGGATTATGAAGCTGATATGGTAGCTCAAATAGATACTTTTGCTGTTAAATATGGGAAAAAAAACTCTTTGATGCTTACTAGTCTTTTCTTGTTTATTACAATAAATCTTCCTTTACTATACGAATTTCTTCACTTATCCTTAATTCCGTATCTTTCATGGTATCTAATTGTTTATCTTACCTCTATTCCATTTTTATTGTATTTAGTTTATAAACTAAATTCACCATCGGAAAAAACATTTAAGAAATTGAGAATTATGTCAAAACGTGTAGGTGGGATTCTCTTATTGGTAATATTTCTTTACGTTTTTACCGTTAGATTATTGCATACTGGACAATAAAAAAAATGTCTGGATTGTTTATTCTCTATAATTAGCTTTGAGAGAGTTCTTTTTTGTTTATTTCCTTTTTTTAAATACTTTTTATGTTATTTTTATTGATGTTACTCGTTTTTTAGTTATGTACCATATGATCCACGTTAAAATGAAGATTGGTAAAATATCTGCTCCAGGAATAAGTTCAATTATTGAAATAAAACCTACCCAGCCAAACATTAAGACGCTAGCAAAAATTCCTGCTAAATCGAGAAAATCTCCGAATAATGGGAGCAATAGAATTGCTACTATATATTCACTGACATCTAATAGTATGCAAATGCTTAGAAATAATAATTCAATTTCTGAAAAAACAATGAATCTGGAATAGTTTTTTTGTTTAATTCTTTTCAAATAATTATCAACTTCTTGTCACTGCATTATGTTTTTATGAAGTTTTCTCTTATGTCACAAAGTTAGTTAGGTTGATTTTAACGTTTGTTAATTTTATAGACTTATGTTTATCCTTGAGAATGGTTTAGATCATATTTTTAAATAAGATCTATTCTTTTCATTTTATGGCTATCGTCCAAGCAGTTAACCTTACTAAGAAATATAATAAGCTCACTGCAGTTGACGCATTAAATATTGAAATTGATGAGGGTGAAGTTTTTGGTCTTTTGGGTCCTAATGGTGCAGGCAAGACAACTATCATCAAAATGTTTGCTACTTTATTAGAACCAACTTCTGGAATCTGCAAAAGTAAACGGATTTGATGTTGGTAAACATCCGGCAAAAGTCCGTGAATCAATAGGAATAGTCTTTCAAGAGCCCAGCAGTGATGAGCTTTTAACAGGTTATGAGAATATCAAATTATGTGCAATGATGTATGGAATACCTAAAACTGAAATAAAAAAGGAATAAGTGAAGCACTTGAGTTAGTTGAACTAACAAATAGAAAAGATGATTTAGTGCGCACTTATTCTGGTGGTATGCGACGTCGTCTTGAGGTAGCAAGAAGTCTTATTCATAAACCAAAAATACTTTTTTTGGACGAACCAACTTTAGGGCTAGATCCTGCTGGTAGAGAGAAAATGTGGGCTTACATTAGCCGATTAGTAGATGAATTAAAAATGACTGTTCTATTAACTACTCACTATATGGAAGAAGCTGATACTCTTGCAGATCGAATAGGAATAATAGATCAAGGTAAGATTGTTGTGATAGATACTCCCAAGGCATTGAAGGCAACTTTGGGTGGTGATCTTGTAACTATTACTTCCCCAAATATACCTATAAGTGAACTTAAAAAATTGAAGTATGTAAAAAAAATCAAACAAGAAAATCAAAAAGTCATTTTAACAATTGAGAATGTTTCTAAGAATCTACAGCCTCTTCTCAAATTTATTGGTAAAATAGATTCAGTCGAAGTGAGAAATACCACCCTAAATGATGTTTTCCTAAAATTTACAGGAAAAAGAATCCGTGAAGAAAGCAAAAATACTTTTTTTGATAAAATAATACAGGAGAGTACACCTAAAGCATGACATTACGTGGTATTTCTGCTATTTGGCAACGGGAAATGCTTACTTTTTCCCGAGAAAAACCCAGAATAGTATCTGCAGCGATAAATCCAATATTTTGGTTATTAACTTTTGGTGCTGGATTAGGTTCTACTGTTTCAATTGCGGGTATAAATTACCAACAATTCATATTTGCCAGCATAATTGTTTAGACTATTTTATTCTCTTCTATTTTTTATGGAGCTTACCTTGTATGGGATAGACGAATAGATTTGTTGAAAGCTATACTTGTAACACCTCTTAGTAGGTCATCGATATTTTTTGGAAAAGTATTAAGTGGTGTTACTTTAGCCTTGATTCAATCAGCAATAATATTAGTTTTTGGACTTTTTATGAACATCAATTATACATTTTTTTCGTTGTTTTTAGTTATTCTGACTATCATAGTTACAGCGACTGGTTTAACTGCTTTAGGTTTAATAATAGGCAGCTTCATGACTTCTCCCGAAGGTTTTCAGCTCATAACAACTTTTGTAATATTTCCTTTGTTCTTTTTTTCTGGAGCTTTATTTCCTTTAAATAATCTTCCGGCTTATCTCGGAATGTTAACGAGTATCAACCCTGTTACCTATATCGTAGATATGTTAAGAGGTCTGTTGATAGGTCTGCAATATTATGGGACTATTGAAAATCTTCTAGTTATGACCGGGTTTGCTTTAGTGACATTGTTTATTGGAACACAAGCTTTTGAAAGAATGCGTTCATAGTAACCTTTCAATTTTTTTCGTTTTTCAATAAGAATATTGTAGGATCCATTGTTAAATCTATATTCTATGGTTCATCAACTTTTTGACTATAATGAGGATAACAGACGATTGTTAGAAGAGTTGTTTAAATATGGGACCTCTGGGATTCTTATAGAAAAGATATGATTAGTAGTGTAAAGGGGTTCCTAACTTTTATTTCCTTTGAAAGAGGGATTATGGTTTTTATGATAACAATGGGTGCTACCTTTCTTATTACAAGGAGTGCTATTTTACCTGAAGCAATTTTTCTTGGATTTATTGCCTTTTGTGGTTGGAGTGGTGCTGATGCACTAAATAATGTTTATGATGTTGATTTAGATGTAAAATCAGATCCTTTTAGATCCGAATATACGAGAAATCTTGGAAACTTAGGTCGTTATATCTTTTTGTTCTTTTTTATTTTATCTATAAGTTTAGGTTTGATAACTGGAATCGTGCTAGTAACTTTGTTTATTGTTTTGGGAGTTCTTGCAGGTATTATTTATTCAATGCCCCCTTTTAGACTTAGACAAACTATAATCAAGCCAGTGGTAAACTTTTCAGTTGGTGCAGTTCCTGTTTTAATGGTAGCTGCTTTCTTCAATGTTTTTTCTATTCAAATACTGGTTCTTATGTTACTTGTTGGAATTTCTACAGCAGTCAATAGTTTATGGGAGGACTTAGCGGATTTTAAGTCAGATTTTAGTGCTAAGGCTCGAACAATTTTAATTGTATTAGGGATCAAACGTGGAGTTTACCTTACAGTTTTACTGGGGTATTGTCTAATCCCACTTATGGTTCTTGTTGGGGTCTTGTTTCAGATGAATCTGCTTTATTTTGTTATTCTTGCAGCTCTCATAAGTTATTTATCGGTTCGTATTGTCAAAAACCGTAAGATTCTTTTTGGGAGCTCAAGCACTGATTTAGAGGCAATGCTTAAGCTGGGAGCGATGTTTGCGTCAGATTTTGTAATCGTAGCTTTGGTTTTTACAATAAATATGATGTTAAGTGGTTATCTGACTTATCAATAATTTATTCTTTTTTTTAAAAAAAACCATTACTAGGGATTTTAAGTGACTATCATCATCTGTTTTAAAATATTAACTATCATTTTGGCTGAATCTTTAGCTAGAAATTCTGGATCTCCAAGTTTGGGTTCAACTCCTGCGAAAAGACTTACTGCTTCTATTCCTTTGCGTTTTGATGCTCCAAAAACAAGACCAGAAAATCCATAAAACGGTCCTTTGTATTCAGTCTCCAAGTTATATTTTTCTTTCATTTCTTTAATCAAACTCAAACTAGTAGCTGCACAACAAACCTTTTTTTCTTTGGATCCAAATCCAGCTGTTATGATTATTCTTTTAACCCCAAAATTTTTCAGAATATCCACGACTTTTTCTGCTACTTCATAGGCACCTGTAAAATTTGAATGGTAACCATTTGCTAACACTAAAGAAGGCCCTTTTGAGAAAAATTTTACTTTGGGAAGATCCATTATTTGTTTCTCCACTTTGACACCTCCGACTCCTGGTAGAGCATAATGAGCTATGTATGCTGGTTGTGTGTGATATACTGCTGGAAAATGGGTTGAATATAGGTTAGTTGTTAATTCAGCTTTTGACTCGTCGATAAGTTCATCTACAACAAGCTTACCTATTGATCCCAACCCTGGAGAACCAACCACAGCTATAGGGTCTTTTAGGTCAATTTGTTTTTTGGATTCTATCCAAATCTCATTTATCATTGCAATCACAAGTGATTAAGTAACATAACTTGGTCTTTTGGTATTTTGTGCAATTTGATTTTTTATATGACGTTCAACTTCTGTCATTTTGGCAATTATTTCATCCATGTCTTTTGCTTGTTTGTCCAATGGATTCATATTTACTTTCAAATCTAGAAATTTAGTGAGCACTCCAATTACTTCTTTGGCTGCTTTCGCATCAATTAGATATTGTCCAGTAGGTGTTTGATACCCTCTTGTTTCCCCAAGTAAACAAACTGCTGGAATATTCTTTTTCTTTGCAAGCCCCATAATCAATCCATTTTCTCCAACAATAACCCCTTCTTCTAATGGTACAACTCCTAACTTCTTTAAATCTGCAAGCAATTCGGGACTAGTTGAGGTTCCATAAACTATAGGTTTTTTAATAGTTTTATCAGATGCGAATGCTGCGATAGAATAAATTTTCTTAAGACCATGGGCAATTCCCCAATCTAAAACGGCTTCAACTACTTCAAATTGTCCTTCGGGTGAAAAAGCCTGTGCATTACCTGATAGAAAAGCAAGGTCTTTGTTTTCATCCTTGAATTGAAATAGCTCGTTTTTCAGTAATTCAACAACACCATCTTTTTTTATTAATGTATAAGGAGGAAAAAATTTTGAGTAGATTTCAGCTACTGTTTCAGCTTTTAGTTGCTGTACAAGATACTCGACTGATAACTTTCCAATATATGCTATTCCAGGAAGACCGCTAATAAGTGTAAACTCTTTAGGTGTAAATTTTTTAAGAGTTTTAATTTCAACATTCATAGATTTCTGAATTAGACTTGTTACTATTAAATAAACCGATCTTTATTGCCGTTATAGATCATTATTAAAAGAAACTCGTGTTCTCTTTAGATTTGATTATTTGATCTTTTTTTCCGGAATTCTTTTTCTAATGAATTACGTTTTTGTTTTTGAACAAATTAAAGAATTTGCTTTGTTAGATAGCTTAATTGTAGTTTATGTTTTATAAAGCTAAAATTTAATAGTCAGCAATCAATTTGGTTCGGTTTTAAAGAGGATTTTGTTTTGTTTGCTGTTGGACATATGGCACTTGCGTATTTGTTAGGGAAATCCTCTGGCAAACTTCTTAAAATGACTATTAATATTCCACTAGTTTTTGTTTTATCAATTATTCCTGATATTGATCTTATTTTTGAAGTACTCTTTAGTGTACAATTGCATCGAGGGCCATCTCATTCTTTGGTATTTGCAATTTTGCTTTTCATACCTTTTTTTATTTTTTTCAAGAAAAAAGCAATTCCTTATTTTCTTTCATTGGTTTCACATTCTATATTGGCTGATTTTTTTATTGGGGGTCAAATTCAACTTTTGTGGCCAATATCAACTAAAGAACTTGGCGCTTCCCAGTTTATTTTTTCTTTAGTTAAAATAAATGATCCGTTAAATATTGCATTTGAATTGATATTATTTGTTGCAGCTATATTAGTAATGTTGAAAACCCGGGATATTCTCAAGTTTTTCAGATATAACTTGTCAAATCTATTATTAATTATACCAATTTTTACAGTTTTATTGCCTACTTTTACCAGTTACCCTTTAGAAGTTCCGATCCTATTGGTGTTTCCACATTTGTTCTTTTTAATACTCTTTGTTATTTCAAGTTTAATCGTATTCAAAAAATTTCTCGTATGATATGTTTCTAAAATTTTTAAGAACCCTTGTTACTTTATACTCTTTTTTTCCGATAATACACTAAAATTATTCCAGCAAATAGTAACATAACAGAGATAATTGATAAAAGTACTGTATTTTTCCATGAGAAACTCTCTGAAGGATTTGAAACTGTATTCTTGATAACTAGTTCGTCAATTATTGTATTTGCATCATGTCATACATACAAGTAAGTGTTTCTTTTTATTTTACCCACTGGGTTTTGGGGTCCTTCTGTAACCATAATATTTTTTTCTTCTCCATCAACATAAAGGTGCATTCCCGATGATACACTCCGTTCAAAAACAACGTGTGTCCATTTATTTTCAGAAATTACTGGTTCTGAAGTTACAATTTTTTATTATTACTTCATTTAAACTGTTAACAACAAATTTTCCTTTTTCTTTTCCTTCCCTATCGAGATAAAGAGATTTTATGCCGAGTTTAATTGGGGTTTCAAAATCAAATTTGTAATCATCTCCTATATGAATCATTTCTGAAGGTAAGATTTTGCAAATTTTGCAAATATTAAGATAAATTTTAGGATCTTTTTTAGTTGAATTAAAATCTGATGTAGCGGAAAAAATTTTTTCAAAAAAACTTCCGATTTTTGTTTGACTTATTTCTAAATTAACAAACTCTCTTCTAGCATTGCTTATTATTATTAATCTTTTTTTTAATTTTAACAACTTATCAAGTATTGGCTTAACATCATTGAAAAGATGTATTTTGTCTTTATGTGAATAAATAAGATTTGTAGGTTCTATATCTAAATTAAATTTTTCACACCAGAAGGTCATGTTATACCACTCTAATTTTTCGTTACCAACTTTGGTGTACTTTTGAAAAACTTTTCTTTTTGCTGCATTAATAGAAATTTTGTTTTTTATTGCGTATAGTTTAGGAATTTCTTCTAACCAAATGGAATTCGCAAAAGAACTATCTGTAAGAGTTCCATCTAAATCAAATGAAACTACTTTTGTTTCCTTCATTTTTTCGGCTCATTTATTTTTATTGCTTTTACTAGTTTTTTTAGAATTATTGATTTTGAAATTTAGATTGTACTATAATCAATACGTAAATATGTTATGGGTGTTTTTTTTTAAAATAACGGAAATATAAATAATAGATTTTGCTAAAAATAACTTGTAGCTTTTATTTATGTTCTTTGGAGGTGATTATTTGACAAATGTTGGAGAAATATATCTATGTCAAATTTGTGGTAATAAAGTCGAAGTTCTAGAGAATGGTCCTGGTGTGCTTGTTTGTTGCGGTGAGGATATGAGCATTGTTGAATAGTTTTCTGGTTGACTTAACAAATTTGATTTTATCTTAAAAAAAATCTCTTTTATTTCGTTTTTTTAATCTTTTTCTTTTTACTGATTTTTTTTGTTTTAGTGTTCTGCTGTTTTATGGTTGTTCTAATCATCGGAATAATGAGTACTACTATTGCTATTATCATCGTTGTTAGAGTTGCAAGAGTTAGGGTTCTGTATTCTGCACTCCAATTAAAATTTGAAAATAGACCAAATTGATATAGATCATTTCGGACGATTCGATCTAATTGCATTAGAAATATGATTGATATCATTTCATATACTATTCCCGTTAATGGTAGCAAGATTCCTGCCCATTTTGAAAAATTTGTGGGATGTTTATTATGATCGTAATGAGGTATTATTGAAAGAATTGATATAATGATGCTACTAGACAGAAATGTTAGGAGCAAATCTTTGAAAAACCAGTAATCTTTTGCCCACTCGTTATTAAAAATTAATCCATAATTATACAGGTCTATATGAACAAAACTATCAATTCGTAAAACTAATAGAAAGCCAATAATGTTCAATACAATTGAGAGTAGTAATAAAAATAGGATATTTTTGAACTCGAAAATATTCTTGATATTCATAAGTTTGGTCAATCCAAATATTTACTATGTGTTCTTTTTAATCTGACTTTGTTTTGGTTTATATATTATTTCTTTGATTGTTGGTTATAATATAAACGGAAGAATTGCTATTAATGCAATAACTAAAATCAAAGTTACTGTTGTTGCTGTTGTTATTTGAGAAATTATTTTTTTACTCCATTTGTGTCCCATTGTACTTTTTAGTGAAATATTGAAGATTCTTCCTCCATCAAGAGGATATATTGGTAATGCGTTGAATATTGCAAGGTTAACATTAACAAACCATAACCAGAATAATATATTTGCTATTAAGCTCCATTGATCGCCTAATCCATGTGTGTAAAATGGACTTAAAGTGTCACTAAAGGGTATTATGCCTGAAGCCAATGATGGAGGTACTAAATACATTGTAAGTTTTTCAGGAGTTACTGTTTGATAGAATGTTAATCTTTCTTCAGTTAGTAGATCACCTAAATTAACACCCATTATTGCTCTATCCTCAAATTCAATTAATTCAACTGATGTGGAAAATTGTTCTTTCCACATTTCTCCTCTGACAACAGTTACATCGATGGTATCTCCCGGCATCTTATCTTCTAATATTGCCTGTAACTCTTCGTAGTTACTGATTGGGATATTATTAATCGAGACAAAAATATCATCAGGCAAAATCCCTGCTATTTCTGCAGGCATACCTTCTTGAACATTACTTATGTATACTCCATCAATTACTGGCGTTAATCCGTTTACAATAACAAGAAGTCCAATAAGACACACCACAGCCACAACAATGTTTCCACCTACTCCTGCAGCCATAACTCTAATAGAGCTTCTTGGGTTTGCTTTTTCAATTTGTTTTTCATCTACATCAACAAAAGCTCCAATGGGAATAATGAAGAAGAATAGTAAACCACTGGACTTAACTCTAAATCCAAGACTTCTTGCTACAACTCCATGTGCTCCTTCATGAATAACAATTGCGCATACAATTGCAAGCCAACCAGAGAAAATCGGGAGAAATGGGTTAATTCCAGGTAATAATAAGTATGCAGCAGGTCCTAGTTCACGAGTGATTTCACCTACTCCTGGTGTGGATAATACAGCAAATAGACTGTTAAAAAGCATGTAAAGTCCAATTCCTGCAATGATTGGTACAAAGGATACTGCAATCCAAGATGCAATTTTTGAAAATCTAAAAGTTCCAAGTTTGTTAAAAATTCCAGTGAATATTTGAGTTCTGATGGTAAGCATAGGGAAGCTGAATTCTACTCTTTTGTTTTCTATTTTTTCATCTTTGAGTTCTGTATCCAACCGAATTCCACCAAATCTTATTTTTCGAGTTTAGCTATTGATAATCATGAATTTTTTAGGGAAAGAAACATGTTTTAATCAGGAATATTTCTTTAAAATTATTGTAGCAATAAACATTCCTATTAATAAAACCAAAACAATTACAACTTCTACTATTGGGATAGGTGAATCAGTAATAAGACAGCTAATCATGTCACCGATGTAGATTGAAATTATTAATCCAACTGTAAGTAATGTGATTATTGTAATTACTTGTTTTCTTTTCATGTTCCACACTAATTTTCAAATATTGCTACTTATATTCGTCTAAGGCGTCCACATAATTTTTTTTGTTTCTCGTGGTTCCCTGTTTGTGCATAGTTCTGGTTTTATGGGTTGTTCTGTTGGGTTATCTTTGGTTTGCATGGTAATTTTTCTATTTTTGTTGGTCTTAAAATGTAGGTGTTTTCAAAAAGGTCTCCGAGGTATGTTCCATCTTTTTTCCAAACCTCTATTCCATCATTCCAGGTTACATAATTCGATTCTTCGTCAAATAAACGATTTTGCCATATGAATCCAAAATATTTTCCACTCCAACGGAAAATGGGTTGAATCATTTATATCAAATCCAAAAATTTCCTAATAACAAAATATGTTTTAAACTATTTAAACTTCAATATAAAGATCGTTTGCTTGGTTATTTTATTTTGTATTATTATTGAAAAGTTTTTTAGAAGGGGTGTATTAATTCTTTTTTACTCTGATAGGTTGTGGAATTAGAATGAGTGAAGTTGGTAAAAGAATCCGATTGGATCGTATTATGGACAGAAATACTCGAAGAACAGTAATTGTCCCTTTGGATCATGGTGTTTCGATTGGTCCTGTTTTAGGACTTTTAGATATGAAAAAAATCGTTGATAATGTTGCTGAAGGTGGTGCTAATGCGGTATTGGAACATAAGGGAATTATTGCTACAGGTTATAGAGGTTTTGGAAAAGATATTGGTTTGATTCTTCACTTATCAGCTGGTACTAATTTGGGACCAGATCCAAATAATAAGGTTCAAGTAGCCTATGTTGAGGAAGCAATAAGATTGGGCGCTGATGCGGTTTCTTTACATGTTAATTTAGGCTCTGACAATGAAGCGGAACAACTCTCAACATTTGGTTCTACTGCAAAGATTTGTCAAGAATGGGGTATCCCTCTACTTGCAATGATTTATCCTCGTGGACCTAAAATAAAAAATCCTTTTGATGTGGATTTGATCAAATATTGTGCAAGAGTTGGAGCAGAGTTGGGTGCAGATATAATTAAAACGAGTTATACTGGAGATCCAGACTCTTTTAGAGAAGTTGTTAAAAGTTGTACTATTCCTGTTGTTATGGCTGGTGGACCAAAGACAGATTCTGATGAAGCTTTTTGTGAAATGGTTTATGGTTCAATTTTAGCAGGTGGTGCAGGGGTTGCTGCTGGAAGAAACGTGTTTCAACATCAAGACCCGGCAAAGATGGTTAGGGTTCTTTGCGGGATAATTCACGAAAACCTAGATCCTAAAACATCTCTATCTAAATATATGACTTAAATTTTCAATTTTTTCCTTTTTTAGACACTTTTTTATTATTTGGTTATGTACTGTTTAGGATTTTTGCAGTTTAATCTCGTCCTTTGAAAAGTAGCCAATTTTTTTGTTTGTCTTTTTTTAATCTTACTAAAACATATTTTCCGTTCATCTTTTTGCCCTTTGGAAAGAATTCTATTAAATCATTTCGCCATTCTTTAACTTTATAGATTCCTTTATCCCAAATTTTTACTGTACCTGCTCCATATTGTCCTTCAGGAATATTACCTTCAAATTTGGAGTATTCAAATGGGTGATCCTCAACTTCTACTGCTAATCTTTTTTTGTTAGGTTCAATTGGGATACCTTTTGGAACAGCCCAACTCTTCAAGACTCCTTCTTTTTCTAATCTAAGATCATAGTGTAATCTTCTGGATTGATGTTCTTGGACAACAAAAATAGTGTCTTTCCCATTTTTTTTACTACCTGTCGGCTCTTTTGTTTTATTGAAATCTCGTTTTGAAAAATACGGATCTAGATTGGGTTGCTTTATTTGTATTTTTTCAAGTTGAAAAATGATTTTATTTAGATTGGTGAATCTTACTTTTGTGAGTTGATCGACCATTTGAATCTGCTTTCCTTCCTAACATGTTTAGGTGATTAAAGTACTCTTTATTGTTTGTAGACTGTTTAAATTTTGGTTAGATTATGTTTCTTAGTTTTTTGCAGAAAGAACTATTCTTTCTTTAAAGAAAGCAATAATAGGAGATCTTCATTTTAAGTTTTGTAAATCTGTGATTTTATTGTTGTTAGGAGGCGTTGATTATTGAGTAAAGCTGCTGATATGGCTAAGGTTTCAGCTAGGGGCGGTTTTCATCTCCTATGGGGGTTAGTAATATCCACAGTGATTTCTGCTGTTGGAACAATAATTATTGCTAATTTGCTTAGTCCTGATGAAATGGGTTTATATTATATTGCTTTAGCCGCTCCACTTTTAATTCAATATTTTAGAGATTGGGGAGTAGGTGCTGCAATGATAAAATATTGAATTAAAAGTGGAGCGGCTAAAGCAATATAATATAAACCCATTTCATCAGGACTAAGCAAATTAGCAATAATTATT
>PVMS01116051.1_pt1 | contig 19052 bp, 17 predicted proteins | sample 1853461 | NCBI WGS metagenome assembly PVMS01 (sample SAMN08582032, study PRJNA380276) | Marine sediment metagenome, whole genome shotgun sequencing project. | isolation source: ocean sediment barecode stripped | collected 2017 | reverse complement strand
TTAGGATTGAGGGTCTACCTTCACGAAGTGAAGGCTCACTCTCATAAAATGAGGTTTTACTAGGATTGAGGGTCTACCTTCACGAAGTGAAGGCTCACTCTCATAAAATGAGGTTTTACTAGGATTGAGGGTCTACCTTCACGAAGTGAAGGCCCTTTCCCAGTCACTTTTTCGTGCGTGATTGCAAAGAATTGTAAAAAAATTGTCAGGAAAATGTTGATATTTAAAATTATGTCTGGTAATAAAACTCTTTTGATTCCTTTTTCATCCATAGCAGAATTCATTTAGGGGGGTTATTAGGTTCATGGAGAAACAACCAAACGAAATGGATAGAGATGTCACCGGCCAAGATCAAAATACAGATGAAATCATGGGAAGCGATATTGAATCTTCAGAAATTGAAGCAGCAACGGATGTCGGCGCAGGCGTGAAGCCAAACCAAGAAACAGACAATTTTATGGAGTTGTACGAAGAAAGTCTTAAAAGCATCCAGGAAGGGGAGCTTGTCAAAGGAGAAATCGTACAAGTCGATAAAGAATTTGTCCTCGTCGATATCGGATATAAATCGGAGGGGCAGATCCCCATTCGGGAATTCATTGATGAAGAAGGAAATATTACGGCCAAGGTCGGCGACAGAATGGATGTTCTGCTGGAGAAGAGGGAAGATGATGAGGGTCTCATTATCCTCTCCAAGGAAAAGGCGGCCAAGATAAAGATTTGGGACGACATCAAGGATATTTACGAAGAAGGTGGGACGGTCAGTGGAAAAATTCTTTCTCGCGTAAAAGGGGGGATGTCAGTCGACATAGGCCTACAGGCATTTTTACCCGGCTCACAAATTGACCTGAAACCAATTAAGGATTTCGATTCATTCATCGGTACTGTTCAAGAGTTCAAGATTCTGAAATACAATAAACGTCGAGCGAACATTGTCCTATCCCGTCGGGCTATTCTCGAGACCGAACGCATGGTTCTTCGTGAAAAGACGATGGAAGTCCTGAAAGATGGCGCCGAATTGGACGGGATCGTGAAAAATATTACTGAGTATGGCCTTTTTATCGATCTGGGTGGATTGGACGGCTTACTTCACATCACAGACATGTCCTGGGGCAGGGTGGGTCACCCCTCAGAGATGTATCAGGTGGGAGACAAAATAACAGTAAAGGTATTGAAATATGATTCGGAAACGGGGAGGGTCTCTCTTGGGCTCAAACAGCTCAGGGCTGACCCATGGACAGAAGCGGATAGTAAATACCCTGTCAATGCGAAAATAAGGGGCCGTATCGTCAGTTTGGCCGATTATGGCGCCTTTGTGGAAGTGGAGGAAGGCATTGAGGGATTGATTCATGTATCAGAGATGTCATGGACTCGAAAGATCAGACACCCGTCACAGGCCCTGAAAGTGGGAGACATGGTCGAAGCTGTCGTTTTAAACATCGATTCTGCCAATAAACGTATTTCCCTTGGACTGAAACAGGTCGAACCAAATCCATGGGACGTCATTGGCGAGAAATACCCCGTCGGGACGACAATAGAGGGGAAAATCAAGAATATCACAGATTTCGGTATATTTATCGGAATTGACGAAGGAATCGACGGCCTGGTACATATCTCGGATATCTCATGGACAAAACGAATCAAACATCCATCCGAAATCTATAAAAAAGGACAGGAATTGCAGGCGGTTGTCCTGAATATTGACAAAGAAAACGAGCGGTTTTCTTTAGGGATTAAACAATTATCGATCGACCCGTGGGATATGGTTGCTGAAAAATATAAGCCGGGAACACGTATCACAGGAACCGTGACAAATGTAACCGATTTTGGCGTTTTTGTGGAACTGGAGGAGGGCATAGAAGGACTCATTCATGTCTCTGAGCTATCAAAGGAAAAGGGGGGCAATCCTTTGAGCAGGTTTAAGATTGATGACGTGATTCAGGCCAAAGTTATCAATGTGTCCCGGACAGATAAAAAAATTGGCCTTTCCATTAAAAAAATGGAAGAGGGTGAAGAAAAGAATGTTTATAACAGCTACTTAGATAATCGCAACGAAGCCACTTCGAACCTCGGTGAATTATTGAAAAAAGGGATGCTCGGTTTACAGGATAAACCAGAGGAAGAAGGGATGGAAGAAAAGGAATCGGATGAGGTCCAGAGCCATCAGGGAGACGTATCCGAAGATGCCCCCGTCGAAATTCAGGCTGAAAAGTTAGAACCCATTTAAAGAGGGGAGCATCTCCTATAATCAAACATAACACCTACCGGGACCGGTTTTCTTAGGTCTGATGAATCCAAAATACATGTCTATCAAAAAACGCCCTATATTGATTGTCGTTGTCATCCTTGGAATCACCGTGCTTTTTCTAGGCGGGATCATGGCCCTCATCCTCAATTTTTTTGGACCATCTTCCGTGTTATCATTTGGAGACAAAATAGGCGTTATTCAACTAGAAGGGCCGATCATGGATTCCGGGCCGATTCTGTCTCAGTTGGTTAAATTCAGAAAAGACGAGAATATCAAGGTCATTATTTTAAGAATAGATTCTCCCGGTGGAGGCGTGGGCCCGTCACAAGAAATTTACAGGGAGGTCAGGAGGACCCTAGAGACAAAGAAGGTCATTGCTTCGCTGGGCAGCATTGCTGCTTCCGGCGGATACTATGTGGCTTCGGCTGCTAATAAAATCGTGGCCAATCCTGGGACTATAACGGGCAGTATCGGTGTCATCATGGAGTTTTTGCGACTCGAAAATCTTCTCAAAAAGATCGGTGTCAGTCTGGAAGTGTTGAAAAGTGGCGAATTCAAAGATATGGGATCACCTCACAGGGAAATGTCAGAACGGGAAAAGGCGTTGCTCACAGCGCTCATATTAGACGTTCAAAAGCAGTTTGTTGATGCGGTGGCACGAGGTCGTGGGCTGTCAGTGGAAGAGGTCATGGAGATCGCGGACGGCCGCATCTTTTCCGGTGCTCAGGCAAAGGAACTGGGCCTTGTCGATAGTCTTGGAAACTTCCAGGATGCCGTCCTGCTTGCAAAGGAGATGGCCGGAATAAGAGGCGAAGCAACGATAGTTTACCCTGAGAAACCGAGACTCAGACTATGGGATTTCATCTTTCAGGACGCGACCGAAGCCCTTATTAGGACCTTCAAAGATAATCAGGTGGGTATAGGATACCGGTGGAATGGCTTTTAATTAGAGGCCGGACTATAAAAAGCTGCTCACATCGCCTTTTCCCTCGCGAATGATTTCAGGCTCATTGCCGATCAAGGAGATCACGCTGGAAGGACTAGGGTAGAGCACGCCGCCATCGATGACAATGTCCAAATGTGATGCATAGGCCTCTTGAATGGCATAAGGATCGTCAAATCCTGCACTGGTGCTTATGATGGGGCGGCCAAGGGCACCCACAATGTCAAGGCAAATCTTATTATCGGGAAGCCGAATCCCCACCGTCTTACTCTTGGTCAGCATGATTTTGGGCACCAGTTTGGTTCCCTCCAAGATAAATGTATAAGGACCAGGGAGAAATCTTCGCATGGTCTTATAGGCATAATTTGAGACTTGAGCGTAACGGCTTATTTCCTTTAAGCTGTCACACACGATAGAGAAGGGCTTCTTAAGGGGGCGACTCTTCAGTCTGTGAATGAGTTGTATCCCTTTTTTGTTGAATAGGTCACATCCTATCCCATAGAAGGTATCGGTTGGGTATGCTATCAGCCCTCCTTTGTCCAGGTGTTCACTGACGCGCTTGATCAGGCGACCCTGCGGGTTTTGTGGATTGATCGATAACAGCATGATCCGCCTCTATATTGCAAACGGTTGCATTTGTCAATCGGGAATTCCCGGGAATTCCCGATAATCCCCCCAAACATATATTCAGAAATTCCTCCCATCCAGGCGGGATCAGAGATCAATGGCTACGACGTAAAGGTATTATTCCGAGATTTGAATGACAAAAATCAAAATCCAGAAAAGATAAAAAAATATGACGAAAGCACGAAAATCAGAAAGCACGAAACAGAAAGCTTAAGATGTTGCCTATTGATTTCTGATGCTCTTTTACCGTTCACTGTTCACCATTTACTGATCACTGCTTTTTTTGGGGCATTTGGATTTCATTTGACATTTGAGATTTGGCATTTGACATTAAGGGCCCAATATTTCCTAATGGCAGCCCCTTTTTAGAAGGCAGGTGAATGTTACGCCTTTTGGGTGTGGATTTTTTAACATGTCGGCCATGTCCGGTTTGAATATTGCAACGTATAGCCTGTTATCATGAGCTGATTCAGTCGTGACTGAGGGTATTAAACCGGATATCGATGAAAACAGACAGCAGTTATAGCCTCTACCCGTGACCACCACTCAAAAAGGAATCTGATATGGATTTAGGATCCATCATGACCATTTTTTCCATTATGTTCGGTCTCATCATTGGAAGCTTTCTCAATGTGTGCATTTATAGAATTCCACTTAAAAAATCCCTGATTCACCCGCCCTCAAGCTGTCCTCAGTGCGGCAAACCGATTAAATTTTACGACAATATCCCTGTAATCAGTTATTTACTACTTTTTGGCAAATGCAGGACCTGTCGCACTCCCATCCCCATCCGCTATCCCATCGTGGAACTTATCGTCGGATTGTTGAGTCTGACCCTGTTTTTTAGATACGGTCTGAGTCCCATGTATTTTTTTGCCTTCCTTTTTGTGGCATCCCTTGTCACGATCAGTTTTATTGATCTCCATCACAAAATTATACCCGATATCATCTCCCTTCCTGGGATCCTGTTGGGGATAATCGTTTCCATCATTCCATTCAGTCAAATATCCTGGTCGGGGACGATCGTGTCTACCCTTCCATTTAGCCAGGTATCCTGGTTGGATTCTTTCATCGGCACCATAGGGGGTGGGGGGTTTCTTTTCTTAGTGGCGGTGATTTTCGAACGGATCACCGGCAAAGAGGGGATGGGCGGCGGCGATGTGAAGCTGCTTGCCATGATCGGGGCCTGGATGGGATGGAGATCATTGCCTTTAAGCATTCTTCTCGCCTCTTTAAGTGGGATCATCATTGGTGGGGGCGCTCTATTTCTGTCAGGTAGAGGCTACCGCGTAAGGATCCCGTTCGGCCCTTTTCTCTCCCTCGGAGCCCTGATCTATTTCTTTTATGGCACGGAACTTGTAGCGTGGTATTTCCGGATATTACTAACTTAACGAGGTCCGCCTTTGCGACTTCCAGTTTACAGTTTAAGAACCGGAATTCTCACACAACTGATCTTTCTGATTATTGCAGCCATGCTTCTGATTAATATTGTCATGGTGAAATTTTCGGAGAGAGATCTCACCCAGGCCAAAGTGGAAACGGCAAAACTGCTGATTCAAGCCCTAGAGCAGCACTTGCAAGACCGTTTCGACTATGGGAAAAAAGCGACTGCAGAGATCACGTCTGACCCTCAGTTTAAAAGAAATATTAAACAGTTGCTGACCGTGGGGGGGTTCCCTGAAACCATGATTCTCGACGGAAGGAAGAAGCCGATATTTACCAAAGGCTCGTCAGTCCGATTCAAAGAACAGGGGCGACGACTGGCAAGACAGGCCATGGACGCGAAAAAAATGTCCATCCAGTATAGCGGTATGACCTGGGGGGTCATATGGTTGAGTCCCGAGGAGATCAGCATTTCATCACCCCTCTCACTTGGTGGCCAAACGATTGGAGGCATCACCCTAAAAGCCCCTCTTACACCTATCTATGAGGTTCTCCGTAGATCGGAAAAGTTCATCCTTCTTTATATCCTTTTGGATGCCTTGATTCTAGCCGTAGTCGGCATATACCTTCTCTCCCGGATTGTGGTCAAACCGATCCAGAGGCTCTTAAAATTGACAGCTGGATACAAAGAGGGAGACCTGATCCCATCAATAGCGGAGTCATCGAGGGATGAGATAGGACAACTTACCCGTTCTATGAACATCATGCTCAAACGTTTGGACGAAAATAAGCAAGAATTGAAAGAACACATTTCTTCGTTGGAGAAAGCGAATCGAGACCTTCAACAGGCACAAAATGAGATTATCAGGTCGGAGAAACTGGCGTCGGTCGGCCGCCTTGCAGCCGGAATTGCCCATGAGATTGGAAACCCCATAGGGATCATCCTGGGGTATCTGGAATTGATTAACAAAAATAAATCAACAGAAGATGAGAAAAAGGACTTTCTGAACCGAATCCAATCCGAGATAACACGAGTCAACCAGATAATAAGCCAGCTTCTCGATTTTTCCCGTCCTTCAAGTGGAGAACCGGAAGAAACGCATGTCCATGCATTGATAAGGAATACGGTGGACATCCTGACGCCACAACCCGTCATGGGTGACATTCACATCAATTATCAGTTAGAGGCAACCAGCGATGAAATCATTGCCGATCCAAATCAGCTACAACAGGTCTTCTTGAACATCATCCTGAATGCGGCGGATTCTCTGGCAGAGAAAGAGAACAGGGAGGCAAAGGACTTGGAGAAGATGCTGACCATACTCAGCGTTGATGAGGATGATGCGATGGAGTTGAAGTTTGAGGATAATGGATCCGGGATATCGGAGGAAGAACTGGCTCAGATCTTTGATCCGTTCTATACGACCAAAGAACCTGGGGAGGGAACCGGCCTGGGGCTGTCTGTTTGTTACAGAATCGTAGAGGGCTTGGGAGGATCGATTCGGGCCGAAGGAGTAAAAGGTCAAGGGACAACGATCATTGTCACCTTACCGCAAAATGGAAAGGAAGGTCATTAGAGAACTCATGTCGGGTAAAAAGGTGATGGTCATCGATGATGAAAAGAATATGCGACATATGCTCGAGGTCATGTTGAGCAAGGCTGGATACACGGTAGAGTCCGCCCCGGATGGTCAAGCGGGACTCAAACTCATGTCCCAGTCGAATTTCGATTTCATCCTTTGTGACCTCAAGATGCCGAAGATGGATGGTTTGACGTTTTTGAAAGAGGCAGGGGACAAGTATCCGGAAAAGACGTATATCATGATGTCAGCATATGGAACCATCGATACCGCCCTGGAGGCTATGAAGGCAGGGGCATACGATTACATTTCAAAACCTTTCAAAGAGGATGAGGTCTTGCTCAGCCTCAAGAAAGCGGAAGAAAGAGAACGACTCAAGGAGGAGAATCTCAGACTTCAGGACAGAATCAAAAAGATAGAACAAAGATATTCTTTTGGAAATATTGTGGCGCGAAGTGAATCCATGGCAAAAGTGTTCGAGCTCGTTGGCAAGGTGGCAGACCACAAGACCACCGTTCTCATCACGGGAGAGAGCGGAACCGGTAAGGAACTGATCGCCCGGGCAATCCACACAAACGGCGCCAGGTCTTCAGATCCCATGGTCCCTATTAACTGTGGTGGAATCCCCGCAAACTTACTCGAGAGTGAATTGTTTGGATACAAAAAGGGGCCTTTACGGATGCGCGCCAGGACAAACCGGGCCGTTTCAAAGAGGCGGATGGAGGAACGATCTTTCTTGATGAAGTGGGAGAGTTGTCCCTCTCCTTTCAGGTGAAACTCCTAAGGGTCCTCCAGGAAGAGGAAATAACGCCTTTGGGAGGCGTTGGATCGGAAAAGGTCGATGTGAGGGTCATTGCGGCGACATCAAAAGATCTTCAAAAGGAAGTTCAAACGGGGGGGTTCAGGGAAGACTTATTGTACCGCATCAAAGTGATGACGATTCACCTTCCCCCACTGCGGGACAGGCGGGGGGATATCCCCCTTCTTATCGGTTACTTCATTGACCTTTTCAACAGGAAGTTGAATAAGAAGATCGAAGGGCTTTCCTCAGAAGCGATGCCTCTCCTCATGGGATATTCTTGGCCGGGCAATATCAGGGAGCTTGAGAATCTGGTGGAGAGGGCGGTCTTGCTGGCTAAAGGCGGGTTGATCACGCCAGCTGAACTGCCATCATCGATTATCTCCACTCAAAGTATGCACTCTTCCATAGAACCGGAACACACCCTTTCCATAAAAAAGGCCTCAAGGCGTCTGGAAGAGGATTTGATTCGAAAGGCGCTCAAACTTACACGGGGTAATCGCTCAAAGGCCGCAAAAATCCTGGAGGTCAGCCGTCCCATGCTCCTGACCAAAATCAAAAAATTCGGTCTAGAAGACCACAAGTAAGGATTCAATGATTCGAAATGTACGCAGAGCGCAGAGCGCATGGCGCAAAGCGAGAAAAGAATCTTTAATTACCGTCAGCCTTAGGTTCCTTGGCCTGCCAACCTGTAGGAGCGACCTCCAGGTCGCGATTGTCCCGTGGCCAAATGGTTTATCGCAACCAAAGGTTGCTCCTACTTGCCTGATAAATACCATTGACTAATTGAGTGCTCTATTGCAAGCTGTCATCACAACCTCTATGGTCGTAGCTTCAGCGTTCAAAAGAGAAAGGGGCTTATTATGTCCGAAGACAAACTGATAAATATTACAGATGCCGAGTTCGAAGAAAAGGTATTAAAGGCGGAGGGTACCGTCGTTGTAGATTTTTGGGCCCCATGGTGCGGTCCATGCCATCAGATGGCCCCGGCGCTGGAAGCATTCGCTCAGACCAATGTCGAAAAAGTGAATGTCTTTAAGTTGGACTCTGACGATAATCCCAAGACGGCGGAACAGTACGAGATCAAAAGTATCCCTACGATCATCTTCTTTCAAAACGGCGAGCCCGTTAGCCGTACAATGGGCACGATGACGGAGGCTGCCCTCCAGAATACCTTGGAGTCCCTAGGAAAATAATAACTCTAATAGTTTCCTACAGCCCTATGCCTGTGCCGCTTTAGTAGCATTCGTTTGTGTGTATAAAGGGGAAATCTCGCGTAGGGTTTTGACTGCATCCTTCAGGACCGTTAAGAACCGATTGATGTCATCTTCCGTGTTGTTCACACCGAAGGTAATGACCATGGTTCCCTGGGCATCGGCAAAGTCGCGTCCGATGGACAGCAGGACGTGGGATGCCTGCAGGGCACCGGCTGCACACGCCGATCGTGTCGAGACCGCGATATCGTCTTCATCCAGCATCAAGACAACACTCTCTCCCTCGATGTATTTAATGGATATAGACACCAAATTGGGTAGGCAGTATTCAGGATGCCCATTGATATGGTATTCGGAGAGATGTTGAGGTAGCTTTTGGAGGAGTTTCTCTCTCAGATTCTTGAGATGAGAGAGCCGTGAATCCATGTCCCGCAGAGCGAGCTCTGCGGCAACGCCCATGCCGATAATGCCTATCAAATTCTCAGATCCAGCCCTTTTGTTGTTCTCTTGAACACCCCCATCCAGTAGTGGCCACACTTTGATTCCACGGCGGATGTAGAGGCCTCCAACACCGGCGGGGCCATAATAAGGGTTTGAGGCAAAACTGAGCAGATCTACACCCAGTTTCTGGACATCGATCGGGACGACCCCTACAGAGTCTACGGCGTCCGTATGAAAGAGTACTTTCTTTTCTTTGGTGATCTGAGAGATCTCTTCTATGGGTTGGATGGTCCCGATTTCGTTGTTGCTGTGCATGATTGACACAAGGATGGTCTCATCCCTGATGGCTTTAGCAACATGATCAGGATTTACACGACCGTATTCATCTACGGGAACAGAGGTCACCTGATAGTCCATCATTTTCAACCGACGAAGGCTCCGGAGAATTACATTGTGCTCGATGTTAGAGGTGACAATATGGTTACCCTTTTTAGAATGGGCGAAGGCCACTCCCTTAATTGCCAGATTGACTGACTCCGTGCCCCCGGATGTGAATACAACCTCTTTTGGAATGGCGCTGTTGATTAACCGAGCTACGGACTCACGGGCGCCGTCCAAGGCCTCGGCCGCCTTATCGCCGATTTTGTGCTGGCTGGAAGGATTGCCATAATTCATCTTGATGGCTTCGATCATGGCCTCCTGAACTTCAGGTAAAATAGGAGTGGCTGAAATATGATCCAGGTTAACTATCTTCATGTTTCTGTGTCCTCCAACTCTAATTCATGGGCCTTCTATACATCCAAAGAACAACCCTTACAGAAGGTATTGCCTTCGGGAATCTCCGTGTCACAATAAGGACAGTAACATTTCTCACTGTGGATTTGGTCCGGTTTTTCTTCGCCGGCGCTGTTTGCTTTGGGCTTACCGGCCTTTCGATCTTCATAGTCTTTGATGGCCATTTGTAGGGCATCGGCCCCCAGATTAGAACAGTGGAGTTTGTTTTTCGGGAGACCCTCCAGGGCCTCGGCCACATCTTTGTTGGTAATCTGTTTTGCCTCATCGAGGCTTTTGCCTTTCGCGATTTCGGTCAACATACTGGAGACAGCGATTGCAGCGCCGCATCCGAAGGTCTGGAATCTAATATCTTTGATATGCTCCTCTTCGATTTTGAGGTAGATAGTCATCATATCACCACATAAAGGATTTCCAAGCTCTCCTACACCATCCGCGTCATCTAATACGCCCACATTTTTAGGGGTTTTAAAATGTTCCATAACCGTTTTGGAATACATGACGATTCCCTCCGTTCAGCAAATTTGTAATAAATTAATCATTTATTTTCTTTAGTAAAGCAATGAAAATAAAAATATGCCCTTGCTTGGTCTCAAATTCCCGCCCGTATATCGTCAAGTTGAGCATCAGACGGCGTCAAATTTTCGACAAATTCCTGATCAAGTAAAACCTCAGATAGATAACCTTTTTTTTAGATAATGGCAAGGAAATGAAGGAGGGTTATAGGCACAAGGCACAAGGCATAGGGTAAAAAAGGTCGCTATAAAAAGCACTCCGCCTGCCGGTTGTGAAAATTGTTCTTTAAAATCGGCCGGCCCTTATTCATATGCTGTAGAGTTTTCATCTTTTTTTGTAAACGCTTTTCGAGAAAACATGCTTTTTGTGTATAAAAATGAACAGAAGGCGAGATAAACCTCATGGTTAATAAGTGGCAAAATCTATCTTTTTCTTTCGTGAAGGTAACGGCATACCTCATGCTCTGCTATATGAAGGATGGCCAAAAGGAATGAATGGGGTGAACTGTCTAATATAATTATGCTTTTTACAGGGATCTGTCGGAAGGAAAAGATCTTCTATTATTGGTCGAACCTTCCATGAGAGACCCTCTCCTAATGTCCTGGAATGGCATGGTAATTGCACTTTTTAAGACCGTAAACCCATATTCAAAGCAACATAAGGCCGTTTTAGAAGGTCAAAAGAGAGATAAGGATGGAGGGGGAATCGATGAAAGCTTATGTTATGGAAAATAGTTCTCAGGAAAAATGGCTAGAATCAGGCCTTCCCTTCGAAGAATATTACAGCGTAGAAATCCCAATAGACGGGATTGAACATCTTCATCAATTTAAAATATGGAGTATTGATCAAGGGACCTTGTGCGTTGTGGTGAAGGAGGAGTCAGAAATTTTGACGTTCATGAGGGTAGGGGACACCATTAAAATGAAGTATTACATACTAAACCCCGCCTATCCCCCCAAATATCTGCCAACAAAGATCAGACATATCACCAGAGAAGATCAAGGGCGGTTTAAAGGGCATGTCGTCATTGGTTTGGACATCTTAGAGGATCCGACTGATATGAACATCCATTAGGAAAACCTTCCAACACTTTAGACTGTTCACATCAAAACTCCGACTTCAAATCGGGGTTTTTTTATTTCACCATCTAATATGCGCACAAACACCAATGGGTCCACCGAACGAAAAGTTTTTTATAAGCTAAATTCGAATATCGAAATCCGAAATTTACCCGCCTGGGGCGGGCAATAATTCTAATACCAAATGCCTAAATGACCCAAACTGACACACCAAGAACATGATGTTTTAGACATTGTGAGATTTGTATTTCGGTCATTGTTTCGGATTTCGTACTTCGGATTTCGAAATTTTGAACGAAAGGAAGAGGTTTTCAGTCAAGCACAAATTAATAGAAGATATGGATTCTGTAAAAAGCTAGAAGCTGACATTCCCCGGCGTTCTAGGAAAGGGCATGACATCACGGATGTTTGAGAGGCCGGTTACGAACTGGATGAGACGTTCAAATCCAAGCCCGAATCCTGCGTGGGGGGCTGAACCGAACTTTCTCAATTCCAGGTACCACCAGTAGTCTTCAGGAGAGAGATTGGTCTCCTTGAGCCGCTTAAGGAGCATATCGTGATCATCTTCCCGCTGGCTACCTCCAATAATTTCTCCTATTTTCGGCACCAGGAGATCCATGGCCCGAACCGTTTTTCCGTCCTCGTTGACCTTCATGTAGAAAGGTTTGATCTCTCGGGGATAGTCTGTGAGCACGACCGGCTTATTGAAGACCTTTTCCGTCAGATATCTCTCATGCTCCGATTGGAGATCGCATCCCCAATGAACTGGGAACTCAAACTTCTGCTTAGATTTTGAGAGAATTTTGATCGCTTCAGTATAGTCCAGCCGTTCATAATTTTCGGATATCAATGTCTTTAAAGTCTCTAGGAGGGAGGAATCGATAAAACGATTGAAAAACGCCATGTCTTCTTCGCAATTTTTCAGAAGATCATCAAAAAGATATTTGAGAAAGGCCTCAGCCAGATCAATATTCCCCTCCAGATCACAAAAAGCCATTTCAGGTTCAACCATCCAAAATTCAGCCAAGTGTCTGGAGGTGTTTGAATTCTCGGCCCTGAAGGTCGGTCCGAAAGTATAGACATCGCCCATGGAAAGGGCATAGATTTCTGCTTCAAGCTGACCGCTTACGGTCAGGCCGGCAGGCTGATTGAAGAAGTCTTTCTCAAAGTCAGTTTCACCATTCTTTTTAGGCACATTTTCCAGATCGAAAGAGGTGACCCTGAACATCTCACCGGCCCCTTCGCAATCGCTGCCGGTTATGATCGGAGTATGGATATAGATAAAGCCCCTTTCCTGAAAAAAATTATGGACAGATAAGGCCATCGCATTTCTGACCCTGGCAACCGCACCGAAAGTGTTGGTCCTGGGTCTTAGATGGGCGATTGTTCGTAAAAACTCAAATGAGTGACGTTTTTTCTGAAGGGGATAAATAGCCGGATCAGCCCAGCCGTAGACTTCTATCTCTTCGGCCTGAAGCTCAATACTCTGGCCTTTGGCAGGAGAAGCAACAAGTGTTCCTATAACCCGGATCGAACACCCGGTTTGAAGGTTGCGGACGTCGGTATCATAGTTTTCAAGTTTGTCATCCACGATGACTTGAAGGCTGCTCAGGCAAGACCCGTCATTTAACTCTATAAAAGAAAACCCGCCTTTTGATTCTCTCCGGGTCCTGACCCATCCCATAACCGTGATCCGGTTACCGGTGGTTTCTGCAGAGAGAATGTCAACAATCTTATTCCTTTTCAAAACTGATGAACTCCTTCCCGCTCATCCCTCTCTTTTTTTAAATTCGGTCATGAACTCAACCAAAGCTTGGACAGAATCGATACCCGTGGCGTTATAGATTGACGCCCTACATCCGCCTACCGAACGATGCCCCTTTAGACCTCCTAAATCAACCTCAGCGGCATCGGCTACAAATTTAGATTCGAGATCTTCAGTCGGCAGCCTGAATGTCACGTTCATCAATGACCTGCTTCCATTGGCCGCCGTTCCTCGATAGAAATCGGATTGATCTATGAAATCATAGAGGAGCTGGGCCTTGCTTTGATTAATCCGGGCCATCTCTTCAAGACCGCCAATGGTCTCCTCGAGCCATTTCAAAACCAGGTTGATGGTGTAGATGGTGAAACAGGATGGCGTATTGAACATGGAGTTCTTTTCCATAAAGGTCGTGTATTTCAGCATGGTGGGCAGATTCTTGGGGACCCGCTCCGCCATGTCCTCGCGTAGGATCACCATGGCCGTACCTGAGGGCCCGATGTTCTTTTGTGCTCCTGCATAGATGAGGCCGAAAGGAGCGACATCAAACGGCCGACTTAGAATATCCGAGGACATATCACAAATCAAAGGCACGCCACCCACCTTTGGGAATGTCTCCCACTGGGTCCCCTTGATGGTGTTGTTGGAGGTAACGTGGAGATAAGAAGCCTCTTCAGTGACCTTAAAGCCGGTTGGGATATAGGAGTAATCCTTGTCCTCGGAGGAGGCGATGACCCGGACATCCTTGCCTTGAATCTCGGCCTCCTTGATGGCTTTTGTTGACCATGTTCCCGTGTTGATATAGCAAACCGGTTTACCGGCCAGGGCCAGGTTCATTGGAATCATACAAAACTGAAGGCTTGCACCCCCTTGGATAAACAGAACCTTGAAATCATCTCCCAGATTCAGGAGCCTCCTTACCCTCTCACATGCTTCGTTTATGACATCATCGAACCATTTGGATCGGTGGCTAACTTCGGTAATGGACATGCCGGAACCCTTATAGTCAACAAACTCCTCTCGTATTTCTTCCAGGACAGGGAGGGGCAGTGCGGCGGGACCCGCATTGAAATTATGAATTCGTTTTCCCATCATTGAATCTCCTCTTCATCCGTTGTTTAAGTTTCGAAACCACGACCTTCGGACGTCGTTATTGGTTGATTAAGTTCGAATTCCCCGCTGCTTGTCGGAGCGCAGCGGAGATCCCGCTTGCGGAGCAGCGGAGAATTCGAATTCATTTGGTTTCAACTTCATCGGCGAGTATCACGAGCCGATGCGATATTCTACAAATTGCAGACTGCAATTTGCAGGTAGCAGCTTGCGACAGGGAGGGTTCATTCCAACCCCTCGATCATTTCCTTTACGGCATTGAGACCATCCTGTGCCTTTTCAAAAGGCGGGAGACCTTCAAGGTCCGCCTCAATAATTTCATTTTCAAAGGGAATGAATCCAAGAAAATGTAAATCAGGCAATTGCTTGAGTAGGAATGATTTATCCTTTTCCGACCGGATTTTGTTGCCGATAAGACTCAATTTTTTTACGCCAATATCCTGAGACAATTTTTGGATCTGATAGGCCGTTTCGATACTGCGTCTTCCAGGTTCGACGACCACGACCAACCGGTCCACCGCCATGGCGGTTCCTCTCCCTAAATGCTCCAACCCGGCTTCCATATCAAGGACAATAAACTCATCCCGGGCCAGAACAACATGTCTGACAAGGCTCTTCAGAAGAGTGCTTTCAGGGCAAATACAGCCTGCTCCTCCTTTTTTTACGCCACCGAGGACCATGACTTTTATACCATCCACTTGGACGGATAGTCTCTCGGGCAGGTCATCCACCTTGGGATTCAGCTTGAAAAAAGATCCCATTGACCCCACTTTGGCCTCAGTCCTTTCTTCAATGAGGGCCTTCATATTTGAAATAGGCACAATCTCTTGACTATCCTTGACTCCAAGAGCCTGGGCAAGGTTGGCGTCCGGGTCGGCATCTATAGCAAGGACTTTTTTACCCTGGTCTGCCAAGGATTTGATTAAGAAGGAGGCAAAGGTGGTCTTGCCCACACCCCCCTTGCCGCTTATGGCAATCTTCATAGTTATTTCCTTTCTATAGGGGTAGAAATAGGTTAAATTCTAATCGTAATCGAGTAAAAAACACTCAGTTGAGCATTGCGGGTTGCCTGTTATTTGTAGGTCCTCTTTCATTATATCAACAGACAAAACAAAAGCCAAAACCGCAACCCATGTTATTAATGATTTTTTCACTAATCTTCAAGAAGAAAAAGGGAGAAACGTCCAAATAAGTTTCAAGGAGAATGTTATTGAAGATTGAAATTGCCATAGAAGGACCACGTGACGCAGTCCAGGAACTCGGTAAAAAAGTAAAGAGATTGACCTGGGCTCCGGAAAGCCACCTTGAGGAAAAGGATGATAAGAAAGAAAAAGCAACAATCATTTTTCTTGAAAAGGAGGAAGATCTCGATGAAACTCTATTCAGGCTGTCGCGTATCGTCGTCGGCCTGGAAAAATCTCTCTCCCTGGAACACAAATTTGAATTTCGGACCAGAAATCTGGCATACTCCGAGCCCGACGGATCAAGTGAAAGGTTCAGAAAGCCCTTTAACCCTGTACCTTCTTTAAAGATTCAAACATGGCACACTTCTTCTCAACCCCTTCCTGATCTGGAGACGGTCTTCATAGATCCCAGCCATGCATTTGGGACAGGAGCACACCCTACCACCCGCTTGTGTCTAGAATGTCTTGAAAAGATAGCGGAATCACAGCATTGGGGCCTCGAAAGGTGGGAGGTCCTCGATTTTGGCTGCGGAACGGGGCTGCTGGCCATAGCAGCGGTCAAAATTGGGGCCGAGAGAGCATTAGGCGTCGATATGGTGCAGGAAACCGCCAGGACGGCAAGGAGGAATGTTGAGTTAAACGAGCTCTCTGAGAAAATATCCATAAAGTGGGGGGGGTGGGATCAAGTCCATCAAAGGTATGATTTTATTTTCGCCAATCTGGTCGCATCCGCTCTTTTGAGATCGGGCGGTGAAATTCCCCATTACCTGAAACAGGATGGTCGGGTCGTGATTTCCGGTTTCAGCCTGAACCTGATGGGAGAGATGGAGTCCTTTTTCAAGGCATCGGGGCTGAAAGCCATTCATCGATCAGACCTGGATGGGTGGGGATTGCTTTTGATGGAGCATGCGCCGAGAATTCAAGAACCTTTTAAAACGAACCGAATCCGCCACAATAAAGGGGGTAAATATCGAAGTGAAGAATTCTGACCATAGGTCACAAGATCTTCTGTTATTTTCAAGGAAACTTCGTAATGCGACATTCCTTGTTCGATATTCTATATTCGTTTTTTTATTCCCCACCCCTTCAGTATTTGTTGAATTTTAATGTTAAAAAAAGGCGATCTTCGGGAGAGCTTTTTTCTCTTTAAGTTCCATATAAACGCGGTATGCACAGGATATGTCCTGGATGGCAAGTCCCGTGGAGTCAAAGAGTGTGATTTCTTTGCCAGACGTCCTTCCCTCTCTCTTGTGGATCACGATGTCTCCGAGCTCAGCATAAATGTGATCTCTGGAAATGAGTCTGCTTCGGAATGGCACATTGATTTCTCCACTGTGCGAAGCCTGGACCCAATCATCTATAACCAGTTTGCATTGTTTCAGAATTTCCGTGCTGATTTCCTGCTTTCCCTCGGCATCCGCACCCATGGCATTGATGTGGGTTCCGGGTGAAACTTTGTTTACTAGGGGAGTTTGGGAAGGGGTCGATGTAAAGAGGATATCTACGTTCATAGTCACCTCTTCCAGAATGAGAGAGGTGATCGTTCCCAGCTGGAAAGTGGTTTGCGCCCAACGACAGAATTGTTGTGCAGATTCACTATTGGGGTGACGCTGCCAGACTTTTATGGTCTTAAGTTTTCGAAGCTCCAAGGCACAAGTGAGGAGAGCGCGAGCTTGGCTGCCGCAACCTACAAAACCAGCGGTTTTAGAATCTTCCCTGCTGAGGAATTTTAACGCGATTGCGCCCGCGGCTCCCGTCCGAATATTTGTCAGGTAGGTGCCATCCATTACTGCCAGGGGGAAGCCCGTTTTCGGGTCCGTGAGGATAACCATGGCCATAACCGTCGGAAGTTTGAGACGGCTATTATCAGGATGCACATTGACACTTTTAATCCCGGCAATGTTGAATCCCTCGCCATAAAGATAAGCAGGCATAGCCCGTAGATCGCCTCCCTTGAAATGGAGATAGCTTTTTGCAGGCATGTCAACCTGGCCCAAGCCATAAGCCCTAAAAGCCTTTTCAACCATTTCGTTGGCCACCGACGGGGTCAGCACATTTTTGACCTCTTTTTTCGTGATGATGCTCGTTTTCATGGACTCAGAGCTCCCTAAGTTTCAATGTATCGTTCATCTCAAGATCCATCTTTTTCCCGCTTTAATGGCGAAATGACATTCCAGCACTGCAGGCATCTCCGCCCGTATTCGAGCAAAATCGATGTCTGGGTAATCCCTTTTCTTGGTCCCTCCTGTCAGATTAAAGCGGATGAAAAGATCATCCCGTAAACGCCAGAACTGATTTCGAATGTCAAGTTCACATTCATCACCAGTTCTGCCGACGGTTTCGATCTCCACGATCTCCATGTCGTATGCGGGTAAAGGCATGAAACGGGTCTCAATTCTGCCATTCATGAGTTCACACTCCACAAAACCCTTCTCTTCATACATTTCGGCAAAACTCATTCGTTGGGTCGAGCCCGGATAGACAAAAGGCAAGGAAGGTTTTAAGGGATGGGAGAGGATCTGATATCGGTGGATGTGACCGGCCGCGATATACTCAAAATCAAGAGGGATCGTCTGTCTTGAAACCGTATCTGATCGCCCGGGTCTGAAAGTGAAATTAACAGGGCCAACCGTGGCCATATCAAATGCCTGGTGGGTCACCAGGAGATTAAAATCTGATCTCAAACCTTCATATTCTGTCTCGCTTAAGGCCGTTAAAAAGGTCCTCTTTGAGTTATCTCTGATGAAAGGAAAACCGGCGATGCCGACGGAATATCCATCCAGAACCAAGGACAAGGATTTTGGTCGGTCAAACACGAAGATCCTCGACGAGCCATGGAAAAGATCAAAGGGAAACTGTGAACGCTCATGGTTCCCCGGGATAATTAAAACAGGTATCCCAGCATGAGCCAGATCAAAAATGGGCTGAATAAGAGAGTCGAGAGTCTCTCTTGGAATGTAATATTTGTTAAATAGGTCGCCGCTATGAATAAAGAGATCGACCTCATTTTCCAGGGCGTACCCTACCACGGTCAAAAAATTCTTAAAAATGGAATTCGCCCGGCGTTTGCGGCCTCTGGGATGACATTGAAAACGCTTCGTAATTTCATATCCGAGATGGGTATCGGCCGTGTGGACGAACTTCAAAAGAACCTCCAAAACCTCATCGTTTTAATTAATACCATAAACCAGCAGCATAGAGCCTGTGTCGTAATGAGTAAAACCCGTCATTCCGGACGAGCGACGCGCAGCATAGCGAGATCCGGAATCCAGGGAAATGGCAACATCTCGCGGACTTCTGGATCCCGACCAAGCCCCGTGGAACGGGGCGCGAGCCGGGATCCAGAAGTCCGCGAGATGTTGCCATTTCCCTGGATT
>PVMS01131154.1_pt1 | contig 19059 bp, 20 predicted proteins | sample 1853461 | NCBI WGS metagenome assembly PVMS01 (sample SAMN08582032, study PRJNA380276) | Marine sediment metagenome, whole genome shotgun sequencing project. | isolation source: ocean sediment barecode stripped | collected 2017 | reverse complement strand
CTTCTCGTCGGGCACGTAGCCCAAGAAAGTGATGGTCGGTCCGGCCATAGCTTCCAATCGCGGCCGGTCCCGCCCGCTGCCGGCAATTACCAGGGGGCGGTCCATCTTGTTAAAAGCCTCGATGAGCAAGTCAATCCGGCGATAAGGGACCAGGCGACCGACGAATAAGTAATAATCTTCTATTGTCTTCGACGAGTCGAACCTACCAATATCTACAGGTGGGTATATGATAGTTGACTCCCGGCCATAAATCTTGGCGATCCGCCGACGCACCTCCTCCGAAATGGCGATGAAATGATCAACGCGACCGGCCGCCTTCCGATCCCACATCCGCAAGTAAGACAAAAAGGGCTTGATCAATAATCGTGTCGGCCGGCTCAGATTTTCTTTTTCAGCATATTGTTCGAAGCGCCAGACGTAGCGGGTGGGTGTCAGGCAATAGCAGATGTGGATCGTTTCAGGGCTGGTTATCACCCCATGACAAAAACCACTCTTATTGCTGAGAATAAGATCGTAGCCGCTGGTATCAAATTGCTCGAAAGCCAGCGGGTAAAGGGGAAAATATAGTTGCTGCTTTTTATGAGCAAACGGCAGGCGGTTGATAAAGCTAGTCCGAATATCCCACTGCCGCCAATGGCCGGGCATCCTCTCGGGCGCGTATAAAGAGGTTAAGATCGGGGACAATGGAAACATGCCGGCCAAATTTTCCAGCACATCTTCAGCGCCGCCGATCTGGTTCATCCAGTCATGGACGAGGGCGGTTTTCATTTCACTAAATCATCCAGATAATAATGGGGCTGGCAGAGGGCTCAAATACCCAATCGCTCCATGCGGGCCGCTAGCTCGGCCTCGACCTCCAGACTGTTCACCGCATCATCAAGTTGATTATCCAGGCTATTGGCCTGAATCTCCCAGGCTGCATCGGCGTGGTCCAAACGGGAGCGGATATTATCGGCCGCTCGAGCGACATCAGGGTCACCCTGGTCCATTAACGAATCCAGGGAACGCATCGCTTTGCTGGAGACCTCTTTTGACTTGGCCAACTGTAGCAGGAAGCCCAGCTCTTCTCGTTCTTGCTTGGCAATTGCCAGGCGACCCTCCAACTTTACCCGCACATCATCCAACTGCTCGGCGGCCGAAACCTGTTTTTCCAGAGAAGCATCGTATGTTTTTATCAGCTCCATGGTTGAGAGCAGTTGCCTCTGAGTGACCACTGCTTCTGTCTGTTTTCCCTTCCTGAGAAATTGATCGATAGCGTAATCGTATTTGGCCGCCTTGTCGGCCAACAGTTCGCGCCGGCGCCTGGTTGTCTTGACCTGGGCGATCATCGGCCGGATTGTCTGAGTGAACTCACCCAATTCCTTCTCAGCCTGGCGGATATACTCATCATATACTGCCAGGTCGCTCTTCTGAATAGCCTCGTCGGCCATTTCATGAAGCGTTGCCCGAACCAGGGTTCTCAACTTTTGAAATAAGGAAGCCATGGCCGAATTATACCCGAGTGAATAAATCAGCCTAATTAATTACCCTGCCCGAAAAACAAAAAGCGACCACTGCTCCAAGCAGCGGCCGCCTTTCCTTCTCTCCAGTTGGGATACCAGGTCAAACCCGGTTGTCAGGAGTTCAACCGGAGTTAAGAAACATCCTTTATGATAATTTCTTCGTCGTCAAAACCATTGGCTTTAGCAGCTGGCTTCTCCTCTTTCATGAGGATGGCCAGCAAGAAATAGACGATGAATCCCCAGCCGGTGCTCAACGCAAATAAGACGAAGAACAGTCGGACCAGTACCGGATCAATATTCAGATAATCTGCGATCCCGCCGCTAACGCCAAATAGCATCTTATCATCTTGCGAACGTAAAAGTTGTTTATCACCCATCAAATTACCTCCATTTACTATTGATACTCATTACGCGAATCCTTTTAAAAGGTTGCATACCCGAAAAGAGTGGCCATTTCTACGCACTTTCTGATTTATTTTGTTGCTCATCATCAATAACTTCTCTGATTGAACTCTCCCGGCTTGTCGAGGCGCCACGCAGCGTCTTGATTAATAAACGAATACCGAGGCCGATTAGAAGTACGGCCCAGAACACGCCAAAACTGATCCCATCGCCAAGGAACGCTCCAAAGGCCAGGAACAAGACCAGCGAGATAAAAATGAGCGTCCCGCCTGAGCGCAGCCCTCGACGCGTCTCTCCCTCAAGGGCTCGAGCAATAATGATGCCAATGCCGACAAAGCCAGGGATAAGGGCCCAGGCGTAAGCCCAACTCTCCCAGGCATCGTTGAGATTTTGATAAAGTAGTAGGCAGCCAATCCCGGTGATTATGCTGCCCGGAATTGCCAAACCCGGCGCGCCAATCAACGCAGAAAATAGGAAAAGGGCGCCGACAGCGACGATGATCAACGGCCATTGTTCGGCAATATTAATAACGCCGGAGATATTTGGGAATAGGGGTAAAAGCAGGAAGAATAAACCTACCAATATCAGGATTATCCCTGCCACTATGGAACTTCTACGCATGATGTGCCTCCGTATCCAATCTCGTTGCTCCCTTTACGCAGATAGTCGCCCGCGGGTCGCGCATTAAGCCAACTATCTAGATTATTACACATAATTGGGATCAGTTGAATAGCCGCGAAGACAAATAACAAAAGATCCAAAATATTTTCTCTCATATACGTGATGTCAACGACAACCTTTCCTGATGTTATCACCGATTCACTTTCATGTTTTCCATTGCCCATCCGGGTGAAAGCTTGAAAATTGTTCCCGTCATGGTTAAGCATTTGAATCTTGGCCGAAATCGATCGGCCGGGCTGTTTCTTTTCCTGGTTACCAGGTTGTAAATACTCCGACCGCATTATCTTTCTGGAGGGGCAACAAGAGACCTGTCAGGCCGCTGGCAAATTATCGATTCGACCTGGATATCACAAGAATATCGCCCTTTCCGTTCTCGTCGACGTTCGCTGCGAACGTATTTGTCCGCGTCCAATCAGCTGCAAAACTCGCTGGCAACTTGTTCGTGCGCCCGACAATGGAATCTGATCTCGAATTGGCCGTCGAATTATGCTAAAATCGAGGGGTTGAGTCAGATTTATTTGCGGACCGGTGCTGTCACAATTAGGATATTTTGAACCGGGATCCGTATCATCGAAAAATGCAAAGGAGCAAGGTTATGATCGTTAACTCAGTACAGAAATCTGTACAAGAACTATTGGATGGGCTGGCTGGCGCCATTCATGTTGAAGGAGAGAAGGTAACCGTCTTAGACGAAACCCTTCTGGCGGAAAAAGTGGACAATTTGGTTTACCAGTCCGTCTTCGCGGCCGGTCTAGTGCGCGACACAGCCCGCTGGCTTTTGTGGGAATTAGGTCAAGAGCTTGGCATCTATCCGGCCTCGATCCATGAATACTATTTGGCCGCCGGCCGGGGCGAACTGCCCAAAACCAGTACGGTACCGGCCATCAACGTCAGGGCTATCAATTTCATCACCTCCCGGTCTGTATTTCGGGCGGCGAATAAGTTAGCCGTTGGCGCGATGATCTTTGAGATCGCCCGCTCGGAGATGGTTTATACAGCCCAGCGGCCGGCCGAGTACGTTTCCGTTGTGATCGGATCAGCGATAAAAGAAGGTTATCGTGGCCCGATTTATATCCAGGGAGACCACTTCCAGGTTTCGGCCAAGGCCTTCGCTGCCGACCCTGACAAAGAAGTCACGGCCGTGAAGGATCTGATTGTCGAGGCCTCAAGCGCCGGCTTCTATAATATTGACATTGATAGCTCCACCCTGGTCGATTTAGAGCCGGAAGCGCTTGACGATCAACAGCGATCGAACTACTCAGTTTGCGCCGATATCACTCGCTTCGTTCGTGAAGTCGAGCCGGAAGGGGTTACTATTTCCCTGGGCGGCGAGATCGGCGAAGTCGGTGGCCACAACTCCACCATTCCCGAACTCCATGCCTTCATGAAGGGCTACGAAAAAGAGATCGGCGATCTCACCGGCATCTCCAAGATATCAGTCCAGACTGGCACCAGCCACGGCGGCGTGGTCTTGCCCGATGGCACCCTGGCCCAGGTTAAGGTTGATTTTGACACCCTGGCCGAACTGAGCCGCGTCTCCCGGGAAGTCTATGGTCTCGGCGGTGCGGTCCAGCACGGGGCTTCTACTCTTCCTCAAAGCGCCTTCAACAAATTCCCCGAAACGGCCGCTATTGAAATTCACCTGGCCACCGGTTTCCAAAATATCATCTACGATCTGCTGCCCCAGGAAATGGTCGACGACGCCTACGCCTACATTCGCGAAAATCTGCAAAGTGAGTGGAAGGAAGGCAAGACCGAGGACCAGTTCATCTACTCAACCCGCAAGAAAGTCCTGGGTCATTTCAAAAAGCAGTGGTGGGACATGGATGCCGCCTCCCGGGAAAAGATCAGCCAGGCGCTCCAGGACCAATTTGAGTTCCTTTTCAAGCAGCTCGAAGTTTCCGACACCCTCAAGACGGCTAAGAAACTAACCCCGCCGGTGGAACAACGCCGGCCGCGGCCGACCGAGGCAATCGAGGAAACGGAACTGGAAGTCGCCGGCGATTTGGCCGACTAAATACACATCCAAATTGTTAGAGTAACCCCGGAGTTGGACCGGTAGGACCGGTATTGGTCCGGTAATAAACGAGGCCAGCGCCAGGGTGATTGTTTCTGACCCTGACCATAGAACAATGGACGATTCAACAGCTTCCGGCAATATAGCGCTTCCGACCCGGGTTAAGATCTGCGGCATCACTAACCTGGATGATGCCCTCCTGGCGGTGGAATCAGGCGCCGATTACCTCGGTTTCATCTTCTATCCGCCCAGCAAACGCTCGATAACAGTAAAAGAAGCACAACGAATCGTCGCCGAACTGCGTAAACGGCCGGGTCTGCCTTACCTGGTTGGCGTTTTTGTCAACGAGACGGGGTCCGACATGGCCCAGATTTTGACTACCTGCCAGCTGGACCTGGCCCAGCTAAGCGGCGACGAAACGCCCAACCTGGTCGGCGATCCCGAGTCGCCTATCTTCGGCCGCTGCTACAAAGTCCTGCGACCGGCCACTCTGGATGAGGCCCAGGCCGAAGCCGAGTGGTATCTGCCGGCCGAGACAATACCCGACCATCCGACCTTGCTGATCGATACCAGGCACGCCACCCTCTACGGTGGTACAGGCCAAAAGGCCGATTGGTTTATCGCCGCCCGGCTGGCCCGAGATATCTCCAATTTGATGCTAGCCGGCGGCTTAAACCCGGACAACATAGCCGCGGCCGTGAGCCAGGTTAGCCCCTTCGCCGTCGATGTGGCCAGCGGCGTCGAAGCCACTCCGGGAAAGAAAGACCCCCGGCTGGTGCGCTCCTTTATCGCCAACGCCAAAAACAACCGGCCGGGACCAGATCCAATCAAACAATAGTTACACCATTTGCCTATGAACGATCGCCCACGCCTATCCCCTTTCGTCACCCATAGCAGCCGTATCGCCTGGTCTTCACCCTGGTTCCGGGTGCGCCAGGATGAGATTCTGTTACCCGACGGCCGGCCGGGGGTCTACAACGTCGTCGAGCATGAGGGCGCCGTCTGGATCATCCCGGTCACCGATTCCGGCGAGATAGTGCTCATCTACCAATACCGCTATAGTGTAGATGATTGGTGCTGGGAAATCCCGGCCGGGGGTTTGAAAGATAATCTCTCATTGGAAGAGACGGCCCTGGAGGAACTGCGCGAAGAAATCGGTGGCGAAGCCAGGCAGATCGAATACACCGGTCACTTCTACACCTCCAATGGCATCAGCAACGAGGTGGCCCACATCTTTATCGCCACTGGCGTCAGCCTGGGCCCCACCGCCCACGAACCGGCGGAGGTGATGGAAGTAAAGGTCAAACCCATCGAGGAAGTGCTGCGAATGGCCCGGGCCAATGAGATCAGTGACGGCCCCTCCGCCCTGGCCTTGCTGCTTAATCAGGAGCGGCTGCGCGAGCTAAGCAAATGAATCTAGATAACTTGATAGACATGATTCAGGAGCAGTTCACACTGAATTGGTACGGTATGCATGGCATTCTGCATTGGCACCGGGTAAAGGAAAATGGCTTGCGCATGGCGGAGCTTACCCAGGCCAATAAAGAGGTTGTGGAGTTGTTCGCCTACCTGCATGATTCCCGGCGTCTGAATGAAGGTTACGACCCTCAGCATGGCAAACGCGCGGCAAAATACGCGACGTCTCTGAGCGGCTCAATAATCAATCTAACGGCCAGGGATCTTGACCGCTTACTCTACGCCTGCCGCTACCATAGCGACGGCCTGACTGAAGCCGACATCACGATACAGAGTTGTTGGGACGCCGATCGTCTGGATCTCGGCCGGGTTGGTATCAAACCAGAGCCCCAATATCTATGCACTGACGCGGCCAAGGATCCGAAGATTATCGAGTGGGCTTATCGTAGGAGCCAGGGTGGATATACGAACGAAAATCAGATAGATAATTTTTCTGAATAGGCGATTGCCCCAATCTTAATCTCGGCATGGCTCTCCCGGACCGACAATTTCAAATACATGCACGATCGCCTCGTCTGGCAGCGCGCCGGCCGGCAAGGTAATCACCTGGCAAAGCATGGGTAGCGCCTTTATTTCGGCCACGGCGCCAATATTGAACTCGTCATTATTCGGTCCGGTGGCCAGGATATACCGAATCCCCCAGGAATCTAGTATCGCCACCGATTCAGCGTCGGGCCAGGTGCGCACCACGGCCGGGTTTTCGTTCAGAAAAAGAGGAAAATGAGGCGCATAGCCATTGACGATGGGTTGACCATGGATGCTCTGGCTGTAAAGCGCCCGTTTACTGAGGTGCGGCCAGGGATATTCTATCAGGGCCGATCCTGGCTCTTGTTCCTTCAACCAATCGTCCACCGGACGGTGAATGTCGGCTGCTTGGCTGAAGTTCTCGTAAGGAACCGCCAGCCCTTCAATAAATATCAAGACCAGGGCCAAGACGACAATGATCCAGCCTTTCTTGAAAGTTGATAGAATGTACTTTGCTCCAATTCCACCCAATATTGCCAACCCCAGGATCGCCGGTAACATAAATCGGGACCAGGCCCGCATACTCGCGTAAAATGGTAAATATTTGGCCAGCAGCAAGCCTGGCAAAGGTATCACCGGCTCATCGGTTATCTCGGCCGTCAGCCACCCGGTCACTCCCTGATACCAGGTGGCCAGTACCCCAGGCAGCCGCAAAACGATCCGTTGGTCGTTCCAATGCAACGTTGTGCCCATAGCCAGCAGAGTCGATAGCAGAATTAGCAAACCGAATGGACGTCTGAACCGTTTTTCGCCTTTCCAGAATCCGATTATCCCCAGGGTGAGAGCCACATAATTGAGGCTTACCAGGGTCTCCTCGAATCCTCGCGGAAATTGTTCGGCCGACCAGACGCCCCAGATTGAGTTCAGTCGATTAGGGACAAAGAGGCGGTGCAGGCTGATGGATTGCCCGTCATTCCCGGCGATTGAAAACGCGGCCGTTTCCCCATATAACCCTTGATTTGCCTTGAATGTCAATAATAAAAATGGGGTGGCGATGACCAGCCAGGCGACCAGGGTAACGGTCAACAATCGTAGCTTATCGCGTATCAGGGTTGGTTTTGTGGGAAAGAGGAACAGGCAGCCGATTACGAGGAAGCCGATAAAAACAAAATACCAGGAGCTTAGGGATGCCAGCGCGTACATGATACCACTGAAGACGGCAAATAGAACAGCCTTCTTTCTCTCTTCCGCGATCAAGGCCAGGTACCAGAACAGCGCCAGGTAGGGCAAAAAAGCCAGGCCTAGCAAGATGTTAAAATGACCGGCCAAACGAATCGTAACCAACGGCGCGGTCATATAAATGGCGGCCGATATAACACCGGACCAACGCTGCTGGGTTAGTTGCTCAACCAGCAAGTAGACACCGGTGCCGGCGGCGAACAAGACAAGCAGAAGCAACAAATTGTAGGTTAGCAATGGACCCAGCAAGTAGGTGATGGGCGAAAATAGGATCATCCACCAGATAGGCTGGGCGTCGGCCGCCAGGTAATAGCCGTTTGGGAAATAAACATCAGGCGTGAAGAAGATTGAGGTTGTTTCACCAAGAAAAACCTGCAAGCCCCACCAAAACTCCCACATCACAGAGATGGCATCTTCGAACGGCCGGCCGATGAAACCACTATTAATATGGCGAATCAACTGCCAGTTCGAGGCAAACACAAAGAGGGCTATCACCGCGAGCGGGCTCAGATGTCTTTTACTCCGGCTAATTACCTCGCTGGTTGCAAGCCGCTTCATAGAAGTGATTGTAGTCCCAGACCGGGGCCAGCCGGCGTTAATGAGTAATAATGTTTCCCGATTATGGCTATGATGGCCGATCATCGCCTTTTCTAAAAATAGCCAAGCTATTGTAGCATATTAAGCCTTAAAAACATTTTCCCACACTCATAGGTGTTCCATTTCTTTGCAGCCTCGATTGGCCCGACTTCAGAAATTTGTATAATCAGCGGACCATGAGTACAAATAAACCAAATTTTGATCAGGAAAGATCCGTGCCCGACGATAGGGGTAAGTTCGGCCCATATGGCGGGCAGTTTGTACCCGAGACGTTGATGCCGGCCTTGGAGGAGTTGATCGAGGCCTATGCCGAGGCCCAACAGGACCCGGATTTTACGGCCGAATTTGAACATCTACTCACGAGTTACGTCGGGCGACCTTCTCCATTAACCCACGCCAAACGGCTGAGTAATATATTGGGCGGCGCGCAGATCTACCTGAAACGAGAAGATCTGAATCATAGCGGTGCTCACAAGATCAACAACGCCTTGGGCCAGGCCTTATTGGCCAATAGAATGGGTAAAAAGCGAATTGTGGCCGAGACGGGCGCCGGTCAACATGGGGTCGGTTCGGCCACGGCCTGTGCTCTGCTGGGGTTGGAGTGTATAGTTTACATGGGCGTGGTCGACATCGCCCGGCAGAAGCCCAATGTCATCCGGATGCAATTGCTCGGCGCTGAGGTCCGGCCGGTGGACAGCGGTAGCCAGACTTTGAAAGACGCCATCAATGAAGCCATTCGCGATTGGGTGACCAATGTGGAAAGTACCCACTACTTGTTAGGTTCGGTATTGGGTCCCCATCCGTACCCCATGATGGTCCGTAATTTTCAGAGCGTCATTGGCCGGGAAACGAGGGTCCAGATACAGGAAACATGCGGCCGGCTGCCCGACATAATCATCGCCTGCGTGGGCGGCGGCAGCAATGCCATGGGCATCTTCCACGCCTTTCGCGACGACGAGGCGGTCGATCTACTGGGCGTCGAAGCCGGCGGCGAAGGCATCGCCAGCGGCAAGCATGCAGCCCCGATTCGCCGATCCCACGATCTCTCGTGTCGGCGTGTTGCACGGCACCAAAAGCTACGTGATGCAGACCCCTGATGGCCAGATCATGGAGACCCACAGCATCAGTGCCGGGCTGGACTATCCCAGCGTTGGTCCCGAACATGCCTGGCTGCGGGATTTGGAACGAGCCGGCTACACCTACGCCACCGACCAGGAGGCCCTGGCCGCTTTCTCAACGCTCTCTAAAACCGAGGGCATCATCCCCGCTCTCGAATCCAGCCACGCGGTGGCTGAAGCGATCAAACGAGCCCCCAAGATGCGGCCGGATCAAATCATTGTGGTCAATCTCAGCGGCCGGGGGGACAAGGACCTGGATACGGTCATCCAAGCCCTTGGTATCAAGTAAACGAACGCCTTCCGTTCTTTGCCTGACGGTGAGGGATATCCTATCCAACCTGGGGCAGATCCCCCATGGCCTTTTCGATTTCCTCCTGAGGATATTCGTAGTCGTGCAATTTGCCTTGATGGTAATCATCATAGGCAGCCATGTCGAAATGACCGTGTCCGGAAAGGTTAAAGAGGATGACCTTCTTTTCACCCGCCTCCTTTGCGAGCAGCGCTTCGTCTATGGCTGCGCGTATAGCGTGGGCTGATTCTGGGGCGGGGATGATTCCCTCGGCCCGAGAGAAGTCAACGGCCGCTTCGAAAGTAGATAATTGGTGTACGGCCCGGGCCTCGATGTCACCGTGATCCACCAGGGCGCTGATGATGGGCGACATACCGTGGTAGCGTAAGCCGCCGGCATGGATGCCCGCGGACACGAAAGTATGGCCCAGAGTATGCATCTTGGCTACCGGGGCCATCCCGGCCGAATCGCCGAAATCATACGTATAGCGGCCGCGCGTCAATGTGGGGCATGACGCAGGTTCAATAGCCAAAATCCGGGTCTTTTTCCCTTCGGTGAAGTTCAGATGAACGAACGGAAAAGCCAGGCCGGCGAAGTTTGATCCACCCCCAGCGCAGCCAATGACGATGTCAGGATATTCATCAGCCAGTTCCATCTGCTGCAAAGCTTCCTGACCAATAACAGTCTGATGTAGCAAGACATGGTTGAATACGGATCCCAGGCTATATTTTTTCGCCCCACCTGACATCACCGCCGTCTCAACCGCCTCAGAAATGGCAATACCTAACGAACCCGGAGAGTCCGGGTATTCGGCCAGGAGTTTGCGGCCATATTGCGTGCGCTCTGTGGGGCTGGGGTAGACTGTCGCTCCGTAATTTTCCATAAGGACCCGGCGATATGGTTTTTGCTGGTAGGAGACTTTAACCATGTAGATTTCCAAATCCAGGTCAAAGAAATTGCAGGCCATTGCCAGAGCTGAGCCCCATTGGCCGGCGCCGGTTTCGGTCGTGAGAGCGTTAACGCCCTCCTCCTTGCAGAAGAATGCCTGGGCAACGGCCGTGTTAGGCTTGTGCGAGCCGACCGGATTGGCTCCCTCATATTTGTAATAGATGTGGGCCGGTGTATCCAGCGCCTGCTCCAAGCGCCAGGCGCGGTGCAGGGGCGTCGGCCGCCATAGCCGGTAGATATCACGTACCGGTTCGGGAATTTCAATCCAGCGCTCGCTGCTGATGGCCTGGCCGATGAGGTTCATCGGAAAAAGCACATTCAGGAACTCGGGGGTGACCGGTTCCAGGGTTTGTGGATTTAATATGGGCGCCGGCGGTACAGGTACGTCCGCATTGATGTTGTACCAGGCCTTGGGCAGCTTCGATTCATCCAGTAAGTATTTGGTGCGTTTGCTCATAATGTTTACTCCTCCAGGTCTGTGATTTGAGTACAGGGTCTGAATCTTACAATTAATTCAGCGGATAATCAAGCAGATTATTCGCTTTTCCCATATCTTGAAGCCAATTATTTTGCCAACAAATCTCTGGCCCGGTACAGATAGGCTCTATCTCTGTTACCTGCTTGCTCGATGACGCCCATTTTGCGCAGGCAGTTACTCATTTTTTGGGCCAGGCGCAAGCGCATGCCAAGACGCTTGGCCAGGTCGCGATTGGTGAAGCCGTCGCGCAAATCTTCCGGAATCAGGGCCAGGTAATCGGCCGCATCGGTAAATAGTTGCTGATCGATAACCGCCAGCAGCCGGCGATCCCTCACGCTCCAGCCCTTGCGCCGCCAGCTACCCCGGCCGTCGTCGACCCAGGTGATCTCATCCTGGATTAACAGGGCTTCAATCGTTAGATTTTCCCGTTCGATATAGTGCGGAATATAGACCAACTCGTCAAAGAGCTGTTCCACTCGGCCGTGTTTTGGCGATTTTCGCCGGGATAGGACCTCGCCATCATTCGAGACCCGCCGAATCCAGCGGTCTCGAGCGATAGGATAAACAATCCTCACCTGGAAATCATCCAGTAAGGCGTCTAATTTTGATTTCAGCGAGCCGAAGTTGGCTGTTTGGATCTCAATTAGCTCTATTCCGCGCTCAATATCAATCAAATAGCCTTCCACGGCCACTTCCAACCTATCGCCAGGCTGGGCATAATAATCTTTCAAGGTGGCATGCAACGACATTTCCCGTAGGGTGCCAATTCCGTTGGTGGCCAATTTTTCCCCGTCACTATCCTTCATCGCCCTTTCTAAGCACCTCGCTTATAGACGATCCGCCCATCGAAGAGGGTCATCTCTACCCTGGTGTCTGCCAATTCCCGGCCGGTGATGCCTTGAGCGACGATTTCAAACAGGTCCCGGTCCAACACGATCAGGTCTGCTCGTTTATCAGGGCTGATGCTCCCGATACTATTTTGCCAGCCGGCCGCCTGGGCCGCACCCATAGTGTAGCCGAAAATGGTCTCTTCGAGAGTCAATTTTTCCGCGCTGTTCCAAGGACCTCGCTCCATTCGCTCCGGCCGCTGGCGGCAGATGGCCCCCTGAAAGCCGAGAAATGGGTTGGGATCGGCTACGGGTGCATCACTGCCCAGGGCCAAGCGGGCCCCGCTTCTGGCCAGGCGGCCGAAAATGTAAGCTCTGTTCGATCGCTCGCCCAAAACGCGATCGACCATATCCATGTCATCCAGGGCATGGATGGGTTGTACGCTGGCGGTGATATTGTTCTCGGCCAGCCGGGAAGCATCGGCCGGATCGACTATCTGGACATGCTCTATTCGATGCGGAATTGGAAGCCGGTTACCGGCGCTGGCGACTTCCTCAAATATGTCCAACACGACTCGGTTAGCTCGATCGCCGATAGCATGAACGCTCGCGGCAAAACCGGCTTCACTGGCTTGCCGGATCTCGGCCGCCATCTGTTCCGGTGGCGTTACGCTAACGCCCAGGTAGTCGCTGCCTTCGTGATGGGTACCTGCGTAAGCTGACAACAGCCAGGCCGTTTGGCTGCCCAGCGATCCATCTGCGAAGAGCTTAAGATGGCCCAACCGCAACAAATCACTGCCAAAACCTGAACGCAAGCCCAGGGCGATCAGGTGGGGCAAATCATGGGCGGCGAGATTACAATTTATGCGCAAATTCAACCGGCCAGAGTGTTCCAACCGCTGGTAGGCGGCCAACGCCGGCGGTCCTTCATCACAATCCTTCATCCGCTGGTCGTGAGCAGAGGTAATACCCAGTCTGTTGAGGACGGCTATTGCTTCGACCAACCCTTCATCAAGCTCCACAGGTTCAGGTTTGGGAATGTGCCGGCTAACCAGGTTGATGGCCAGCTCCCACAATAAGCCGTTGGGAAGATTAGAAGCTGTTTCTTCATGTTGGTTGGCCGGGCCGCGGCCGATCACACCGCCTCCGGGGTCACGGGTCCCTTCTCCGATACCGGCCAATAGCAAGGCGGCGCTATTGGCCACCGCCGCATGCATATCGACTCGCCAGAAGAGAGCTGGGTGGTCGCCGGTAACGGCGTCCAGGTCAGACCGGGTCGGCAAGTCGGGTGAATCCCAATTTCTCTCGTTCCATCCCCGGCCGCTTAACCACCTTCCCGGTGGCAACGATCCCGCCCTCTCCTCGATGATGGCCATCATCTCTGCCTTGCTGCGACAATCAGCCAGGGGCGCTTGCCTGCGCGACAGGCTCCAATCATAGAGGTGAATATGGCTGTCTATCAATCCGGGCAAGGCCAACCGGCCGGCCAGGTTGTGTTTCTCCGTAGCCGGTCCCGCCAGAGAGAGAATCTTTTTATTTGACCCAACAGCCACGAAGCGACCGGCCGTGACTGCCACCGCTTCCGCCCACGGTTGGGCCGGATCGACAGTATAAATTCGCCCATTATGAAGAATTAGTTCGGGATTCATGTATCATCGCCCAAATAAGTTTCGGCCGGAGCGTCGAACTCCGGCCGGGTTGATTATTGTCTATGGCCAGGTCCGGCATGTGGCTGGCCTGATTGTTGGCAAGCGGATCAGTAACCCAGAACAGATACCGTTGCCCTGACGGCGTCGGCCGAATGCTCGAGCATCGCTGCTTCCTTTTCGTTCAAGGCCATCTCGATAACTTGCTCGATCCCGCCCCGGCCCAGAACGACCGGCAAGCCGATAAACAAGTTATGATAACCATATTCGCCCTGGGTCAGGACCGCGCTGGGTATGACCCGCTTTTTATCTTTCAGGATCGACTCAACCATAATGGTCACACCGGCTGCCGGCGCATAATAACCACTATAACCCAGTAAGCCCACGATCTCACCGCCGCCCTTGGCCGTACGTTGGATAATGGCTTCTAATTTTTCTGGGTCAATAAGCTCGGTTACCGGAATGCCGGCCACGGAGGTATGTCGCGGCAGAGGCACCATCGTATCGCCATGCCCACCCAGGACAAGTCCGTGGACGTCTTCAACGCTGACCCCCAATTCCATCGCGATAAAGCTCTTATAGCGGGCTGTATCGAGGGCCCCGGCCTGGCCAATAATCCGCTCCCGGGGGAAACCGGTTTCATGCTCGATGACATGGCACATCGCGTCCAGAGGATTACTCACCACCACAATAATGCTCTCTGGCGCATATTTAACAATATTGGCCGAGACATCTACCATCACCTTCTGGTTAATCTTCACTAATTCGTCGCGGCTGGGAAATTTTCCCGTCTCCGGGTCTTTTCGCCTGGGGACGCCGGCGGTAACCACAACTACATCAGCCCCGGCGATAGATTCGGGATCGCTGCTGCCGGTCACCCGGCTATCGAAGCCCATGGGCGGGCCTGCTTCGTACAGGTCCAGGGCCTTCCCGGCCGCAACCTGGCCGAAAATATCAAAGAGTACGCAGTCGCCGATCTCCATTGGGGCCAGCCAATGTGCGGCCGTCGCGCCGACGTTCCCGGCGCCATAAAAGGCAATTTTGTTTCGCATTGTTTACCTCGTTATCTGAATCATCGTTGTCAAAAATATGTCGCTCCCTAAAGGAGTCAGCCCCACCGCACTTTTAGTCCTCCGCATTCAGCCCGCGAACCAAATCGTCCATCTTCTGAGCCGCCTCAAAGACCTCATCCAAGGGATTTTCGTCCCCTGTGAAATAACGATAGTCGGCCGTGATCAGGTCCAGCGTTTCTATCAGCACGCTACACGCATTCTTCATCTCCAGCAGGTCTACGTCATAGATGGCGGATACTTCAATTCGGTTCGTTTCCTCGAAGTTGATCTTACAGGACAGGTAGGTGAGCGACGCCGCCCACAACTCGGGCTGGTCCATTTTCTCGATGGGCTGGCGACTGGCTGTTAAACGGTATTCAAGCCACATTTGCATGGCCTTTCCGGTAATCTGGACCGGTAAGTCCATCCCTCTCATTCCTTCAATCAAGCTGGATTCTACCTCATCGAGGGCGGATGAAAACAGTCGTTCGTAACGATCGGTCAGATTCTCATCCGTTTCAACGTGCAGATAATCCCCCAGAGTTCTCATCGTTTCAGGATAATTGCCTGCGCGAGCGTAGGCCCGGGCCAGGTTAAGAGGGTATTCAGGATTTTCCGGATCTTTGGCTGCCGCTTCCTTGAATGCCGTTAGAGCGTCATCAATTTCCCATGCGCCGTAAAGTCTTAGACCCGACTCATTCTGCCTGGCGGCCTCGCGGACTGCTTCTGTGGATGGTTGTTCGACAGCCACTATTTAGAACCTCTCTACGAATCAGCGACTGGAACTTCAAACAGGAGTACCTGGTCTGGCGCCGGTTCCTCCTCCAATTCTGAGGCCAATACTTGCTCGAAAGCGGTAATAGCAACCGATAGCATATCTTCATCCGGTTCCCTCGTCGTTAGATGCTGAAGGGCCAGGTTCGGGCGGGTAATGGCCCGAATTATGGCCTTGTCTTGATGGCGGGAGGTAAAACGAATAAATTCATACGCGATACCGGCAACCACAGGCAAAAACACGACTCGAGATAACAGACGCACAGGCAAGCTCATCGGGGGTAATAAGCTGAAGAACAAGATGGAGATAACCACAACTGTTAAGAGAAAAGCGGTCCCGCAGCGAGGGTGCTCCAGGGGGAAACGTGCCACCGATGCGGGCGTCAGCTCAGCCCCGGCTTCGTAGGCGTTTATTGTCTTATGTTCCGCGCCATGATAACCATATAGCCGCTTGATATCGGGCATCAGGGCAATCACCGAGATATAACCGATTAAAAGCAGGAGGCGGATTATTCCTTCGAAAATATTGCTAAGTAGGTGAGCTGATTCCAACCCCAGCAACCGGGAGAGCATATCGGCTGCGAACGCCGGTAAGAGAAAGAACAGGGCTACGGAAAATGCCAGGGAGATCGCCACGGTTCCCCATTGGGCCGGTCCCTGGAATACATTGCCGCCGCCTTCCTCCTTCTCCTCTTCCATAGCTACTTCGGCCGAAAACATGAGGCTCTTCACCCCCAGGCCCAGGGCGTCCCACAGAAGAGTCAAGCCTCGAAGGAAGGGTATTCGGGCCATTTTTCCACCGTATATACGCGGATCAAGTGGTTCCAGATGGGTTACTATTTCACCAGAAGGGCTGCGAACGGCGACCGATAATGATTTCGAGCCACGCATCATGACCCCTTCAATGACCGCCTGGCCCCCATAGCTAAAGTTAGATTTCGTAAAAGATTCGGGCATGGGCGAATTGTACAGAGTGACCAGGTGACCGTCAAGCTATTTGGACAACCGCTGGAAACTCTCCAGGATGCCCAATATTTTGTCTTGCTGGGCCCGGTAACGGATCTCTGGCGAACATACCGCTGCCAGCATAACACTCTCATTACCAAGGATATATTGTTGCCGGCAGCGAAGCGAATCCCCTTCCCCGTCATCGAGCGGCGTCACAACAGAGATACTCAGATTACTCTTATCAAAATTATCGACCATCTCGACGCTCCGGACCTGGTATTCGCTTCTAGATAAGAATTGGATTGCTTCCTGATAGGACAATCCGGCCAGAAGCTGGCTGTTAGCAACCACCAAGAACAGCCGGGGCAGGCCATTAACTTCGTTCTCGTCTTGGGCAATGAAGCTGATCTCCATATCGTCCGCCTCAACGCCAAAGGGATGGGTGCCCAAGTTCAGATATGCCTCTTTGCCAATGCGACGTTCAAGGCTTTCACTTTGATCTGCGTCTGCACCGTCCCAAACAACCCACTCCTCAGGCAAATTAACAAAAAAAGAACTATCGGCCGGTGTTACCGATTTCCATTCTTCTGGGGTTTGGGTTCCGACGGCGATTTGCAGCATGGGCCGGCTGCCCATCATTCCCATGACGACTAATGCGGCTACGATTACCAAGGCAGTCATAATGCCGTAGGCTACGACAACATTCGTGTCCTTCGTCCCACGCCAACTATCGCCGGCTGTCTTCACTTCAGCGTTCAGCCCCTCTCTGCCTGCCAGGGGCTGACCGCAATGCCAGCAAGTTGAGTCCGTTTCCAGGGCTGGTTCGCCACAATGCTCACATTTCACATCCATAATCGATGCCCAACTTCACTCATTGTACTGAGGCCGTACGGTACCTTCCCCAAGTATAACAAATGCGGCTAATTAGCTTAAACAGCGAAATGGGCTTCACTTCCCTTATCTGTACCCTACAGCGAAATCATTTTTAATGAAGGTCTTCATTTTGTAAAGCCGGCCGGCGCGTGATAAGCTTTGCTCCATGCACAAGCACTTTGTCCCAAATGATAGTTCATGGGTACGGGAGCATTATGGAACGCAGAGCCATCTGAATATCCGCATTCTAACTCATGAAAAGTACACCCAACCGAAAATAGATTTCACGGCTTGGATATTGAACCGGGTGACCTGGACCGGTATTGAAAAAGTATTAGACGTGGGTTGTGGTGCGGGTGTCTATTTGGAAGCAGCCAGGCAGCGTTGCCAGCGATACATCAGCGGTGATATTTCCCTGGGCATGTTATTAGCCTTGCCGGTCGGTGATTATGACCGGCTGAATCTGGATGCCATGTTTCTACCCTTCGGCCGCGGATCGATGGATGTTTTACTGGCCAACCACATGCTCTACCACGTTCCCGAGATAGGGGCAGCGATAAGCCAGTTTCAACGGGTCCTGAAACCGGGCGGAGTGCTAATATCGGCCACAAACAGCTCATCAAATATGCTGGAGCTAAAACTGCTCATCCAAGAGACAGCTGCCTACTTAGATTTTGACCAACAACTGGCAGTATCAAGCGCTGACTTCGTTTGGCCATTTACCCTCGAAAATGGCCAGGCTTTACTCCTTGAGAGCTTCGCCATAGTAGAAAGATATGATCTGCAAAGCGCCCTGGTCTTCCCGGCCGTGGAGCCTCTCCTGGCCTACATCGACTCGATACGCGATCCTTATCTGCCCCTTCTCCCTCCGGCAGTCACCTGGCAAATGTTTTTGGAAGAAATCAGACAACGGGTGGCTAGCCAGGTTCGGGAAGCCGACGCGTTCCGTGTGCGCAAACATGTTGGTGTATTCATATGCAAAAATTAACCTCTGGTGAAGCTATCATTAATTGGTTTAGTTCCCGGCGCTCGATTCGACGTTACGAGGATAAGCCGGTCCCGCAGGAAACATTAATGGTTCTATTAGAAGCCGCCATCTGGGCCCCGTCAGCTCACAATCGACAGCCCTGGCGCTTCGCGATACTCACTGATACCGCGTTAAAAGATGAGTTGGCCTGTGGGATGGGCCGGCGATTACGGAGTGATCTGGCGGCCGATGGGCTAACGAATGCGCAGATCGAGGTTGATGTGAAACGGTCATATCAGCGCCTGACCAGGGCCCCGGCCGTGATTGTCGTCTCACTGAGCATGGCCGATATGGATAGTTATCCGGACCAGAAACGGCAGGATAATGAATGGCTCATGGCCGTTCAATCGACGGCAATGGCCGGGCAAAACATCTTATTGGGCGCCCATGCCCTGGGGTTAGGGGCTTGCTGGATGTGCGGACCGCTTTTCTGCCCCGAAACGGTTAAACAACTCCTGGGTTTAAATTCCGGTTGGCATCCCCAGGGACTTATCACAATTGGTTATCCCGCCGAAGAAAAAACCAGGTCTCGACGGCCTCTGGAACAGGTCATCCACAACGCCGATCCTAATATTGACCAGCTCATCGACGGGGCCACCATGGCCCCTTGACGAATACGGCCGCTGTGCTAAAATCCCGCTGCTTCTATTGATTCGATTTATTGGATGATTCCTACCAATGGTCTCGGACCGGCTTGATT